>JACCDK010751838.1_pt1 | contig 21729 bp, 17 predicted proteins | sample 7445871 | NCBI WGS metagenome assembly JACCDK01 (sample SAMN15323436, study PRJNA562643) | freshwater metagenome | isolation source: river surface water | place: USA:Blue River Watershed | collected 2017-08-15
GGATTTATACTTCGGTGGCACAAAACCACCCACCCGATAGCTATCGGGACTGCGCGACCATCCGTTCTATCCCTGCGGGCAGGAGGGGAAATGACGCCTCCGGAGCTGATAAAATTTCAGAATGAAAATGAATATCAACTTGTCTCCTCATCACATCATTTCTTCATTTCTTTCTGTTTATTATGGGCGAATATCCATTCGCACCTACCGATCATCCCTTGGTGGCCTCATCCCTTTTTTTCAATAAAAAAAGGGAGACCATCAAAGCCTCCCTTTTCAATATTCATTGGATAATGAATTATCCTTCGTTCACTACTTCAAAGTTTACTGTAGCGGTAACTTCTTTGTGCAATTTCACTTTGGCTTCGTAAGCACCCAACATTTTGATGTGCTCCTCTACCAAACTGATGCTCTTGCGATCGATGTTGTGTCCTTCTTTCGCAAATGCCTCTGACAATTGAATGGTGTTGATGCTACCAAAGATTTTACCTGTATCAGACGCCTTGGTGGCAATCTTCAAAGTCAATCCTGACAACTTCTCTGCCATCGCTTGCGCATCAGCCAAAATTTTGGTCTCTTTGTGCGCACGCTGCTTCAAATTCTCAGCCAACATTTTGCGGGCACTTTCTGTTGCCGCTACTGCATAACCACGAGGGATTAAGTAGTTGCGCGCATAACCAGGCTTTACATTGACTACCTCATCTTTGGCACCCAATTTTTCAATGTTTGATTTTAAAATAACTTCCATGATTATTCCTCCTGATTATTTCAACATATCACCTACGAAAGGCATCAAGGCCAAATGACGGGCTTTCTTGATGGCCTGCGCAACTTTACGCTGGTTCTTTAATGATGTTCCAGTAAGACGACGAGGAAGGATTTTTCCTTGCTCATTACAAAGCTTCAACAAGAAGTTGGCGTCTTTGTAGTCTATATACTTGATACCCGACTTTTTGAAACGGCAATACTTGGCTTGCTTGGTTTCAATCTCGATGGGATTTAAATAACGAATTTCTCCATTTTCACTCATTGTGTTCGAATTTTAGACGTTCAACTTACTTTTTTTCTGCCTTATTGCGGCGAGACTCCGCGTAAGTCACATGGTATTTATCCATGTGGGTGGTCAAAAAGCGCAAAATGCGCTCATCCCTGCGGAACTCCGTTTCAAACGGATTGATAACATCTCCAGCAGCTTCAAACTCCAACAAGTGGTAAAATCCGGTGGTTTTCTTTTGGATTGGATACGCCAACTTTCTCAAGCCCCAGTTCTCCTCGTGCTTGATGGTTGCGCCCTTTCCTTTCAAAAACTTTCTGAATTTGTCCACTGTTTCCGTTGCCTGGTCATCAGACAACACGGGAGTCATAATGAAAACAGTTTCGTAACGATTCATTTGTTTATTGTTTTTAAAAATTTTAAGGTTGCGAAGATAGTCTTTTTTTCTTAACCAACAAATTTTCAACTATTTCATTACATGAAACCATCCCGATCCTTGGTAAGGAACATAGTCCAAACCCTCTCCTTGGTACTCATAATAGTAAACACCTGCAGCCGCATCCTTGGGATCCCAATAATCGTAAGGGATCATTCTGTATTCATTGCCCTTTTCTATGGTACCCACCAAGCTGCCCCATCGATTAAAGATATTGACATGCCAATTCCGCATGTATCGATTGGGAACAAAGAACAAATCGTTATTCCCATCTCCATTTGGTGAAACAATATTGGGTATTTCTCCCAAATCACAGAAGGTTGTGGTATCATCACACCCCAACAGTGATTCTGCATAGGTTTCAACAAAAAGGGTATCAAAAGCATAACACCCATCGACTTCAGCAACCACTTCCAAGGTATAACTTCCCGGATTTTCATAGATGTGATAAATGGTATCCCCTGCTGCACCAGTTACCAAATCCGTAGTATCGTTAAAATTCCAAGTCAAGTTGGAGACATTGCTGGCTGCAACAAATGAAGTCAGCAAGGGATAGTATCCTCCAACAGCTTCCGGAATTTCAATGTGCCATGGATTGGCATAAACAATTTCCACAATGGGTTGATGCACCACAACGGTGATCTCATCCGCATCAATGCATCCATTGGCATCTACCCCATAAACCGATATCAAAGTATTCGAGGTGGGTTGAAAAGTGTAGGATTCTGCCAACTGAGCATTGGGCCATACAGCCAATGGTACACCACTCAAACCCAAGGTGATGGTTTGTCCGATACAAATAGAAGAATCGGCAACAACAATCTCAGTTACAGGCGCTGGATGCACCACCACCTCTATACTGGTTGCTTGGGAGACACAACCCAATGCCGTTGCTGTAAAGGTGTAAAAACCAGATTGATTGACCTGAATGTCATTTAATACAACAGCACTGCCTGTTCCCGTCAGCCCCAGAGGTCCATTCCAACTCCAACTGGAAGGAACTTGCGCATTGGCATTGAGCGACAATTGCGCCCCTTGACAATACGCGGTTGCTCCATCAAAGGTAATGACGGGTATGGGGTTAATGACCACATTGGTCGCAATGACATTAGAAGAACAGCCATTTTGCGTAATGACCAACTCCAAAGCATCATTCATGCTCATCGTTGCACCTAAAATCTCATCATTGGCATTGTTTGACCCAAAACCTATATTGGACAATGTCCACTGATAATTGGCCGGTGCGGGATTGTTTAAAACAGCCTGAAAGCTCAAGGTTTCTCCTTCGCAAATGGGAGAATTGACACTGATGCTTCCCGTCGGGATGGGATAAACATTGAGCAGAACATTCTCCACTGTTGAATAACAACCATTGGCTTCCGCCTGAACCAAATAAACGCCCGACTGATTGACATCGGTCAACAGCAGACTTGGGAAATTCTCATTCGACACAAAACCAGCAGGACCTTCCCAATTGTAATTGGCATTAAGCGATGAATTGGCGCCAAGACTGACGGTCTCTCCGACGCACCAATCCAAGTCCATGGGGTTGATATTGATCGAAGGAATGGGATTCACCACCACATTCACTGCTGAAGCGAGTGAGGGGCAAGAGGCAGATACCACAACAACACTGTAAGTCCCTTGCAATCCCATGTTGGCATTGGGAATAATAGGAGACAATGCATTTGACGAGAATCCATTGGGTCCAGACCACTGATAAGTGGCACCTGCAATGGGATCACAGGTCAAGACCAAAGAATCGCCCAAACACAATGGACCCTCATAGGAGGCCTGGGTTGAGGGTTCCTGAAGAACATTCACAAAAGTGGAATCCAAAGGCGAAACACAATTGTTCAAAGTGATTTGTAAATAATAATACCCCTCAAAACTCTCGTTCACTCCGTTGAGCGTAGGACTTTGAACGGTTGAAGAGAAACCATTTGGACCTGACCATAAATAACTGATATTTTGCAAATTATTACCTATCAGTTGAATGTTTCCACCGACACAAGCAGCTCCGCCATTCAAAGGATTGGCATTGGGAATAATGTTGACCACAACCGCAACTGTTGAAGGCAACGAAGAGCACCCGGGATAGGAAGCGATGACATTGTAATTTCCCGACTGCAAATAATTATTGGTATTTACAGTAGGATTCTGTTGGTTTGAAAAATAGCCCATAGGACCAGTCCATTGAAATGAGGCACCTGGCACATCTACTGCTTGCAGTGAAAATGGTGTTCCTACACAGACAGCATCCACAGGTAATGCCTCTGCAATGGGAATGGGATAAACGGTGAAATTCACTTGGGTGGTGTCTGCACAATCCAATCCGGGATTGGTAATGAGGGTAATGGTATAAGTACCCGCTTCAGGAAAAGTGTAAGTGGGTTGGAAAACACTTGTCGTATCATTCGTAGAGTCAGCCACCCCAAAATCCCAATGATATGTATTGGCATTCAACGATGCATTATTGAAAGTAACGGGACTACCCAGACAGGTCGAAGCAAAGGACGGAACGGTAATCGCAGCAGTCGTAGTTGGATCACAAAGAACTACATTGAATTGATAATCCCTACGAATGGTATTGAGCAAAACACCATCGCGGTATTCCTCTACGCAAACGGCCACAGCATAGGTTCCTATCTGATTGGCCATGCCGGTTATCACACCGGTCACTGGATTGATCACCATCGCAGGACTTGATGCGATGGGATATCCTGTCGAATAACCAGCAAACCAAGTTACTGGTGTATAAGGGGGCGCAGTGGGTGGATTGGGCGTTGGTGCGGTTGTTGTGCCTCCCAAATAAGGATCACAAAAAGAATAAACCAAAGAGTCTCCATCGGCATCCATGGCTCCCATTTCATAAACAAAGTCTGACCCCAAACACAAGGCCACTGGCGGTTGGGAAGTGAAAATTGGACTGTTGTTCTGAGCTTGAACAAGCGCTGTACCTGGCACTCTTGTGGTCAAAGTTATTCCCGCATTAATGGGGTTTACCAAATTATCAATGCTGTTGTTTCTGCAGCAGCGCTGATAACTGATGGTATAACCAGCTGCCGAAAAGGGCAGGGTTACATTGACTGTATATACCGCTTTTTCCACACACAATTCAGCCGGTACAGACAAACAAGGATCATTGAGCGAAATAGGCACCTCACTCACCACAGCATTGGACAAAGAGGCGGTGACCGTTGTAAATAACGTTCCTCCGAAATTATAAATTCCAATGGCTGGGGCAGCATCAAAACCAGTTCCATTGGTATTGGATGGACCACAATCCCGATATACCACCAAACGAATTTGATATACATTGTCCCCGACGTGGGTGTATGTCAATTCACCACCAAAGATGTGTGTCGCAGAAGCGACCATTGTTGTAAAAAACAACAAGAAAAAAATTACTGTTTTTTTCATTTTTTCATGACATGAAATGAACCATTGCGTTGAATCACTTGACCATCAAATCCTTTGCCTACCGCCGTGTAATAATATATTCCATTTTCCACTTCACTTGGATTCCAGTGGGCACGGCGGTCATTATAATAAGCAGCAGGTCTATTTATGCTTCCAACTTCATTTCCCCAACGATTAAAGATGTGCACTTCTAGTGACTCCAAGAACAAATTGGGAACCCAAAACACTTCGTTTTTTAAATCACCATCTTGTGTCACGATATTGGGAATATCCCCTCCGTCACACTCCCCGATTGGTAAGTCGCAGCCCAGCATGGCTACCCCAAAAGTTTCTATCTGAACAGAATCCATGGCCGCACAACCCTGCAAATCGCCGATAAAGTAGGCCGTATAATAACCCTCATCAAAATAAGTATAAGTATTGATAAAGGAAGTCATGTTACCGGGAAAGAAAACGGTACTATCCCCCGTGTACCAATCGTAACTATCTACATTGGTTGCAACGTGAATGGACAGTTCAAAAGGTGCGTACCCCTCGGTTGAGTCCGTGTTCCCGAATGCATTCAGAGAAAGAGAATCGATGAATAAATAAGGTTGAATCACTTGCACACTCCATTGAGCACTTCCCTCGCAGCCATTGGCGTCTGTGCCTTCTAAAGTGTATGTAAAATCAGCAGTCGGTGTTGAAACAATTGAAATACCCGATCCAATTCCTTCGGGAGTTGACCATTGCGCATTGGTCAAACCTGTTTGATTCAACGTGATGGATTCTCCATAACAAATGGGAGAATCACCTGTTATTGAAACAACTGGGTTTTGATTGACGATAATATTGGCGGTCATCGGATTGGAAAAACAATTGTTCAGCATTCCTACCACAGTATAAGTACCCGCTTGGGTCATATTTATATTATTGATGACTGGATTGGGATTGGTTGAAGTAAATCCATTTGGACCTGACCATTCAAAAGAAGTTGCATTGCTCGCAGTAGACAAGACCAAATTCTCTCCCTCGCACAAAGGACCATTGTGACTGACATTAACCACTGGGGCTGGAAAAACCACCACTGAAGCGGAGCTAGGCAAAGAGGAGCATCCATTTTCTGTAATGACCAGGCTATAGTCACCACTATTGTTTGGCATAGCGCCAATAATGGCAGGCTCTGGCAGGCTGCTGCTAAATCCCGCAGGGCCGGTCCATTGATACGTGACATTGCCAAAAGCATCGGAAAACATAAATATATCTTGCCCTTGACAAAGCGCATTGGATGCGAATGCATTGACCACTGGAATAGGATGAACAATCAATGATACACTTTGCGGATTGCTGACGCATCCATTGGCATTGATGATTAAAGTGTATTGACCTTCATTGCTCTCCAATGCATTGATGATGGATGGATTTTGTTCATTGCTCACGAACCCATTGGGGCCTGACCATTCATAGGTAGCACCTGCCCAGCTATTGGCATTTAGAACAACAGATTCCCCGACGCAAATTTGGTTGTCTACAATCTCAGGGAAAGCAAAAGGAAATGGCAATGAGGACACCATTGTTGAAGTAGCGGAAGACGGACAACCTGCAACAGTGGCAACCAGTGAATACTCGCCCAATTCATTGGGACCCAAGGATGGGAAAAACAAATCCGGTGTTGAAGCTGTGAAACCGTTTGGACCAGACCATTGATAGGTTGCGCCGCTAATCTGAGAAGGATTAATGTAGAGGGGTTGGCCGTCACAAACCACATGAGTAGAAGGCATAAAAATTTGTGGCGCATTGGTCACCAAAACATTATAGGATGAAGGAGCCGATGGGCATTGGCCCAAGAATGTTTGCAAGGTATACACACCTGATTGAGCAGGTGTAGCGTTGTTAAGGATGACAACTTGCTCTGTGCTGGTAAAACCATTGGGTCCTGACCATAGATAAGATTCACCTGTCGGTTGAGCTCCCATCTGAATATTTCCACCTTCGCAAACCAATGGCATTACGGATCCCAAAGCCATGGGGGTGGGATAAACCAATACACTGACCGATTGCAGTCCTGAAGAACATCCATTCACAATGAGGTTGGCGTTGTACACTCCCGAAGCATTGGCCGATGCGTTGTTGATGGTTGGGTTGGTCTGATTGCTATTGAAGCCTGCTGGCCCAGTCCACTGAACAGTACCAAACAAATTGGAATTTGCAATCAATTGAAACGATCCTCCTGCGCACAAGGTATCAGTTGACACCGATGGGGTGAGCGTTGGGGTGGGTGTTACATTGATGAACAATGAGTCTTCCAATTCTCCACAGACATTGCTTCCATTAACATATACCCATTGATCAGCGTCAGCAATGAGATTGATGGAAGTTCCGGTGAAATTTCCTTGTTCAGTCGTCCAATCATAGACCTCCGCTCCGCTTCCAGTTAAGGTAATCGATTGTCCTTGACAGATGCTTGGATCATTCACAGAGATATTCGTTGCCGGTGCTGTGCTGCCATCTGGTACAGTGTAGGTAAATGTGCTGACCGTTGCGCAGGGCACACCAAGATCCAAGACTTCCAGCGTGTATTGACCTGATGGTATATTGTGCAACGATAAACCTGTGCTATCGGGATAGTTTTGCCAGGCTATTTCAAATGGCCCTGTCCCTCCTTCAATTCCCAATGAGATGCTTCCATTGGGATCTGAACAAGTAGCTGGAACAATAACCGGGCTAACGGCAGCGACGCTGGTTGCACAGGATATAAAGTCAATAAAAATAGCTGAGTCATAAGATGAATCACCGGCATCCGCGATAGCCAATTTGAATACATAGGGTTGACAAGGTACAACGTCCAGGACCGGCAATAGAACTGTAGTTAGACCATCGTAGGTGATCATTGAATTCCCCGCATTGTTCACATAATAGGCATTATTGTTATTGGCATTCACTGAATTGATGGAAACAGGGGTTCCGTTGGGCAATTGCGCTACATTGTAATTGTTGTAAGGAGCACCACTGGGATTCTCTCCTGAAACAAAGAAACCAAAAACATCATTGAAATTCCCCCCCACAAACTCTGGATATTCTTCTGAGCCAAAAACAAACCTTAAAGCCAGAGTATTGCATTGAGGAACAATGGTTATGGTAATGATGCAGACATCGTTGGTTGCACCCGCTGAAATCGCTGTCAACTGCGGATCAGATAAAGTTGCGCCCAAAGCCGATGAAGCGTTACTGGTTTGCGGATTTGCTGCCGCAGCAGCGTTTCCAGTAGACATGATTAACCCACTATTGAACCCCAAAGAAGTGGTTAACCCATTGGTGAATGCGCCGTATTGCGCCGTATTGCAATTGATTACAGGCAGTCCCTCAACGGTAATACCATTTCCAAAAGCGGAGGTAGCCAATGCTGCTGCTGGAATACCTGGTGAAACTTGCAACTGGCCTAATGAACAAATCGGAAGAAGAATCGCGATTAATAAGAGAAATTTTATTTTGGGGTACATTTCGGTTAAATTGAGTTGAAATGTATTGATTAACCATCATATTACCAAAATTTTAACGAATTGCGCTCAATCATGATTTCATGATTTTTTTTCATTATCATTGTGAAACCTAAACCAAGAGACCATGACCAAAAAAGAAATTCAGTTTGAATTTTTCATCAAAGCCTCCACACACACCATTTACAATTGTATCAGCAATCCGAGCGGTTTGGAAGAATGGTTTGCGGATAAGGTAAACATCAAAGGTGATGAATACACCTTCCTGTGGGAGGGTGAAGCCAAAACGGCAAAACTGGTATCTACCAAGAAAGACCAATTTGTTCGGTTTCATTGGATAGAGGACGGAAAAGAAAAAACTTTTTTTGAAATCAAAATTGCCAAAGACGAAATGACTGGCGACATCTCATTGATGATTACCGACTTCTGTGAAGAAGGGGAAGAAGATGAAGCGAGATTACTTTGGGATAGCGCTATCGAAAATTTGCGACACGCCGTTGGTGGTTAATCTTTATTGTATCCCTCCCAAGGTGTAGAGTTCCAAAACGGATATCAAAATACTGCCGCCCCAAGAGCAGGCCAATAGCACCATGGCCAACAATCGCAAAACGTGCTGTTTTTTTACTTTCCATTCTTCCCACTTGATGATGGTATCGGCATACAAGGTAGCCACCATTAAAAAATTCAAAAAGACAAACCAGCCCATCACGTCGTTAAATTGATGGTGAATAACTGAGCTCCAAGCAAATTGGATGTAGGTCAACTTTGTTATCCAATACAAAACATTCAAAAACAATCCGAGGACAAAAACGATGATAATCATGGAACAAAGTTAACTAATAATAGGAAGGACAAGTCGGCCTCATTTTCCTCTTTAGATCCGGTTTCAAAAATTGATATTGGTATTGAACCTCCCAACCTCCGCGATACTCCGTTGCTACGCGGAAAGGGGATACATTCAAGTCATAGGTCAAACGCATCAAATGACCTCCCCAACTGCAAGCCGTTCCCAAAATAAAAGCATCTCCCCAACGCCCTCCTCCTCCAATCCACCATGTGGTATTTAACCAAGAGCGGGAATCCAACACTGTTCCCCATTCCCCATATCCGAGCCAAGCACTGTGCTTGTTTTGTTTTTGAAACAAAGTAAAAACACTGATTGGATGTGAGCGCGTGGATGCAAATTTCACCTTGCCAAAAGCCACTTGCTGGGGAGACCAAGTAAATGCTTGTGCACCATATTTAAAGTGATAATTCATTTTAGAAAAATGAGTAAATCCCAAATTCCATTGCACAGATCCCGAGGACTGCCCCCTTAATGACGAACTCCAAGCCCAGCCCAAAGCACTTGTTCGATCAAAGAATTCTTTTTGACCCAAATCTTCTTGATAAAACAGTCCGTTCCAATCATCCATGAACTGCCAAGCCTCATTATCCCATCTGCTACCTCCTCCCCGCATTAAAATCACCGATCGAAAAACCCATTTCGAAGTGTCACCTCCCACTCTCCAACCCATACCAAAGTTCCATTTGCTTTGCAACCAAGAACCATCGCCACTCCTATCTCTCAGATAAGCACCTTGCACCGACCATTGGGGATGCTGCGGGAGTGTAACATTGATGTGAACAGTTTGCAATTGAAATGGGACACCACTCACTCCATTCCATTGGCTCTTTAAACCTGCTTGAACCAAAACATCATGAGCTGAGTGTATTTGAGCTGGAGCAACAAATCCGTCATTCATCCACCACTGGGTTAAATGAATGTCCTGAGCGGATGCATTGGACATCAACCCGCACACCACTGTTCCAATAATCCATTGCTTCAATCTCATGGAATCCGAATCAATGTAATGTTTCCTTCTTTCTCCCAAACTTCACCATTGAGGCATTGCACCATTAAATAATAATGGTATACACCTGGCTCGGCAGGCTTGCCTTGAAAATTACCATCCCAACGGGCATCCAACTGGTTTGTCTTAAAAACCTCCTTGCCCCACCTGTCTCTTATCATCCAGTTACCTGTCATTGACAAACTCGATTGGACACCTATGTCATCATGCAATCCATCACCATTGGGTGAAAAGACATTGGGAACAAACAAAAATGGTTCCTTACACAAAACAGATTCTACTTTAATGAAAACTGAATCCGCTCCGCGACATTCACCATCATTCACCTCTACCCCAACCCATGAATCTTCGTTCAGCACAAATGTTGCTGTGTTGTTTATATTGCTCGCTAAAGAAGATAATGGAGACCATTGATAAGTTAAACCCAAGGGAATACATTCCACCATGACCTCATCGCCAACACCTATAAACGCAGCACTCGTGACCAAATTCACCTCGTTCCAATTCAAGTCAGATGTCGCTACAAATACACTGTCTAAAATTGAACAGCCTGGAATACTTGTTGTCACATAATACCATGCACTTTGAATGGGGGTGACCCACACAGCTGAACTATCCAATGAAGAAATGATTTGACTATTCGAGAGCCATTCATAGGTGCATTGCGTCAGTGGATTGGGGACAGATAAAGCAATGGTATCCCAGGCGCACCATGTTTGGGTCTCAAATACGGATGAGGCAACATTTAAGACTTGGATGATAATGGAATCATTCTGGAAACAATTCTCAAGATTGCCTTGTATGTATAGGGTAATTGAAGAATCCGCCATCCAATTCAATGTACTTCCATTGCCCACCACAACTTGCATTTCGGCATCTGTGGACCAAGTCAAGGCAACATTAGCGGGTTGAACTTCAACTAAAAGATCTACTATTTGAGGATTGCATAGGGCCACATCTTCTGTTGTCCCCAAAGTCAATTGGGTTACCTGAATAGACTGCCTGATGGTATCCACACAGAATCCTCCCTGTTGAAGCAAAACCAATTCTTCGCTGATCATTGCAGCATAAGGTGACCAATAAACAGAATCATTCAGCACTCCCTCCCCATTGACCCAATGGTATGAAGCGTTGGGTAATGGATCCAAGATGCCGACCATGGTCGTATCACCAAAACACAATTGCAACAGAGGCAAAGTTTGATTCTGGGGCCCCCTAACATGAATCCAATGTCCTGACGAATCAATGCCATTGCAGCTCATCGAGTCCGTCGCAATGGCTTGAACAAAAAACCAACCGGTGTCTTGAAAAACAAAGTCAAAGTTCGCTTCATTTGAAATGACTTCATTGCTCGGTTCAAAAAACCATTGAATATCGGACACCTGTTGTAAATCAGCATGGAATGATACCGATTCACCCAAACAGATTTCCTCAGGGAAAAGGGCATTGACATAGGTCAAAGGCAATTCAAAATCAAACTTAAATACGCCATTGTTGCAATTACTAGAACCATTGGTTGGCGACCATGCATTGGAAGGATAAATGGGGAAATCATCATGGCTGCCACATCCGGCACAAACGCTCTGGTAAATGATTCCTTTACGATCAAATCTGCTCGTCCCGCCATCTACATGTTCCGCTGAAACACCTCCCCCGAAATAGGTACCATAGACCGGAAAATTGGCACTTTGATCCATTACCAAGAGATAAAAATCACTCCCATTTGTGGTGGCCTGAAAGGCGTCATTTGATAACCAAAGCCCTTGGGTATTTCCAACACTTGGGTTAGAACTTTGGTTAACGCTCCCTCCCCATCCAGACAAATAAATCTGACCACAAACATCCACCAAAAAAGCGGCTGGGGATAAATTGGGCAAGCCTCCACCCGATCCAAAAACAGTGGACCACTCTACTTGGGTCAAGGACTCATTCCATTTGCCCACGTACATCCCACTGTTGGGCTGACTCCAGCCCACATTGTTGACCCACGTGTTACCTGTCGCCAAAGACTGTCCGTATACATAAGGAAATCCAAATTCATCGGTATCGATAAAATACAATTGGTCATACACCGCTCCTCCCCAATAAGAGGCGGCCAACTGTGAACCCGTTGGGGACAATTTCAATAACCAACCATCCCCATTGCCACCACCAAAATTGGGTTGCAATGCGCTGCTGCTCGTCACCAGATCATTTGACTGTGTCCCGCCGCAAACCCATATGATTCCGTTGTCATCAAAAGCAACTGAACAACCTGACTCATCATCCACTCCTCCCCATTTTTTTGACCAAACCAAGGTGCTCATTTCACTATCCCAAACGGAGACAAAGGCATCTTGCAGCAAACCACTACCGGCCATCGTGGTGGGAAAATCAGCACTATTGGTTGTGCCAACAATCACAACTTGACCAGAGGGAGCAATATCAATCTCCCCTCTAAACTCATCAGCATAGTTGAACTTTAAGCCCACAGCGGTATTCACGCCATCGTTACCGGAACCACCAAAATAAGTAGAGGACAACAATTCTGACCCATTGTCCGACAATCTACCCAAAATGACATCACTACCGAATGCATAGGTTGTCCCAATCCCTTGTGGAGTGAACGAAGTTCCTGCATTAAAAGTGGTATCATAGGCATCCGCTGTAACTGGGAAATTATAAGAACCCGTGGACCCATAAAACAACAACTCATCTTGATCATTTACCACCAACGAGTGAGGCAGCTCATCTCGATCGCCCCCGATGAATGTAGACCAAATCAATTGTGTTCCATCCAAACTGTATTTGGTCAATGCAATATCTGTCCCCGCCAAGGAACCACTGCCATCTCCTCCTGCCCATGTGGTTTGATAAGCGCCCAAAGTAGTGGGATAACCCTGCCCAAAAGCACTGCTACCACTGTACAAATAACCCCATTGATCATACGTGGCGGTATAACCAAAATTATCAGAAGAACTCCCGCTGTAGGTGGAAAAAATAAGCTGTGGATCAATGATAAACGGATGTCCCTTTGGAATCCCTCCTTGAAAAGAAAAAACTCCTTTTGCATTGCGTTGGTAATGAATCGGTCCATCCCACTTTAACCATTGATGGTCTTTCTTAATAAAACAATCACTGATTTCATCTGTCATTTGTCCCAATGAATGACGGATGTTTAACCGTTCTCCGTGCGCTTGAACATCATCCAGGCCAATGAACCGCCATCCAATCTGATTGGGCGAGGCATTTGCTTGAATATGCCATTCGTATTTAACATGACCATGACCATCTTTCTTCCAGACCAAATCAATGCCTGGATAAACATTGTACTGGATGACCTCTTTAAAACTTCGGCAATTGCGCGCCCATGAAACAGAATCATTTCCCAAATAAAAATTTGAACGAGCGGATAAGCACTGGCTGCCCATCGACTGAGGAACACGCCGATTGCCTTGCCATTGGACTTCGAAAACATGTCCCTTGAAGCGGATATCCTCTGAACTAACTTCGTAAGTAGGATCAGCGTGGTGCATGCCCGAAAGATCCCATTGATGCACTCGATATCCATTGGATTGGATAAACAACCTTCCCTCATGAATGTCAACGGCAAAAAGCACTTCTTTGGGCCATTGTCCTTGGTTCTCTACGAAGCCCTGATGGGCGTTCAATAAAGACGCCAAAATTAAAAATAAAAATGTGAGGCCTTTTCTCATGAATCAAGACGAATATACGCCTTGTTTTTTTGAATTCCTTGAATCATCCGAATGAAGAATAAGATGATTAAAATGAAATTGGCCCACCCCAAACCACCTTCATCCATCAATAAGGTCCATTTCTTCCCGAACAAATCAGGCGAATTCAACAGAAATGGAATCATTGCCAAAAACAACATGGCGTATATCCACATTCTGGGTTCTTGTTTTGAAATGGACAACAACAAAAAGAGAAACAATGGAATGACCAACAAAAAGTGTTCAGTATCGGTGTGGGTCAATGAAGGGACCAACGCAAAAATGAGAAAGTACAATGATTTTGGATGAGGATGATGGTGATGTTTCGCCCAATAATGCATGGCCAAAACAGCGGTGCCAACCAACAATAAAATCAGCAAAACATACAGCATTTTCAACTCTTGCAATCCTGCCGGTATCCACGGGTAAAAAATACCATAGAAAGTATTGGGGCTTTTGTAAAGGGCTGAATTGTGCGATGCCATGGTTTCTATCCAAGAATGATTGAGATGAAAAAAATCACGTGGCCCGCAAAACACAACGGGAATAATCCAAAGCGCCAATAATGCCATTCCAAAATGCCGCAACAACTGCCAATGTCGAAAAAGAATGACCAAAGGAAGGATGAGTATGAAATGGGGTTTGGTGAGGCAAACAAAAGCCAGAATCCAACCAGCCCACTTCCATTTTGAATATTGTACTTGATACCAAAACCACATCAGTAGTACCAACAATAAGAAATTGATATTACCGAGAAAAAGCTCTCTTTCTAAATGATCCCCAAAGAAAATCAAAGTCGCCCAAAAACCAAGCTGAGTTGACCAGTGACTATCCGCAGACCGCATCCACTTCAACCATTTGGGAATAAAGTGAATCATCAAAAAAAGCAATGTAAAATAATACAAAGTAGCGGCCCAGAAATAGGGCAAAAAAGTCAAGGGTACGAAAGGAATTAAAGCCGTTAATGAATACTTATAAAATCCACTTGGTAAACCATAGGACTTACCATAAACCGCCCCGTCATTGAGCCAATCTGCAGCAGCACCATAGTATACCTGAAAATCCCAAAGATTAAATCGCCCATTGATAATCATTAACATCCAATAAACGATGCCGATGATCCAAGGAATTCTATTGGCCCACTTTCCCAAGGTCTTGTGAAATTACTCTTGAATCAACTGATGAAATTTTTTCTTGAACTTGTTCATCTTGGGGGTGATGACCATGGAACAATAAGGTTGGTCTTTGTTCAAGTTGTAGTAATTATCATGATAATCCTCTGCCGGATAAAAGACTGAAAATTGTGTAATCTCTGTTACAATTGGAGCAGGCCACTCACCGCTTTCTTGTGCCGCTCTAACTGCCTTTTCAGCAATTGATTTCTGCGCATCGTTGTGATAAAAAATAGCAGAACGGTACTGGGTTCCAATGTCATTTCCTTGACGATTCATTTGGGTGGGGTCGTGTACCGTAAAAAAAGCTTCTAGGATGGTCGGCACATCGATGATGGTTGAATCGAAAACTATTTGCACCACTTCTGCATGACCAGTAGTGCCATTGCATACCTCTTTGTAGGAAGGGTTCTTTATGGTGCCTCCGCTGTAGCCGCTTTTGGCACTGACAACACCTTTGAGTTGCATAAATGCAGCTTCAACGCACCAAAAACAGCCAGCACCCAAGGTGATGGTATCATTGGCTTTTGCGGTACTCGAAGAAATTTCAGAATTGACCATGGTAATTTTTTGTGAATTAGAATTTTGACATCCAAAGATGAACAAAAATGCGGTGAACAATGTCAACCATTTCATCATCAAATTCTGAATCTAAGAAAACCAAAAGCCAAAGAGACCGTTGGTTCGTTGTTCGTTAAAAATGTAATCAAATCGCGCGAGGCGATTCCCCACTCATAAATGCCGTTGAGTGCCATCATTGAAAAACCTGCTGTCAGACGTGTTGTATTATAATTCCCACCTTTGGTAATGCCCATTGAAAGTTTAAAATTTAGCGGCAATCTGACCTCAGCACCCGCTGTAATGACGGCCTTTTGAACATTGGCTACTGCATCATTCATGGGCGCTACCACGTCCAATCCCAACTTGATCCGATCCAAGAAATAAAGACCTAGTCCCAAACGAAAATTAGTAGGCAATTTTGTTTTGTAATTGTTGTTGCGTGCGCGCCAATCTATGAAATCACTTCCAAGAGAAATTTGACTGATGTTATTGGCAATGTCTACACTTTGCATTCCATCGTAATCCAATGTAAGCAGCGTATCGTCGGAAAATTCGTACATATCCGTCTTCCAGTTGATTCCTCCGATATCTGTGATGGCAGCACTGATAAAAATGCTCTGTTGGAATTTCATGGTCATTCCCAAATCGACACCTGTTCCATATCCAATGGGCTGAGGACTCACCAATGAAGGTTGAAACTTACCAAATCCAGTAGGCACATTATTTTCGTCATATTGAATGGCGAACATGGGACTAAAACCAGCAAATGCATCGGTCTTGCCATCCTTAGCATCCAAGCTCATCAAAGCTTGACCGCGCAAAAGTTTGATACCAATTCCTGCATAAATGGACCACTCATCACTTTCAATGATGGGACGAGAGTATGCAAAATTGAATTCACGCAACCAAGAGAAATGAATGCGGGTTCCTTGCAGCAAATCATTCATATTGGATGAAGTGGCATTGGTCAAACCTTGGATGGTGGAGATGGTACTGGTATCAATTGTGCTCAAGTAGGCACTCAAACTGTCTGGATTGTTGGCTATTGTCTGAATGGTGTTGTCATCAAAGGTCACCATCAACTCTGAAAAAATATCATTGGCATTTCTTCCCAACCAAATCAACTCAGAAACCTTAGGGCCAAATTGAGAATAAAAATCAATTCGATCTCTCACGGCAAAGGCGAGCGAGCCGAATTTTCCTCCATTCACTGAAAAACCCAAGCTGGAGATATCCAAATCAAAAGCATTGTTCTCTTGAGAAAACTGATAAGCATAGTCCAATTGTTGGGAAAGGTCCAATTGACTAAAATTGGTGCCTGCAATGTTTTGCATGAGTTCGCGCTTGGCCAGAATTCCTGAATGCAAGGAGAAAGCTGTTTCTCCAATTCCAAAAGCAACGCGACGATCGAATTCACCATACTTTACAGCCGTATTTGCGGGATTAATTCCCAAACACTGATAGTCCGTCGCAAACACTGTGGCTTGACCATGACCTGTCAGATTAAAAGCAGAATATTCCGTTTGAGCATGGCCCATTGTCATGAAAGACAACCAACCAAAAACCCAGAGAAAGGATAACCGATTATTCATGTATTATTTTTTGTTTGTACAAATATCGCTTTTGTGAAGATTCAAATGGCCTATAAATAAAAAAAACTTCATCATTCTTGACTTTAATTTTCTCACAATAAGGAAAAGCCAATGCCATGACGGTTCTGAGGCTATCCTGCTGCACATTCATCTCCATCCATGTAACCCGCCCAGCCTTTTCATAGGCTGTATACATGCGGTGGGTTTCATTGTCCTTCCATACCTGCCCTTTCCACTTTCCCAAACCCTTTTGCTTGTGATGATGACAAGGTTTTTGGTGCAATAAATCGCCATTTTGGTTGTAAAATGTTACCACATCATGCAAATGATCAAAAACCAAGATGGTATCTCCCAACAACAACAATGGAGCATAGATGGGCGCGTGATAAGACTTGTTGGGAAAACCACTCATGTATGCTCCAACAATTTCTTTGTCAATCTTGTGATCCAATTGAAATTGATACGCCTCCAACTTTTCGCGCGGACCCAAATATTTGTATTCACTTCTGAACAACTCCATTTCCTTCTCATCTTGGATGTGATGCAATGGAACCCATTGAGAATCTTGCTTGGCGCGATAATAACTGAATGCGGGGTAATCCGGCTGATAATCGGTCACCAAAAAAGATTCATCTTTCATTCTTTCCACCACCGGCTTGAAATATGGGCGAAACAATGAATCTGGCAAAATGGCCAATTCTTCTCCTACTTTGAGGTAATAATTCTTTTCACCTTCGATGATCACCTCCCCAGGGAACTGAGGATAGAACCCAATGGCATTTTCATTCAAATGCAAGCTTACCCATTGCGGCGGCTGACTTTGAACATTTGCACAAAAGGCAATTTTTGCATTTTCAAAAATGGTACGATTCGCATCCTCCTGTCGCTTCCATCTTTTTTCTTTTTCATAGACCAACAACTGAAGTTGTCCATCATTGTCCCACATAAAGTCACCGACATTCCATGTTGTCGAACCAAATACAATACTGGGCTCAGCTGTGATCACCAATGGCATTTGGACATTCATGGCAAAAACCAGTTGAAAAACTTGGCCATTTGATTCATATCGTCCATAAAAAGTTTGAAATCCGGCTGCCACGATGGTGAGGCGCTCGCCTATGGTCACCCCGTTTATCGTAAAACCTCCTTGGTCATCGGTGTAGCATGACCGACCCGACTCAAAAAGCACATAAGCGCCCGACACACCAAGATGGTCTTCCTTGGTTTTTACCCAACCCGTTTGCTGGGAAAAAGAAAGGGTTGCTATAAAAAGCAACCCAAAAAACATCAATAATTGCTTCATACCATCATGATGCCATTTCTTGTCTCATTTCACATTTAGACAATACGCAAATTCCATTGGTGTTGATCTACTTCAACACCTCTTTTCAGACGGTCAAAATAGGGTCCAATCTTATTGGTGAAAGTCCATGTATTGGTATCGGTCAAATGGTACTCTACACCTTGATACAAAATGGTACGAATGGGCGCAATGGTGGCGGCTGTTCCAGCACCGAATGCTTCATCCAATTTTCCTTCCCTCAGCAGGTCAATCAATTCAAATACGCTAATTTTCCTTTCCTCCACCTCATATCCCCAATCACGGGCAACTTGTAAAACACTGTCTCTGGTGACACCATCCAAAATCGAATCACTGAGTTCAGGGGTGAAAATTTTGTTACCAGAACGGAAAATAACATTCATCGTCCCACTTTCTTCCAAATATTCGTGGGTTTGAGCATCTGTCCAGAGAATGGCGTTATAACCATCATCCTGCGCTGTTTTGGTTGGCCACAAGGCTGCTCCATAGTTACCCGCAGCTTTGGCATGACCTGTACCACCTTTGGCAGCGCGCGTATATTTGGGTTCGATTTTTACCTTCACCTCACCTGTGTAATATTTATTCACCGGACAGGTAAAGACAACAAAAAGGTAAGTCTCACTGGGACGAACACCAACATACTCATCAATGGCGAACATGTGTGGGCGAATGTATAGGGATTCTCCCTCTCCTTTTGGAATCCATGCATGATCCATTTCCACCAACTGACGAATGGATTCTACAAATACCCCTTCTGGCAAAGGAGGCATGCACATTCTCTCAGCTGATTTATTAAAACGTATAGCGTTTTTTTCCGGACGAAAAACAAAAACCTCTTCATCCTCATTCTTGAAGGCCTTAAGACCCTCAAAAATGGCTTGACCATAATGTAAAGCTGAAATGGCTGGGGAGAAATGCATCGGGCCATAGGGTCTAATCATCGGTGTTCCCCATTGACCATCTTTGTATTCCACGATCACCATGTGATCTGCGAACACCTTACCAAAACCCAAGTTATCCCATTCCACTTGATCGATTCTACTCTTATCGATCTTTTGAATATCCATCATTGTATTAGCTATCATTGAGCAAAAATTTGGGCATGGCCCGTTAAAGCAAAAGTAAAGAAAGTTTTGAAAGCACAATAAAAAATGTGGTTGATCCTAAACCAAGTTTTGGTCCGCACTAAACAAGAATTTATTGGGGCTAACCAACTTGGTTTTCACCGCATACATGACGATGGCAGCAGTATTGTTTACTCCCAATTTTTGCATGATGTTCTTCCTGTGCGTATTGATGGTGTGCTGAGAAAGGTAAAGACGTTCTGCAATCTCTGCGTTGGTATAGCCTTCCGCGATGAAACGGATGACCTCAAGCTCACGATCTGAAATAACGACCGCCTGACAATCTGTTTCTAGAATCTGAAGATCTTCTACGTTGATGTTTTCTCTTCTGATTTGGTCCAGTACTTTTCCGCAAAAAAATCGAGAACCATGGTAGGTTTCATTGATGCTGTCAATGATCTCATGGAAATCACAATCTTTCCGAATGTAACTCTGAAAACCACTTCTCAAAGCCCCAACCATAACGGCCCCATTCTCATTGCCCGTAATGGCCACCCACTTCAACTGAGGGGACTTTCGCAACCAACGGTTAACATTATTCAATGTAAATCCCAAAGCTGTATAATCCATCATCACCACATCCACATCAAATACAGCCAACGCATCATTCAGTTCGGAGTCATTGGTAACCTCAGCAACCGTTTGAAAATCCTCACATTGTGCAAGAACGCTGCGCAATCCAGCGCGAACCAAAAAGTTGTCATCAGCAATTACCACATTGATCATGGGGCAAATGTAGGAAAAAACAACTTATTCATAACGATTCTAAATAAACATTTTTCAATATTGAACCAACCAAAAAAAAGGACCCACCAAGGGGCCCTCTTTCAAACTAAAACACAAAAAACAAATCACACCATTAAAACTCAAACTTGTATTGGGTCACTTCAGATTGGTAAGTATAATCCAACCACAAATCTTTATTAGACAAACGAACAATGCGCATGGCATCACGGTATCCATCGCTGTCCTTCATGATCAAAGAATCATCTTTGAATTCCCAAGTAAAGTCTGCGGACTCCATTGTGGATTGACCGGGATAAATTTGTTTCATCACCCCTGACCCATTCTTTTCAAAAGACAAGCGAATATCATAACCTGATGGAAGCGTTGGCTCACCTGCAACAGTAGTTGCACCATTCACGGTAATTTCCTTGATCTTCCAATCTCCCGCCAAACGACCTTTCTTGGATCTCAAGGAGAAACCTGGCCCCTCTTCGTAACGGCCACAAGATGCCAAAACCAATAGTCCAGCACCCATGAGTAAAAATATCTTTTTCATATTCATTGATTTGAAACCCGAAATAACACAGAATGCATCGAAACATCCTAATTTGAACATCATTTCCGCTGAAAAATACTCCTTTTGGAGTAGAAAAAAAGCCGCTCAAGAGCGGCTTTAGATGAAAGATTAACTTTTTATTTCGATTCAAATTTGTACTGAACAACGTCTTTTTGTCCATTGTAAGTATCCGTCAAATCAAACCAAAACTCTTTGTTGGTTAAACGAACAATTCTAAAGGCTTCTCTGTAACCATCAGAATATTTGGTTACCAATGAATCATCTTTGAATTCCCACGTCCCCGTATCTGGCGTACTTGGGGTATCCGAATAAGTGGAACTAAGTGAAAACTTACCATCCTTTTCAAAAGTAAAGTTGAGTTCATACCCCGTTGGCAATGTCGGATCTCCATCAACCGTGGTTGATCCATTCACTGTAATTTCTGTAACCTTCCAATCACCAGCCAAACGGGCCTTCTTGGATCTCAAAGTAAAACCAGGACCTTCTTCATAACGTCCGCAAGAGGCCAATAACAATAGGCCTGCACTCAAAATAAATAAACCTTTTTTCATTTGTATAATTTTATGTTCATTCAAAGCTAACTCAATCATCCTTTGGGAAAAGCATTGTTCATAATACCATCACACAATTGGTACTAAAGGAGTATAAAAAAAGGCCGCTTCAAGAGCGGCCTTTTCTCACAATCAACGTTTTTGTTATTCTTGCTCGAATTTATACATCCACTTCTCATTGCCATCCGTTTCGTCAATCCAAAACTCTGA
>JACCDK011754890.1_pt1 | contig 21728 bp, 20 predicted proteins | sample 7445871 | NCBI WGS metagenome assembly JACCDK01 (sample SAMN15323436, study PRJNA562643) | freshwater metagenome | isolation source: river surface water | place: USA:Blue River Watershed | collected 2017-08-15
AAACTGAGCCCGGCTGAGGCGACCGCGAGGAAGTTCACGCCAAGAAGGTATAAAGCCAATGGCAAGATGCCAAGTGGATTGCCAAGGGCAAGCACGATCAGCCCAAGCAAAGTGCCAACCACCAAAATCGGTGGTACCCAGTAGCGCCTTGATGCGCCGGCCGGATTGCGTCTGCTTAGGTCGCCGCGCCAAACGCCGGTGGAGTAAAACTGTTTTGCCAGCCTGCCAACCCGGCCGCGAGGCCAATAAACCACGCGCAACTCGGGTGAAAACCAAACCTTGCCACCGCTTGCCTTTATGCGCTGAGCCAAATCCCAATCTTCACCGCGAATGATCTGCTCGTCGTAGCCACCCACTTTCTCGAGTGCACTCTTTTTGAAAATCCCAAGGTAGGCACTCTCAGCCTCGCCGGCGGCACCGCCAACGTGATAACTTGCACCACCGATTCCCCAGCGTGATTTGTAAGCGAAGGCTACGGCCTTTTGAAATGCACTTTTTCCCTGAGCATCCATGATGCCACCCAGCTCGGCCGCATCTTGCTCGAGCAAAATGCGAATTCCGTTTTCAAAATATCCCTCGGCTGGCTCACTGTGCGCATCGATTCGAATGATGTAATCATTTTTTGCGATTTTGATTGCCGAGTTAAGTCCAACCGTTGTTAAACCTCGAGGGTTATCGATTAATTTGATTCGCTTGTCGGCCTTGGCAAGTTGTTTTGCAATTTTGTTGGTGCCATCGTGTGATGGACCAAGAGCCAGAATGAGTTCCATTTCGCTCGGGTAGCTCTGCTGCAAAATACTTTGCACCGAAGCCTCGAGATGAGCCTCTTCATTTAGCACGGGCATGACAATGCTTACGGCTGGAAGTTTTTTCTTGGCTGCCATTAGTCGATAGTTTTTGAACCGGTGTGTTTGTTGTAGGCGTTCACAACTTTTTTTGGACTGCCGTCCATCATGAGTTCGCCCTTTTCAATCCAAATCACTCGAGTGCAAGTATCAAGAATTGACTTCATCGAGTGGCTAACCAAAAATACGGTGCCGGCGTTGTCGCGAAGCTGCCTCATGCGAGCCTCAGAGCGGTTGCGAAATTCCTGATCGCCAACGGCTAGAGCCTCGTCAATAATCAAAATGTCATGATCGCGTGATGCGGCAATGGAGAAGCGCAACCGCGCGGACATGCCGGCCGAATAGGTTTTCATCGGTAAATCGATGAATTCTTCGAGCCCGGCAAACTTGGTGATGGCTTCGGCCGAGGCGGCGATTTCCTTGCGACTGTAACCCATCGCCAAACCGCCCAGCAGAATGTTCTTCAGGCCCGAGATCGCGGGCAGCAATACAGCTCCAACTCCAAGCAGCATGGGGCGAGCCGAGGCGTAAATCGAACCGCGTTCTACCGGGTTTAGCCCAGCGATTGCGGTCATCAGACTCGACTTGCCAGAACCGTTGCTGCCAATAATTCCTATAGATTCACCCTCGAAAACCGTGAAGCTGACTCCCTTGACCGCATGCACTTCGCGCAAGCCTAACTTTCTACCGAAAAGCCCACCACCGGCGGCACCGCGGGTGGCACGTCGACCACTGGCAAAGACTTTGTAAACGATATGTACGTCGTCTACTACAACCACCGGCTTAAGCTCAGGCTTAGATTTCGCGGCCATAGCGCTCCTCCGCTTTCCAGAAGAACCAGAGGCCAACTAGCAAGGTTCCAAAAGCCCAAGCCGTTGCCGAAATCCAAAGGTCACTCGTCATTTGGTAGCCCTCTACCATCGCACCGCGAGCGAGTGAAATATAAACGTAAACCGGATTCAGTTGAGCAATTTGCAGTGCCAGCGGATACGCGCCAAGCACTTTATCCATGCTAAAGAAAATGCCACTGACATAAAAAACGATTCGAGTGACAAATGGAATCAATTTATTCAAATCCGCAACATGCACTGTGAGCCGTGCCGAAATTGTGGCAAGACCAAATCCGAACATGACCATCAAGACCACGATTGGAATAATGGCAAACCAATCCCAGGTAATTGGTTGCTGAAAAATAAGGAGGGTGATGATTAATAACCCCACCTGCGGAAGCAGAGAAAAAATTTGTTGAATTACCGCATTTGCCGGCAACAGAATTCTGGGAAAACTGAGCGACCGAACTAGGCCAAGATTTCCGGTGACAGCTGTTGCTCCAGAGGCAAAAGCACCCTGCAGAAATGAAAAAAGGAAAACCCCGGTAAACAAAAATGGAATGAAATTTTCGGGTCGTGAGGCACCCAGCAAAACTCCAAAGATTAGCCCGTAAACCGCAGCCTGAATAGTTGGCAACAGCACAATCCACCAGCGGCCAAGGCGGTTCTTGGCGTTGTTGGCCTGATTGGTATACAGGGCCATGATGTAGGCAAAGTCTTTGCGCTGCCAAGCATGTTTTAAGTATTCAAAGAATGGCTCGCGAGCTCCGACCCGCTTTAGGCCGTGCTCTTTTGCGTACTCAGCGAGCGACATGCTCAAAGTTTAGCCGAGGGCTATTTAGCCTTGGTTTCAAAAGACTTCTTGATCATGGCGTGAATTTCATCCCAGTTTGGACGAATCACGTTGACGGCGGGAGGTACTAATTCCAGACCGGTTATCTCCTGAGACTTAGCCAACATCGCTAGGTCAACATACGTCGCCAACATTCCCGATGGAATATCTGTTTTCACTAGCTTTTGACCGGCACCGGCAATTGCCTGGAATCTAGTCAAAACATTTGCAGGGTCCATTTGCTTCAAGACAGCCGCCTCAACCTCGTGCTGCCTGCGCATTCGATCGTAATCGCTGGTGGTGTGGCGAGATCTGGCGTACCACAGTGCGTGATAGCCATCCATGTGCTGCTGGCCGGCTTCAATCCAACCCTTGATGTCAGATAGATCCTCGCGCTGACCTCCGATAGGCAAGCGCTCCTTCACGTTGATGTCTATTCCACCAAGTGAGTCGATTAACTGTGTGAATGCAGCCATGTCAACCAATACATAACTTTGGATTTGCAGACCCGTGACGTACTCCACCGCATCGCGGGTAGCTTCGATTCCCGGTGTCGAACCATGCTTTTCGGCATCTGGATATAGGTCGCTGTGGTTGTCGGTTACATCTTTATAAATCGCGTTTATCAAACAATCGATACCGCAATCCCAGCCGTTTGGATAGACGCTCAGCATCGGTGATCCTGCGGAGAAGCTAACCCGCTGCAAGTTTCTTGGAATTCCGATGTTGACCACGTGCCCGGTAGCGGCGTCAATGCTAATCACCGAAATGCTGTCAGGACGCAGACCGAAACGATCGCTGCCAGAATCGGCACCGAGCAGCATTATGTTGTAGCGTCCCTCGGACGGTGAGGTGAATCCGCTTTGATTGAAGATATTGCCGATGAATCCAGCAGAAACCCCAGCGGTATTGCCAGCCCACGAAATTGCGCTAGTTCCGAGCACGCCGGCTAAAACAATGCCCACGAGAGCTACCCAGCGATCCCTCGAATAAAGCCGATTCATTCGGATCAATCGCAAAGTATCGAACGCTAGCACTGCAAAGAGCACTGCGTAAAGAATTAGCAGAAGAGAAAGAAAGCCAACCAAAACAGGAACTGTGATTATCCACACCAGCCAGGTTTTATTAATCAATCCGATTATGGTGCCAAGTAAAAATAATGCCCAAAAACCAAGTGTTGCAGTTACACCGATGCGGGCTAGTTTGCGGTTACCGGCAACTAGCTGAGCCGAACCCGGCACCAGCGTGGTCATCACGATGAGCCACCAGGCACGCTTGCGCATTTGCTCCGGTGTAGCACGATCAATATTGCGAAATGGCGAGCGCGAAGGCGCTGGTCTTAGAGTTGCGATTTTAGCTTCGCATTCTTTTCGGCAACTTGGTCTTTGAGCGATTCGCCGAAAGCCAAAAGTTGAGCTGAAAGTTTTTCATCGAATGCGCCGAGAATTCTGGCTGCCAGAATTCCAGCATTCTTTGCGCCGTTGATTGAAACAGTGGCAACCGGAATTCCGGCAGGCATTTGCACGATCGAGAGCAATGAATCCATTCCATCGAGTTTGGCCAGTGCCACAGGCACACCAATAACCGGAAGTGTTGTTACTGAGGCCAACATGCCTGGCAAGTGCGCTGCTCCCCCGGCACCGGCAATGATTACTTTGAAACCAGCTCCGGCCGCGGCCTTACCCCACTCGATCATGCGTTCCGGGGTGCGATGAGCCGAAAGTACTTCTACTTCTGCCTCGATACCGAATTCTTTGAGAACCTGTACTGCATCGGACATTACCGACCAGTCGGAGTCCGAGCCCATTACTACGCCAACAAGCGGGTGATTAGACATTGGAGCTCCTTGCTTTCAAACCTAAATATTAGGCTGACGGCGCCTGCTAACCCCGTAGCAACACCGCCGCCGCACCTTTTGCTTCGGCCAGCGCAAAATCGAGTTCGTCGGCAACCACAGTGACGTGCCCCATCTTGCGCCCCGTGCGAGCACCCTTGCCATAGGTGTGCAACTTAGCCCGAGGATGTAAGGCCATGGCTTTATCAAATTGCTCCACAAAGGCGTTGTTTTCATCCACGCCAAGTAGGTTCACCATGACAGCCCAGTGGCCCTTGGCCGAAGTATCGCCCAGCGGTAGGTTGGCCACTGCTCGAAGGTGCTGTTCGAACTGTGATGTGACCGAACCCTCTATAGAGAAGTGTCCTGAATTGTGCGGTCGCATAGCCAATTCGTTAATCAACAGTTGGTTTTCTGCAGTGACAAACATTTCAACCGCTAGCACTCCGGTAACACCAAGACCATGGGCAATAGTTTCGGCAATTTTCTCCGCCGCGGCAAACATTGAAGAATCCGTGTTTGGTCGCGGTGAGATAACCACGGAGCACACGCCGTTTTCCTGAATGGTTTCCACTAGAGGCCAAGTTTTGAATTGGCCACTCGGGGTGCGTGCCGATAGCTGCGCTGCTTCTCCAATGAAATCTACTTTTTGCTCGGCTAGCAGACTGCCACCGAAATTTGCGATGTTGGCAAACCAGTCAGAAGCATCTTCAACCGAACGCACTACCCGCACGCCTTTTCCGTCGTAACCACCGATTGGTGTTTTCAAAATTGCAACGCCACCATTTGCAGAAATAAAATCCTGCAAGTCTGCGGCTGATTTAATTTCTGCCCAGCGCGGCATTGGCAAATCGAGTTCACTGAGGCGCTTGCGCATATGCAATTTATTTTGTGCAAAGGCCAGCGCCTTTGACGGCGGTTGAACGCTAACTCCGGCGGCTTCCAAAACACGCAGCACATCAAGTGGTACATGCTCGTGGTCGAAGGTGATTACGTCGACCGTATCGGCGAACGCCTGAACGGTTTCAATCTCGTTGTAATCGCCAACCATTGACACGGCTAGACCCGCAGAAGAACCATCGGCCTCGGCCAAAACCTTGAAATCCAGACCCAGGTGAATCGCCGGCGGGGCCATCATGCGGGCCAGCTGCCCGCCACCAATCGCGCCAATTCGAGGGGTTTTCATACCTCTATTGTCGCTTATTTATAGGTAAGCCCGCAGGGTGGCCGCAAGTTTCTTGGGCTGAGCCAAGCCAGCTAGTTCAATCGCTTCTCCGCTGTGTGGCTGCAGCACCACCTTGCGCCCCTTGGCAAAAGTGATCTCGCGAATTTCAGCCCAGGCCAAATCGATGCTCTTCCCACCAAATAACCCGCGGCGAATGGTAATCCTCGAGGTAGTGATGTCCAGGTAAAAACTAAGGTGACGAATCGTGGGCACTAACCAAAATGCAAGAGCAAATAGGCCCGACAAAATCAAAACTGTGTTGTAGGTCCAAAGTTCCATTGTGATGTTGGATGCGTAACTGGCCGCCGTCGCACTGATAAAGAGAGCCAGAATTGGAAAAGTCAAGCCAAATGCGCTGTAGCGAATTCGACCTACATATTCTTCTGACTGAAAACTCATCAGTTAATTGTGTCGCAGATGAACGATATCGCCGACTGAAACTGGAGTGTGTTTGCCATCATGGGCAACCACGAGTCGTCCAAGCTCATCGATGTCTATGGCCTCTCCGAGCAATTCTTTGTTGCCAGGCAGAATTACTTTCACTGCCCTACCGATTGTGGTGCAAGAAGTCTTGATGGCTTCAAGTAATTCGGTACCCGCAATTTCACCGCGGCAAGAAACGTAGTCTTCGTAATTGCGCCTCAGCAGTTTGAGGTACTCGGCAAAAACCGCATCGATGCTTGGCACAGAAATGCCTTCGAGAGTTAGAGAACTTGCGGTTTCGATCGGAAGTTGCTGGCGCGATTGAAAAACATTTAAGCCAGCTCCGATTACCACGCCTGAAAAATCTGGCAGTGCTTCACTGAGTACACCTGCCACTTTTAGATCGCCAAGCAGAACATCGTTCGGCCACTTGACCATGGCTCTGGTTGAGCCGCCGAAACTAGAAACGGCATTTGCCAACGAAAGTCCGGCAATCAATGGAAGCCAAGAAAATTGCGTTGGTGGCACCGAGTTAGGTCGAAGTAAAACCGAGGCCATCATTGAACTGCCCGCGGGAGCTTCCCAATGTCGACCGGAGCGTCCCCTGCCTGCAATCTGCTCGCCAGCGGTCAGCACCGAAAAATCTGGCAGGTCAGGTGCCTGGGCAATCAAATCGCTATTGGTCGAGCCGGTGCTAGCCACCGCACGAAAATGGCTGGTCTGGGCGCTGGCAAGTGGAAAGTCCATGACTTTAGGGTAGCGGCTGTGGGATTCCACAGTGAAATTGCCCATTTGCTTGGAGGTTATCTTCAAAAGAATGCCCCATTCTTGGGTTTAGAGTTGCCGTTATGACCCACGAAGCCCCAAAGCCCGTCGAAGATTTTTCGACCACCGCCGGCAAGATTCAAGATTTCAAAAACCGCTACTACGAAGCTGTTCATGCCAGTGGCGAAGCCGCGGTTGAAAAGCAGCACGCCAAGGGCAAGCACACCGCGCGCGAACGCATCGAGATGCTGCTCGATCCAGGGTCATTCGTGGAACTCGATGAATTCGTTCGTCACCGTTCAACCGCATTCGGCATGGATAAGAATCGGCCATACGGTGACGCGGTTGTCACCGGAGTCGGCACCATCAACGGCCGCCAGGTTGCCATCTTTTCTCAAGACTTCACAATTTTTGGTGGATCACTCGGAGAGACTGCTGGAAACAAAATTATCAAGGTGATGGATCTTGCCATCGCCACCGGTGTACCAATTATCGGAATGTTGGACTCCGGTGGTGCGCGCATTCAAGAGGGCTTTATTGCGCTTGGCAAGTACGGAGAAATTTTCATGCGCAACACAATGGCATCTGGAGTGATTCCTCAGATTTCAATCATCATGGGCCCGGCTGCCGGTGGAGCGGTTTACTCACCTGCACTGACCGACTTCGTGATCATGGTCGACAAAACATCCAACATGTTTGTTACTGGACCAGACGTAATCAAGGCGGTCACCGGCGAAGACGTTGGAATGGAAGATCTAGGAGGAGCACGCACTCACAACACCACTTCCGGTGTTGCGCATTACCTTGCTGACGACGAAGAAGATGCAATCGACTACGCTCGCACTCTGCTGAGTTTTCTACCCGAAAACAATTTGTCAGAAACCGTCACCTACGATGCGCAAGGAGCACTGGAGGTAACCGATGAGGATCGCAAACTCGATGTGATCATCCCCGACTCACCGAATCAGCCATATGACATGCACACCATCATCGAATCGTTGGTTGATGCAGGCGAGTTCCTCGAAATCCAACCACTGTTTGCACCAAACATTGTCATCGGTTTTGCTCGAGTCGATGGTCGAAGCGTGGGCATCGTGGCCAACCAACCAAATCAGATGGCGGGCACACTGAACATCGAAGCCGGTGAAAAAGCCGCGCGTTTCGTGCGCTTCTGCGACGCCTTCTCGATCCCGATCCTTACCCTGGTTGACGTACCGGGTTACCTACCTGGCACCGACCAAGAGTGGGCTGGAGTGATTCGCCGCGGCGCAAAGTTGCTTTATGCATATGCCGAGGCCACCGTTCCACTGGTAACTGTGATTACCCGCAAGGCATACGGTGGCGCTTACATCGTGATGGGCTCAAAGCAATTGGGTGCCGACATCAACCTGGCTTGGCCAACCGCAGAAATTGCTGTGATGGGTGGTCAGGGCGCCATCAATATTTTGTATCGCAACGAAATTAAGAAAGCGGAAGAAGCTGGAGAAGACATCGCCAAGGTGCGAGCAAAACTGGCAGCCGAATACACCTATAACGTCGCTTCTCCGTTCCTCGCCGCTGAGCGTGGCGAACTCGACGGCATCATCGAACCTTCGCACACGCGTATCGAAATTATCAAGGCACTTAGAGCGCTGCGCACCAAGCGCGCCAGTGTTCCTCCCAAGAAACACGGAAACATCCCTCTATAAAAATGAGTGATTTGCAAGAGGAATTAAAAGTTGTGCGTGGCAATCCCACCGCCGAAGAACTCGCCGCGGTGATTGCCATCGTCGAAGCGGCAGCTGCTGAAGAGCGAGCGAGTTCCGGTTCGGTAAAGCGGGCCCCGCGCTCCACTTGGAATCGCAATCATGTGCAACTGCGAGGCGGTCTTAATCCTGGTTTTGGGCAGTGGAACGCATCGTTCCGAGATGGCCTAAATTAGGTGCATGACTCGCAAACCTTCTGCACTTGATCTGGTAGCCGATAACTGGCTAAAACGCATGGCTGAACTTAGCCCAATATTTGCCACCGATATCGGGCAACCGGGCGGCGAAGACAAACTCGATGACGACTCTCCAGCCGGTCATGAACTTTATTACACCGCGGCCAAGCGTGCACTCGCGGAAGTAAACGCAGCCCCAATCGCAGACGAGGTCGATCGCATCACCGCCGATGCCATGCGCCGAAGTCTAGAGCTTGACATAGAACTTCACGATGCAAAGGTGCATCACCGCAACTTGAATGTGATTGCATCTCCTGTGCAGGGTATCCGCGAAGTTTTCGACATCTCACCTACCGACACCGAGCAGGACTGGTCAAACATCGCAAAGCGAATGTCGGCCGTGCCAGAGGCTATTGCTGGCTACATCGAGACCCTTCGACTAGGTATTCGAAGCGGAGATACTCCGGCGAGACGTCAGGTGGAACGCTGCATCGAACAATCACTCGACAACGTTAAGGCTGGAGGTTTCTTTGAAACCTTTGCCGCCGGAGCCAAACCAGAAAGTGGCGAATTACCGGCGACACTAAAAGGTGAGCTCGAGGCCTCTGCCAAAAATGCCATCGCCGGCTACGAATCACTCATCGAGTTTTTAAGGTATGAGCTGTTGCCTGAGGCCAACACGGAAGATGCTATTGGTCGCGAAAAATACGAGTTATTTAGCCGTCGTTTCGTTGGAGCAAAAATCAATCTTGACGAAACCTACGAGTGGGGTATCGAAGAACTCTCACGTGTAGTTGCAGAGCAAAAAGAAGTTGCCAATCAAATTAAGCCTGGTTCGACTATCGAAGAGGCTAAGGCGTTTTTAGGCAATGACCCCACTCGCAAGCTTCACGGAACTAAGGCACTACAAGAGTGGATGCAAAAACTCAGCGATGCCGCAATCGAAAAACTTAGCGGTACGCATTTTGATATTGCCGAGCCGCTGAAAAAACTCGAGTGCATGATTGCACCTTCACAGACCGGCGGAATTTATTACACCGGCCCGACCGATGATTTCTCTCGACCAGGTCGCATGTGGTGGTCGGTGCCGGCTGGTGTTGAAGAGTTTGATACCTGGCGGGAAACCACCACGGTTTATCACGAAGGAATTCCCGGACATCACCTTCAGGTTGGTCAGCAGGTTTACAACCGTGACGAACTCAATTCTTGGCGTCGCCTGGCATCGTGGAGTTCAGGTCACGGCGAAGGTTGGGCACTGTACGCAGAGCGTTTGATGGCCGACCTCGGTTTCCTGGATGATCCGGCCGACCGGCTGGGCATGCTTGATGGACAAAGGATGCGTGCCGCAAGAGTGGTGCTGGACATCGGTTCGCACCTAAAAAAACCGCGGCTTGACGGCACCGGCCACTGGGACTTCGACTACGCGCTCGACTTCATGACCAAAAATGCTGGTGAAAGTCCAGCATTTGTGAACTTCGAAGTACACAGATACTTTGGCTGGCCCGGTCAGGCTCCAAGCTACAAAATCGGTCAGCGTATCTGGGAAAACATCCGCGACGAATACCAGGCCAAGCAAGGTCAGGCTTTCGACATCAAGGAATTCCACCGTAAAGCTCTGAACTTGGGCGGGCTCGGACTAGATACCCTACGCTTGGCTATGGCCTAGCGCTTACCCAGTTTTAGGTCTAGATCGGGAGTCACCACGCGTGGCCGACTCGCGGTAAAACGGATTAGCCAACTCTCATTTGGTTGGGTTCGAACGGTTACTCGACCCGTGTTTATGTCGTTCAAGGCCGAGGCCACAATATCGAGCAGATCGTCCAATTGTTCCTGAGAAACCAACTCGATTCCGCCGTCATCGAGAAGAGCAACATCAACGCCTCTTTCTCTTGCGGCTGAAACAGCTCGCTTAATTTTGCGATTGACTAGGCGACCTCCTGCTATGTCGTCGCGAAGGGAACCTTCTTTTCGTGCGTAATCTTCACGCTCTTCTTTACTAAATGCTTTACCGCTGGCAATTTTTTTCAAGGTGGGCAGCGTTGCCTTCATGGCAACGTTTTGTGCAAAGTCATACGCATCATTCAGAGTTTTGTCGGTTTCAAGTGCCGCAAGTTCATCGGCTGCAACTTTCTGCGCCGAGGCAATTTCACTTGCCGAACTCACAAGCCCTCTTGATACGGCAATGCAAGCGACAATCAAAATAATCGCGCCGCTCAATCCGCTCTTGGGCAAAAACTCAAGTCCGCCAAAATAAATTACCTCGGCGCAAAAAATCACCCCGGCGCCAATTGCAAAAACTGTTCTGCCGCGCACTGCCAACGCACCAAGAAGCAAACCTACAGCAGTTACATACCAAGTGTCGTAGGTATCCAGGCCTTCGCTTCGCAAAGTCAAATGCGAAATAACTGGAATAACTACTGCAACTATTGAAACCAGCCAAGCAACCCAAGTAGGTAATTCAAATTTTCTAAATGCAATTGTGCAAATTACCAAGGCTGCGAAGTAACCGAGGCCAATCGAGACTGTAATCCAAGTTTCGTTGTAACGATCGAGACGCAGCAAGGCAAGCGAGACATTGAATGCCCCGAACATCAATGTGATTGTGGCCAAAACTAATCTGCGAACGCTAATCATGCTTGCCATTCAAATATCCAGGTAGTGCCAGCGCCCGGTTTGGATTCGAGGCTGGCCTTTGCACCAATCGCCTCTAGACGTTTAAAAATTGTCCAGCGCACGCCAAGTGCTAACTTATGAACGTTTGACATTCGGAAACCTTTTCCGTTGTCCGAAACCACAATTTTGATCCCACTCTGGTGGAGTCGGATGCGAACCTTCCGGTCGGATGCATTTGGTGCGTGGGTGCTGGAGTTTGCCACAGCCAACATAGTGGCCTCGAATAAAGCCGACGCCACCTGAAAAGGAATTTCTATTGAAGAACTACCTGTGCTAGAGACATTGAAGCTCGGTTCGCTTCGGCTTATAGTTTCGAGCAGAGGCTCAACCATTAAGCTCATGTCAAAGTTTTCTGGTTGATTCACCGTTCGGTCAACTTCACGAGTCAAACGGCCAATTGCGTCTTCAGCGGCAATAATCGCCTGCCGCCTCAAAGTGCCATTGGTTGCTTTGGATGCCTTTTCTAGAGTGGTTATCACTTTGTCGTGCAAAATCGAATTGAATATTGCGCGTTCACGAGAAAACACCTCGGCTCTTGTGCGTTCCAGAATGGCCCTCATTGCAATTGAATTTTCAGTGTCGACTTGTATGGCTCGATCCCGCAATACCATCGTCATAACTACCAAGACAGTTGAAAAAAAGAATGTGTATAGGCTGTCTTGAATTGCAAGACTAAAAGGAGTGCCACCACCTTCCGGCGAGGTTTCAACCAACAACCAAAGCGTTGGAAAGACTAAAAGGCTCAGATATGCCCATTTTCTCGACCAGGCGCCCGCAGCTGCGACAGCAACTGGACCAACTGCCCACCATACCCATGGTTTGAAATCCGCTGGCAACTTCTGGTGATCCAAAGCCTGAAATCCCCAAGTTAACATTGCGAACACAACCACAATTACTAATGCTCGATACCAGTAGCGAGTGTTGCCAAACTTGAAAGCTGCGAAAATTGCGCCAATCACGCCGACAATCAACGAACCGAACGTAATCCAAAACCAAAATGGATTTAGCAGGTGGATCTGACGGAATGCGTTTTGCACAACGTCAATAGTTAGCAGTGCCAACCCGGAAACATAGACCTTGTTCAGCAGGTCATCCACACGCGCAAGCGCAATCTGCGGAGTTTCAGTAATCGAAGACATGATCGGCTATTTACGCACCAAACTGGCTATCGCTTCAACGTGATGCGTGTGCGGGAACAAATCAAATGCGCGTAATTCTTGTAATTCATAGCCACCGGCAAGCAAACCCTTGAGGTCTCGAGCCAATGCAACCGGGTCGCAAGCCACATAAACGATGTGCTTAGGTGCGAGCTTGGTGAGCAAGTCGATTACCTTGGCCCCGGCTCCGGCACGAGGAGGATCTAGCACCACGGTAGCTGCATCTAGATTGGTCTTGGCTCGTTGCTGGTCTTGCAGGAATCGGTCTACCTGAGCACAAACCACCTTGGCCTTCCCCAGATCGCCAAGGTTCAAAACTGCATCATCGGTGGCTCGCTTGAATGCCTCAACACTCGTAATGCTCAAATCGTTTCCGTATTTTGCGGCCAATGCTCCGCTGAATAATCCCACTCCACCGTATAGGTCAAAGTTTGGCGCGGCCTTATCGAATCCAACCTTGGCCACCATTTCTAAAACCGCAGCTGTCAAAACCTCTGCCGCTTTGCGGTGCACCTGCCAAAAGCCACCACCTGAAATTCTGAAAGTTCTGCCGGCAACACGTTCGACCAAACGTTCGTCACCCTTAAGTTTGTCGTCGACTCGCCATTGCACCTGGCCGGTATTAGATGCCGCAATGTCAATCTTTTTTACGCCGCTCCAGTTTTTGCTGTGAAGACCTAATTCGCGAATGTCTTCTACAGCAAGAGGTAAATCACGAACCAGTACCACATCGTGTGAACGTTCCATGTATGGGCCGGCATCGCCAAATTCGTTCACGTGTAGCTGCACTCTTGTTCTGTATCCAAGACCGTTATTTTCGTCGTCGCCGGGTGCAGCTTCAACAACCGGACGCAATTTGATGCCAGCCATGCGATCGAGCGCTTCTTCAATTACATCGGCTTTTAATTCGCGTTGACGGGAAAGTTTGATGTGCCCGAATTCTGCGCCGCCTGCGCCACCGACTCCGGCTTGATCCCATACGTGTTCAACGCGATCTGGTGAGGCAACCAAGATTTCTTGAGGTTCAGCTCGGCAAAATGACTTTCCGCCATCTTCGTAAACTAGTGCGCGAACTTTTTCACCCGGCAAAACGTGTGAAACAAAAACCACTCGACCTTCGTGGCGGGCCACAAATATGCCGCCGTGCGCCACCTTTTCGATGTCGAGTTCAAGTACGCGGCCTAGCCAGTTAATCTGATTCACCTAACAAGTGTGCCAGAGTAATGCCATGACTCAATTGGTTCTGGCCAGCACCTCCCCTGCGCGACTTACCCTGCTGCGCAATGCCGGCATCGATCCGATCACTATTGCCCCGGGCGTAGACGAGGATGCGGTCACGGCGAGAGCGGAATCGATGGGGTTAATTTCTGGCACCCATGACATGGTTCATCTGTTAGCCAAGGCAAAAGCCGAAGCTGTCGCCGCACACCCGGATGCCAGAGGCCTAATTATTGGCTGCGACTCGAGTCTCGAATTCGAAGGAGAATCGCTTGGCAAGCCACACGACCCCGCGGTTGCCCGTGAACGCTGGCGTCGCATCCGCGGTAAATCTGGGGTGCTGCACTCCGGCCACTGGCTGATTGATAACCGAAACCCGACTCCCGGGCAACTACCTCCTGCCGCCGGGGCTACCGGTAGCACCATCGTGCACTTTGCCGACCTGTCTGACGCAGAGATTGATGCCTACGTCGCCACCGGAGAACCGCTCAAGGTGGCCGGAGCTTTCACGCTCGATGGCTTAGGCGGTGCCTTTGTTAAATCGATTGAGGGTGACCCGCACACGGTAATCGGCTTGAGCCTTCCGATTCTGCGGGATTTGACTATTCAACTCGGGGTCGACTACACCAGCCTTTGGAGATAACGGCAACCAAATTGCCATTTTGTTGTCTTTAACTGCCAAGAAAAGGCTGTTTTTAGTCAATAGAGTTAGTTTTTATGACTGCAACTGCCAAAAAAATCACAAAGGTTCTGATTGCCAACCGAGGTGAAATTGCCGTTCGCATCGCTCGTGCAGCCAAGGATGCCGGCATCCAGTCAGTTGCCGTTTATGCAGATCAAGACCGCGACGCCCTGCACGTAAAACTCTCCGATGAGGCATATGCCCTTCACGGAACCACCGGACCTGAGACCTATTTGGTGATTGAGAAGATTCTTGATGTTGCTCGAAAGTCGGGGGCCAATGCAGTACACCCCGGCTATGGTTTCTTGGCAGAGAACGCCGACTTTGCTCGCGCTGTAATCGCAGAGGGTTTGATTTGGATCGGCCCTTCACCAGATGCAATCGAAAAACTGGGCGACAAGGTATCGGCTCGCCACGTTGCAGAAAAAGTTGGAGCGCCTCTGGCCGCCGGAACACTAAACCCGGTTAAGGGTGCAGATGAGGTTTTGGAGTTCGTCGAGAAACACGGTGTTCCGGTTGCTATCAAAGCCGCATATGGCGGTGGTGGTCGTGGCATCAAGGTTGCCTACAAAAAAGAAGAGGTTGCCGAACTTTTTGATTCGGCTACTCGCGAAGCAATCGCAGCATTTGGACGCGGAGAATGTTTCGTTGAAAAGTATTTGGAAAAACCTCGCCACGTTGAAACTCAGTGTCTCGCTGATGCACATGGCAACGTTGTGGTGGTGTCAACACGAGACTGCTCTTTGCAGCGACGTCACCAGAAACTTGTTGAAGAAGCTCCTGCCCCTTTCTTGACAGATGATCAGGTGAAGCGTCTCAACGATTCATCAAAGGCAATCCTCAAAGAAGTTGGCTACCAGGGTGCCGGAACCTGCGAGTTCTTGGTTGCCCAAGATGGCACCATTTCGTTCCTCGAGGTAAACACTCGTCTACAGGTGGAGCACCCGGTATCAGAAGAAGTCACCGGCATCGACTTAGTTCGCGAACAGTTTCGCCTAGCCGAGGGTGGTGTGCTCGACTACGCCGACCCGAAAGTAACTGGCCACAGCTTTGAATTCCGTATCAACGGCGAGGACGCCGGCCGCAACTTCATGCCTGCTCCTGGACCGGTGCACCTGTTTAAGGCACCGTCTGGTCCTGGCGTGCGCGTGGACACCGGTGTTGAATCTGGCGATGTCATCAGCGGTTCATTTGACTCGATGGTGGCCAAGCTAATCGTCACCGGTGCTACACGTGAAGAAGCACTCGCGCGTTCACGCCGTGCACTCGACGAGATGCAGGTAGAAGGCCTGCCGACCGTGCTTCCTTTCCATCGCAAGATCGTGAACGACCCAGCATTCATTGGTGATGTCAAGGCTAATAAATTTGGAATTTACACACGCTGGATCGAAACCGAGTGGAACAACGACATCGAAGCTTGGGCAGGAATCGCCGAAGATTCACACGTTTCAGCCGAACGAAACAGTGTGGTTGTCGAAGTCGATGGCAAGCGCATCGAAGTTTCTCTCCCTAAGCGACTATTAGTTGGCGGCGGCGCGAGCGCAACAGCAGGTGCTCCACCAAAACGCAAATCTTCAGGTGGATCTCACCACGGTGGCGGAGCTTCAGGCAACACAGTTAAATCTCCGATGCAGAGCACAGTGGTAAAGATTGCAGTTAATGTTGGCGACACCGTCAACGAAGGCGACCTCGTAATTGTGCTCGAAGCAATGAAGATGGAACAGCCGATGAACGCTCACAAGAGCGGAACCATTAAGTCAATCAGTGCAGAAGTTGGAGTTACCGTTCCTGCCGGAACTGTGCTGCTAGAAATCGAATAGCTACAAGTTCGTAATGTGCAACGCACGAGCTGCGTCTGATATTGAACCGGTTAGTGACGGATAAACAGTGTAGGTGCTTGCCACTTCATCCACGGTCAATCGGTTTTCAATTGCAATTGCAATTGGGTAAATCAATTCACTTGCCTTAGGCGCAACTACAACTCCACCAATCACTGTTCCGCCGCTTGAGCAGATTAGTTTGATGAAGCCATCTTCCACGCCCATCATCTTGGCTCGCGGATTGGTGTCTAGCTCGATCTTGTGCACGAAACCGTTGACCTTGCCCTCCTTGAGAGCCGCTTCAGACCAGCCAACCGAGGCAATCTCTGGTGATGTGAAAACGTTGGACGCCACGTTTCGCAGAACGGTTGGCTCGGCGATGTCACCCATGGTGTGGAACACCGCGGTGCGACCCTGCATTGCAGAAACCGAGGCAAGCGGAAGTGAAGTGGTGCAGTCACCCACCGCGTAGACGTTGGCGCGTGCGGTACGTGCGACCTTGTTCACCTGGATGTGACCAGACTCGGTAAGAATGATGCCGGCTTCTTCGAGCCCGAGGCCTGCAGTGTTTGGAATTCCACCGACCGCCATAAGACAGTGAGACCCTTCGATCACGCGACCATCGGCGAGAGTTACTTCAACATGCTTGCCCTTGTTAACTACAGACTCTGCTCGAGCCTTTTCATAGATGTGCACGCCGCGCTTGCGGAACACGCTTTCGATGACTCTCGACGCTTCTGCATCTTCGCTCGGCAACACCATGTCGCGAGAAGAGACAAGAGTAACTTCACAACCGAGCCCACGGAATGCACTGGCAAACTCTGCTCCGGTGACACCCGAACCAACCACAATCATGTGCTCAGGAAGCGACTCTAAGTTGTAGAGCTGTTTCCAGGTGAGAATACGCTTACCATCTGGTTTTGCCGTCGGCAATTCTCGCGGAGATGCTCCAACCGCAACGATGATGGTCTTCGATTCAAGGCGTTCTTCTTTGCCGTCGGGAGTCGATGCTATGACAAAGTGGTTGCCGTCGAGTCGGCCACTGCCGTGAATTATGCGAACGCCGGCCTGCTTTAGTTTTGCCTGCATGTCCTCAGACTGGGACTCGGCGATTTCTAGCAGTCGACGGTTGACCGTTGCGATGTCGACTTCAACCTTTGGTGCAATGAGCTTGCCGCCGTTGGAGAACTGGATGCCAAGCTCGGTGGCTTGAGCAATCGACTGCGCGGCATCGGCGGTTGCAATAAGGGTTTTGGATGGCACCACATCGGTGAGCACTGCGTTTCCGCCGATTCCGGAGCGTTCAATCAGGGTTACCTGAGCACCAAGCTGCACGCCGGCTAGCGCTGCCTCGTAACCGCCAGGGCCGCCGCCGATTATGACAATGTGGTGTGGTTTAGTTTCGCTCACTCACCCATTCTGCCAGCCATAGGCTTGAACCATGAGTAATGCATTCGAGGTGGCCGAATACGCAGCCCAGGTAATAAGAGAAAAATCTGGAATAGAGCGGCATGAAATAGCTTTGTGCCTAGGCAGTGGCTGGCTCAAAACTCTCAGTGGCAAGATCGTCTGGTCAATTGAAGCCAAAGAGATTCCGGGATTTTACGCCGCAGAGGTCGAGGGATTCTCGGGGCAGATCAGCTCAATTCAAATTGACTCAGGCAGGCACGTCTTGGTGCTTCCACGAACACATCTTTATCAGGGTCACGGTGTCGAAGCCGTTGCGCACCCGGCACGAGTGGCAGCGGCCAGCGGAGCAAAAATCATGTTGCTCACCAATGGCGCTGGTGGACTCAACCCAACCTGGAAACCCGGTCAAGTTTTTCTAATCTCAGATCACATCAACCTGACTGCGACCTCGCCCATTGAAGGAGCGAAGTTCGTGGACCTAACCGACATGTACTCACCTCGTCTTCGTGCACTTGCAAAACAAATTGATCCGTCGTTGGAAGAAGTGGTCTATGCCCAATTCCGTGGACCGCACTACGAAACACCAGCCGAAGTAACAATGGTTGGGGTAATGGGCGGTCACATGGTTGGCATGTCTACCGCTCTCGAGGCAATTGCCGCGCGTGAAGTTGGTTTAGAGGTACTCGCGCTGACTATGCAAACAAATCCGGCCGCAGGTGTGGTGAGTGGCGGAGTTTCTCACGAGCAAGTGCTTGCAGCTGGCCGTGTTGGTGAGCAGAAAAACAGCGAATTACTTGCCGTGCTTTGCGAAGCCCTCAGCAATCAGCTCGAGTAGTTCGTCGCGGGCATCGGTAGTTTGGAAAGTAGCGTCTACCGCGTTGTATTGAAACTGTTCTAGATCGCCAAGTTCGTAGTCGAACTCATCTACCAACAACTTCAGTTCGCGAGTGAGCGTGGTGCCAGACATCAAACGATTGTCAGCGTTCACCGTGACTCGGAAGCCGAGGCTGTAAAGCACATCAAAGGGATGGTCCGCTAGATCATTTGTCTCAAATAATTCGTAGACCACACCGGTCTGCAAGTTTGACGAGGGACAAAGCTCGAGAGCAATTCCACGTTCGTGAATCCATTCGGCGACCGGACCAAGCGTGACCACATCGGTGTCGCCATCAGCGCGAACAAAGAGAATGTCCTCAACCAAGCGAGCACCGTGACCGATTCGCAGGGCGCGACCAGAAACGATGGCGTCCTTGATGCTGTCGATACCATCTGCCTCGCCGGCATGCACTGTCACTGGGAACAGCTCGGCGGCCAGGTAATCGAATGCCAATTTGTGCTTGGCCGGCGGGAATCCCTTTTCGGCACCGGCAATATCGAAGCCAACTACGCCATTCAGTCGGTGTCGCACGGCCAACTCGGCAACCTCGAGCGAGCGGTCATTGTGGCGCATGGCACAGATAATTTGCCCGGTGCGAATGTTGCCGCCCCGACTCTCCACTTCTTCGATGCCGGCATCTAAGCCGTCCTGAACCGCATCGACTACCTCGTCTAGCGATAGGCCCGTGTGCAAATGCTGTTCGGGAGCCCAGCGAACCTCGGCGTAAATTACGCCATCCTCGGCAAGGTCGAGCACGTATTCGTGCGCCACTCGAGTGAGTGCCTCGCGAGTCTGCATTACCGCCGTGGTGACATCAAAAGTCTTTAGGTAATCAACCAACGAACCACTGTTGGCCGATTCTTCAAACCAGTGACGCAGCCCAGCCGCATCGCTAACTGGCAATTGGTAACCAATTTGAGCAGCCAAGTCGATAATGGTTTGTGGTCTCAGCGCGCCATCGAGATGATCGTGCAGCGAAATTTTGGGAAGTTTTTTAATGTTCACGACTAATCAACCTTCACTTTGCCGTCTTGAAAATCTCTAACGATTTCACTCTCTTCTGCAGTAAAACCACTTGGCCAGGCGACTTCTTGAGCATCAATCAAACCAACGCCGCCGTTAGCAAAATCAAAATGCTGCGACGCTCTTTGATTGATTACTGCATCCACTACTTTTCCTATGGCGTCAACGCGAATAATCGAAGTCAGAATAGTGTTCCTAATTTCTGTATTTCGCACATCTCCATACCAATCTCTGCCGAAGCCAATTACTCTTGCGCCATTGAGCTCTGGCAGCAGAGTTGAATTGCCCGAAACGACAAAAATCGTGGATTGACTGTTGTAGGTGTTACTGAGATTTAGCGATACCTTTTCTTGATTTTCATCATTGAATCTTTCGATCCCGGCAGTGAATGCTTCGACTGCTTTGTTTGCGACTTTGCTAAATGACTTGTTGATGATTGAAACTTCGCCCTCGCTTGCCGCTGCGGCAAGATATCCCGCCGCATATGCAGCTTGGAAAATGTTAAATGTGAGTGCCGAATAGTTTGCCGACGAAACCCCCGGCACTAAAGAGTCGCTCACCGAATAAAAACGAATAGTCGAGTTCTTTTTAGCCGCGGCAATGGTTGGCGCTATCAATTGGGTGCCGCTGGTGACAATCGCGTTGCAGTCGGCCTCAATTAGCTTTGTAATTGCGGCAGAAGGTCCAAGTTTGCCGCTGACCTCGATGGCAACAACCGAGGCTCCGGTTTGTATCTTGAGTTGCTGCATTGCCGCATAAACACTGCGGTTCAGGCCGTCGTCGTTGAATCCGGCCGAGTCGCTGACAGCGCAGTATTTCAGGTCAACCGGGGTCACTTCCGGCGCGGGCTCCTGCACTGCACAGCCGCTGAGGGACAAGACCGCTATTAGAGCCAATAACTTTCGCATGACTAGAGCAGGTCGCTGTGACCGGTGGCTTTCAATGCGTCGACTAAAGATTTGACCCGTTGCGCGTGTTCCTTGGTGGTGACCAATAGTGCATCCGGGGTATCAACCACGATGACATCCTCGATGCCAATCAGCGCAACTAGTCGATCTGTTTCACTCACCAAAATACCCGAAGATGAATCTGCTAAAACTTTTGCATTTCCAAGCACCGCTAGATTTCCGCGACGACCCTGTGATTGCAATTCTGCAATTGCGGCAAAGTCTCCAACATCGTGCCAAGAGAATGTTGCAGGAATTACCGCAACCAGTCCGGCTTGAGCAGCTGGTTCAGCAACCGTGTAGTCAATAGCGATTTTTTTGAGCGAAGGCCAAATTCGATCAACTATCGCGTCACGCGCAGGAGTGTCCCAGGAGTCCGCGATTTCCATTATCGATTTGTAAAGTGCCGGTTCGGTTTTTTCAACTTGCTCAAGCAGAAGAGCCGCAGGTGCAATGAACATTCCTGCATTCCAGAGATAGTTACCAGACTCCACATAACGACGAGCCTTTGCGATGTTTGGTTTTTCGACAAACTTGAGGACATGTTTTGCCGTTCCAGAAATTCCATCTCCGGTTTTGATGTAACCAAAACCAACGGCCGGTTCGGTCGGTTCAATTCCGATGGTGACAATCTTGCCGGTGGCTGCAACCTCAACAGCTTCTCGAACAGTATCTTCAAAAAGCTTTGCCTCCACAATTACGTGATCGGCGGCAAATGATCCAATGATCACGTCAGGCTGGCGCTTATGCAAAATGGCTGCCGCGAGCGCGATTGCCGCGGTTGAGTCCTTCGGAGATTTCTCAAGGACCAAATTGTCGGCAACCAGATCTTCGAGCTGCTCGTTGACGGCTTCCTCGTGCACTCGCCCGGTGACCACCACGATGCGATCAGCTGGGGTGAGTGGGAGAAGGCGATCCCAGGTGTCTTGAAGCAGGGTCTGCCCAGAGCCGGTTAGGTCATGTAAAAACTTAGGTGCAGAAGCACGTGACAGCGGCCAGAGTCGACTACCGATTCCCCCGGCTGGAATGATGCTGTAGAAACGCTCGATTGGCTTGCTCATAACCTAAAAACCCTAGCCGAATAAGGGCAAAACAGACAGGGGGGCCTGTTCTCCGGCTTAGACTTATTTGTGTTTGCGACGCAGCAATCGAACTAATCCAGGAGGGCATAAGTGCCATCAAAGCCAGCAGGCACCTTATATCGCGGCAAGGTCGGAATGTGGTCGTGGGTACTCCACCGCATCAC
>JACCDK011422544.1_pt1 | contig 21718 bp, 23 predicted proteins | sample 7445871 | NCBI WGS metagenome assembly JACCDK01 (sample SAMN15323436, study PRJNA562643) | freshwater metagenome | isolation source: river surface water | place: USA:Blue River Watershed | collected 2017-08-15
CAGAATTTTGTGGACTCGATGGCAAAGCCCAATTTTGAGGATTATCGCTTCGCTGCCTAAGCCTGTGCGGCGGGTTGGCTTAGGCAAGCCCGCTGCGCAACAAGTGCACCAGTTGCGATTGGCGGCGCACGCCCGTCTTGGCGAAAATGGCCCGCAAATGGGCACGCGCTGTATTGTGCGCAATGCCGAGCCTGTCTGCGGCTTCCACCAGTGATCCGCCGCTGGCTAGGGCAACGGCCAGATTGGCTTCCATCCGGGTTAGCTGAAACAAATCCCGAATGGCGTCGGGATCAAGCTGTGTGTCGGCGCCGGGCATACTGATGAACAGCGCGAGTGCTGCGCCGCCGCGCATCATGGCAGGCAGAGTCACGGGCCGCACCACAACGGCCAAATCGCCCCCCTTTGCGCGGGATATTTTGAACCGGCCAGTCCCGCCTGCTTTTGCCAGCAACGCGGCAATGCTGTCAGCCGGGGTGCCTTTGGGCAGGACCAAATGTCCGTCCCTTGCGGCTAAGCCATCGCCTATTGCCAGCAATCTTTCTGCCACGGCATTGGCGCGGACAATCTGCCCGCGTCCATCCAGGATGATTGTCCCCACGCCCAATTGCTCGACGGCACTGCGGTACACACCATGTTCTGCCCCAGCCAAATGGAGCCGTTCAAACAAAGCACCTGCGGTGCGCAAATGAGGCACAATGGCTTGAAAGCGGGCACGGTCAGCCGGGCTGAAATCAACCAAGGATTGATCGCGCGTGACACGGCAGCGCGCCTCAAAGCCGGATGGGAAGCGTAAATCCACGCCCAAAACCTGATCCCCCCCAATATTGGCGAGAAAGTCTTGATATGCAGCCAGTGCGGGGTCAGTGCTGCCTGTCACAAATTCGCGGAACGAGACAACTTTCCCCTCGGGCAGCCCCTGAAAGGGGTCGGTTGCGAAAAACTCTGCCAGATAATCTTCATTCGCTTTGGGGTCAGCCCCCGGCGTGCGCATCATATCGGGGGTTGATTGGCCCGGCGCGGTCAGGATCAGCGTGGCGTAACTGGCCCCCAAATGGCCCGACAGCGCGTTTAGAAATCCATCCCATGGCTGTTCTTCCAGCAAGCCGCCGTACAGGGCTGCCAGCAGGTGTGAAAGGTCATCTGGGGCAGGTATCTGGACCAAGTGACTTAGCCCAAATCCAGCCCAAAGACGGCAAAGTCGCCCTTATGCCCGCGGTTCAATTTCGTGCGATGTGCGAGCCGCCACTGTCCGTCTACGCGCCGCCAGCGATCCTGATAATCGCCCAATGTGACAAAGCTCAGATCGCGCCGCTCGCCCGCGCCCAGATGCATATCGCTGACATAAGCGCGGCTCTCCGCTGTGTCGCCCGTCACCTCAATCAGCACATTGCCCAGCAAATGCTGGGTCGGCCCGCAGCCATCAAGATACTGGCGGATCAATGCGATTACTGCTTCTGGTCCGGCAAGCGGCCCGGTGCCCAACTCGGCCGTGGCATCATCGGCAAGGATAGTGCGTGCAGTCTGCCAATCCCGATCGTCCATCGCACGGGCAAAGCGGGTGCGGGCGCGGCCAATCTCCCGCTCATCGAGCAAGATGGCCAGATCCAGCGTCATGCCGTAATGGCGGCGCAGGCGTCAAAGGCGCCACGCATCGCGCCTTCAATATAGCCAATGCCCGTTGCATCACCGATGATCTGCACTTTGTGCCCGGCAGCCCTCAGCGCCTCACCCAGCCGCATATCGCCTTCGGCGCCTTTGGCGACAATCACATGGTCGGCCGCGACGCGCTGGGCATTGCCTTCGCTATCCATGAAGGTCACGGCATCCGCTGTCACCGCAATGTCGCTCGCCCCCATCTGCATCGCCACGCCATGTTCTTGAAGCTCGGCCAGAATGCGCATCCGGCGCACCAGCGTCAGGCCTTTGCCAAAGCGCGGGGCCTCATCAACAATCGTGACATGGCGGCCACGTTCATGGAGGAATTCGGCCAGCTCAATACCCACCAGCTCACCACCAATAATCACGATGTTCTTGCCCAGCGGCATCCAAGCGTGCGTTGCCTTGCGGACAAGATCAAGATTGGCGGTCGCCCCTGTCATTGCGCCCACTTTGGTCGCAAGGCGTGTCATCAGCCCTGTCTTACGGCGCAAATCGTCAGAGCTTTCGCCCAGCATCAGCTTGCGCATATCGTCGCCGGAATAGACATGCGGCAAATCACTGCCCGGCAGGTCGGGCATACCACGCACTGCGCCGGTCGCCACAATGATGTCATCGGGCTGAAGCTCCGCGACCAGCGCCGGTGTTGCCTCCGTATTGAGGCGCACATCAACGCTGCTTTCCTCAATGCCGCGCTTCAGCCAGTTGAGCAGGCGTTCATTGGGTTCATAGGCCAAGGCTGCAAAGCGCAATGTGCCGCCCAGACGATCGCTCTTTTCCACCAATGTCACGTCATGGCCCAGATCGGCCAGACGCCGAGCTGATTCCATGCCACCCGGCCCACCGCCAATAACGAGAATGCGCTTCGCCGCTGCTTTCGCCACCGGACGCTGATATTCGAAAGACAGATCGGCATTGACGGCGCAGCGCGTATGTGTGCCGCCATAAATCGCGCTGACACAGGTGTAGCAATAAATGCAGGGGCGCACCTCATCCTCGGCACCGCGCAGCAGCTTATTGGGCAAATGGGGGTCGGCCAGCAGCTTGCGGCCCATGGCAATAAAATCTGCCTCGCCTTTGCCAATCACGCGATCTGCCGAGTGCGCCTCGACACGGCCCAGCGCGATCACCGGAATATTGACTTCAGACCGGATTGTGGCAGCGGCAGGAAGATGCGCATTTTCCTCATGCGGGATGTTTGATGCGGAATGGAGCTTGCCTTGGCCGGTTTCGTGATAGGCCGAGACAGTAATGGCATCGACGCCCGCGGCTTCGACCATTTTGGCTGCCGTGCGGGCATCGTCCAGCGTAATGCCGCCTTTCTTTCCGATTTCCGCGGAATCGAGCTTCACCCAGACGGGGAAATCCGCACCTACCGCCTCACGCACGGCCGCGATCACCTCGCGCAGCAAGCGCAGGCGGTTTTCGATCGGCCCGCCATATTCATCCGTGCGGCTGTTGGTTTTGGGTGAGATGAATGAGGAGAGCAGATAGCCATGACCGCCATGGATTTCGATGGCGTCAAAGCCGGCCTTTTTCGCCCGCGCCGCGCCATCGGCAAATTGGCGGACAACCGTTGCGATATCCTCTTTTTCCAGCACCTTGATGCTGGGCATTGTCATGCCGGAAAATCCGGCCATTTCTTCGGGCAGAAAATATTCAAAGAAATTGCCATTGGGGGCAGGGGGAATGGCAGGCGCCCAAAGCGGATGGCCGCCGCGTGCGGAATAGCCTGCGACCAGCCCGCCATGGTGAAGTTGGACGGCAATCTTCGCGCCATGCTTATGCACCCGCGCACATAGTTCGGTCAGGCCGGGTAAGAATTTGTCATCGGAAATTGCAGTCTGCTGCCATGCGACCTGCCCGACGGGCCAAGCCACGCCGGCGACGCCGGAAATGATGAGGCCTGCACCACCTTTGGCCTGTTCTTCATGATAGACAATCAAACGCTCCCCCACATGGCCGTCTTCTTCGGACAGGCTGACGCCCATCGCCGTCACCATGATGCGGTTCTTCACGTCCATCTTATTGATGCGACCCGGTGACAGAAGATGTGGGTAAGAATTTGAAATCATGATAATAATTCTTTCACATAATGCTTTTGCAAGGTGGGAAACTGGCTGAGTCTCTTCCTCTTGCGTCTGGGTGAACGTAGTGACTATACAACTTGTATGTCAATTGCGAATCCCAGTCTTCCAATAGCGACAGCTGCCCGGCCAAATCGCGCCAATCCGCGGCAAAAGGCGCAGCGGGCAGAAACGCATGAGCGGTTGATTGAAGGCGCCGTCCGTGTCTTTGCGCAGCACGGCTATGCGCAGGCATCGGTCGAAGATGTGCTGATCGAGGCGGGGGTTAGCCGGGCCTCTTTTTATTCGCATTTTTCTGGTAAGCCAGCGTTGGTGACGGCGATTGCCGATCGCCTCGCGCCCTTGTGGCGGCCTTTATATGCTGAACTGGTGCGCATGGCCTCCCCCAGCCTAAAAGAGTTGGAAGATTGGTGTCGGCGCAGCGTGGCGCTGTATCGCGCGCATCAGGATGTGTGCATTATCTTGACCCAAGCCTCAGCTATTGAGCGCGATCTATATTGGCGGCTGACGGGGCATCGTGAGGCCGTGACGTCTGCTTTTGCAGAGCATAATCCAGCGCTGGCGCATTTGCGGGATGATCCGGCTGCCCGTTTGCGGGCGGGCCTGGCGCTGTTGCAGGTGGATCAAGCCTGCTATTATCTTGCGGTGCGCGGTTGGCAGGCAGATGAAGCCGCAGGTATTGAAGCCATGGCCATGCAGCTTCATCATTTTTTGACGACAGAATGTTTGCGGAGCCACCCAAAATGAGCGCCTTTGAAGAGATTACGGCTCTGTTATACCGCTATTGCGCCTATATGGACGCAGCAGATTTTGACGGCGCTTGCCAGCTTTTTGCGAAGGCGCAGGTGCGGTTGCCCGCCATGCAGGACATGCCCGGCAGTGCCATGCTCGATATTTGGCGCAACATAATCATCCTGTACCCCTGCGGCACACCGCGGACCCAGCATATGGTCACCAATCCCATTGTAACGGTTGACTCAGGCGGCAAAACTGCCACTTGCCAGTCCCGCTACCTGGTGGTGCAACAAACTGAGTCAGTGCCGCTGCGGATGATTGCCGCGGGCCATTATGAAGACCGGTTTGCCCGCGATGCCGAGGGCTGGCACTTCACGTTTCGGGATTATTCCCATCTTAAGCTGCCCGGCGATTTGAGCCGCCATTTGCGGACCAACCACGCCTCGCCAGCAAACAGCAATTGAAAAGGACAAAAGATTGACGTCTACAGATCCCCAAGCAGCCTTGGGCGCGGACTTTCGCACTGCCATGCGCAATATTGCGTCGGCCGTCTATCTGGTGACTGCGCGGGGTGCAGAGGGCGATGCCGGGATGACGGCAACGGCGGCGTGTTCACTCAGCTTTGATCCGCTGTCCGTTCTGGTATGCGTCAATCGATCCGCTTCTTTCTTTCAAATATTGGAAGAGACGGGGCAATTTGTTTTGAATGTGCTGAGCCGTGATGATGCTGGCATTGCGCAAGCCTTTGGCAGCCCTGCAGGTCGGGCTGAACGCTTTGGCGCCGGCGATTGGTATGATCTTCATGCTATGCCCGCGCTGCGGACAAGCCTGTCTAGCCTTGCGTGTCGGGTGGCCGATGCAAAAGATTTTGGCACCCACCGGATTTTCATGGGCGAAGTCATGGATGTTCATAACCGCGACGGGTTGGACGAGCTTCTTTACTGTCAGGGCGCCTTTCGCGCTTTGCACCCTACGCCCGTTCTGTAAGTCATGGCTTGACGCATCTGGGCGCGCCGCGCACGGATAGGATGAATTTGAGAGGCTTAAGAGGCAATATGGATCGCGCAGACATCATCATCGTAGGGGCCGGACATGGCGGCGCACAAGCGGCAGTCTCGCTTCGGCAATTGGGCTTTGAAGGCTCGATCCTGATGATCGGGCGAGAACCGGAAATGCCCTATGAGCGCCCCCCGCTGAGCAAGGAATATCTGGCACGCGATAAGGAATTTGAGCGGCTTTACATTCGTCCAGCCCAATTCTGGGTCGATAAATCAGTTGATTTGTTGCTGAACCGCGAAGTGGTGGCCGTCGATCCGGCCGCCAAATCTGTCACGCTGAGCGATGGCCAACATATTGGCTATGGCGATCTTATCTGGGCAACAGGCGGTGATCCGCGTCAATTGTCTTGCCCAGGCGCGGATTTAGAAGGCGTCCATGGTGTGCGGACACGCGCCGATGCCGATGCCATTATGGCAGAGCTGCCCACTGTTACCGATGTCGTGGTCATTGGCGGCGGCTATATTGGACTTGAGGCGGCGGCTGTCCTGACAAAATTTGGCAAAAAGGTGACATTGCTTGAGGCGCTGGACCGCGTTTTGGCGCGTGTTGCTGGGCCAGATTTGTCCGCCTTTTACGAGGCGGAACATCGCGCCCATGGCGTAGATTTGCGGACTCAAGTGCAGGTCGCAGAGCTGGTGGGCGCTGGGACGAAGGTGGCAGGCGTGAAGCTGGCCGACGGCCATGTGCTGCCCGCGCAAATGGTCATTGTTGGCATTGGCATTATCCCCGCTGTCGCGCCGCTGATTGCGGCCGGGGCAGAGGGCGGCAATGGAGTGGCCGTGAATGCCCAGTGCCAGACCAGCCTGCCGCACATTTATGCCATTGGCGATTGCGCGGCGCACAGCAATGGCTTTGCCGATGGCGCCGTGATCCGTCTGGAATCGGTGCAGAACGCCAATGATCAAGCCAAGGTGGCGGCCCAAGCCATTTTGGGGACATCGCAGCCTTATGGCGCGACGCCTTGGTTCTGGTCGAACCAATATGATCTAAAGCTGCAGACTGTGGGCCTTTCAACTGGCCATGATGCCAGTGTCACGCGTGGTGATCCTGCTGATCGCAGCTTTTCTGTTCTCTATCTTAAGGATGGCGCGGTCATTGCGATTGATTGCGTCAACGCCGTGAAGGATTATGCACAAGGCCGCAAATTGGTGGAACAGCGCGCTAAGATTGCGCCGGACACACTGGCGGATGTGACCATTCCCCTAAAAGACATGATTGCCTCCTGACGCGGCCTCGGCTCTGCGCTATGGAGAGCGGCGAATAGCTGGGGGGATCTATGCGTTTCGGACTGGTTTTCAGTGTTTTGGCAATGGCAGTGGCAGTGGCAGTGGCAGTGGCGGTCCGTGCGGACGCCCAGCAACCAAACATGCCCACCCATTTATGCGCTCCCACTGAAGTCGCGCTGTTCAACAGCCGCATGGGCATGTCGACTTGGAATGATATGCGTACGCGCAAAAAGCTGAAAGGCGACAAGATTTTGTCGCTCTGTGTAGACCGGCTGGCAGGTGCGAAGAAGCTGGCAGTGCGCTTTGGCAAGCCCAATGCCGCGCCAGATGTGGATGTGGTCAGCCCCATCACGCGCTTTCGCCAAACCACCCAAGATGTCGGCGGCGGCGAAACATGGACGGCGCTGCGCTTTACCGTGAAGGATTTGGATTGGGCCGTTGTCCAGCCCGAAGGCGGCGATGCGCGCGATGTGTTTTTGCTGGTCAGCCGCGCTGGTCAGCCCTTGGCCCGCACAGAGGCAATTGAGGAAGGGGAACATTGGGCGTCGATTAAAAAACGCTTTGCAAAGAAAAAGTTCCGAGAGGTTCCTGCAAGTTTGTCTGATATTCCACCAGCACTAGCAGCGCGTAGCCCCGGTGATCTTGATCCTACAAAAATCGCGGCGGCACGCTATGTCGCCAACCTGTCACTGCCTAAATAAGTGCGGCGAAATGGCTAAGCGATTGGGGAGAGATGGGCCATGCAGCGACGCAAGATTGCGGCGCCCATAAGTTTGCGGCACAAGAGGCGCATGGCCCATGTGCTGACCCCCTGTCCGGCGTTTGCAAGATAGCCGGCCTTTTTTGAAAGTTGGATGTGATGAACCTTGTGATCGATATCCTGCGTATCCTGCTCGACATTGTCTGGTGGATTATCATTGTTCAGGCCGTTCTCTCGTGGCTGATCGCGTTCAACGTTATCAACACGCATAATGATTTTGTGCGGCAGATTTGGGTGGCGCTGGACCGCATGACAACGCCAATCTATCGGCCTATTCGCCGCATCCTGCCCGATTTTGGCGGGCTGGATCTTTCGCCCTTGGTCGTGCTGGTCGGCTTGGCAATCGTCAACCGCATCCTGACTGAAATTCAATTTTCCTATTCTGTCATGTGACCCAGTTTTGGCGCCCTTTGGCTGATGGCATTGAAGTGGCTGTCCGCGCGACGCCACGGGGTGGCCGGGATGCCATAGATGGGGTTGTGCGCGATGCGGCAAATGCCTGTTGGCTGGCCGTGCGCGTGTCTGCCCCGCCTGATGAGGGGAAGGCCAATCTGGCCGTTGCAAAATTGCTCGCCCAGATATTTGAGGTGCGGCCCCGTGATGTTGTTCTGGCCAGTGGGGCCAGTGCTCGTCTAAAGCGCCTCAAAATATCCGGTGATTCTGCCAAACTTGGTCAGATTGCCACCGGCTTAGGGGAATAGGAAAAATGGCAGCAGCGGTGATCGACGGAAAAGCTTTTGCGCAAGGGTTGCGGGGCCGCGTGGCGGATGCAGCGGGCCGCTTTCAAGCAGAGACGGGCCGTGCGCCCGGCCTTGCCGTTGTGCTGGTGGGCGAAGACCCTGCCTCTTCGGTTTATGTCCGCTCTAAAGGCAAGGCCTGCCAAGAAGCGGGCATGACAAGCATTGAGCACCGCCTTGCCGAAACAACAACGCAAGCCGAGTTGATCGCGCTGGTCGAGGCTTTGAATGCGGACCCCAATGTCGATGGCATTTTGGTGCAGCTGCCGCTGCCCAAGCAGATTGATGATAAGGCCGTTATCGCGGCGATTGACCCAGCCAAGGATGTGGATGGCTTTCATGTTGTGAATGCTGGTCGCCTTGCCGTGGGGGAAGAGGCACTGGTGCCGTGCACGCCCTTGGGGTGTCTGATGCTGCTGAAAGACCAGATGGGGGATTTGTCGGGCAAGGATGCGGTGGTCATTGGCCGGTCCAACATTGTGGGCAAGCCGATGGCGCAATTGCTGTTGGGGGAAAGCTGCACCGTCACAATTGCGCATAGCCGCACCAAAGACCTGCCCACGGTTGTGCGCCGCGCCGACATTGTGGTGGCAGCAGTTGGCCGGCCAGAAATGGTGAAGGCCGATTGGATTAAGCCGGGCGCAGTGGTGATTGATGTTGGCATTAACCGCATTGAGGCGGGTGAAGGCAAAACCCGGCTGGTCGGCGATGTCGCCTATGATGAAGCTGCCGCGATTGCCTCGGCAATCACGCCTGTGCCGGGCGGTGTTGGGCCGATGACCATTGCCGTTCTGTTGCGCAATACAGTCGTCGCCGCGCGCGCGCGCTTGGGCCTTGGAGCTGAGGCAGGGCTATAAGCCATGGACGCTCAGATGACGGCGCTTTTCATTTCGGCCTTTGTAACCTTTTTCGTCGTCATTGATCCTCCGGGCTGTGCCCCTATTTTTGCAAGCCTGACAGGCGGCAGCCCTGTCAGCCATCGCCGATCCATGGCGTTGCGATCAACTTTGGTTGCCTCTGTCATCCTGTTTTCCTTCGCTATTTTTGGCGAGGCCTTTTTGGGGGCGCTGGGCATCAGCCTTGATGCATTTCGCGTGGCGGGTGGCATCATGCTGTTTCTCATCGCGTTGGAAATGGTGTTTGAAAAGCGCACTGAGCGTCGCGAACACCGTGCCGAAGACGTCAAATCCCATCCCGAACATGAGGATATCTCCGTCTTCCCCATGGCTATTCCCATGATTGCCGGGCCGGGGTCTATTGCCTCGGTCATGCTGCTGACGTCCAAGTCACAAGGCGTGACTGAAAGCCTTGTGGTCCTTGGCGCATTGGCCGCCGTTTTGTTGGTGAATTTGGGCGCCTTATTGGCGGCTGGGCCGCTCATGCGCGTGCTGGGCTATCGCGTTGAAGCGATGATCACGCGGATTTTGGGCGTGGTTCTGGCCGCCCTTGCGGCGCAATTTGTAATTGATGGGTTGAAGGCAAGCCTGCTTTAACACTCAGGCATAGGCTTCGCCCATCAGGCCACGCATTTTGGCTAGGGCTGACTTCTTGATTTGGCAGACGCGCGCAGCACCGACGCCCAAGATGAGCCCAATTTCATCCAAGTTCAGCTCTTCTACAAAATAGAGCTGCAATATCGTTTGTTCCCGCTCGTTTAGCTGGTCAATCGCACCCTTCAGCGCGTCGGACAGCCGTATCCGCGCCAGCGCAGCATCAGGTTGATCTGCAGGATCCGCAAAGACCATCAAATGGTCAGAATAAGCGTCATCAATGGGTTCATTGCGCAAGGGCTGAATCGCCATCAACGTGTCTCGATAGGCTGCTGGTGTCAGGCCCAGCGCCTCTGCCATTTCAACGTCTGTCGGCGCGCGGTGCAGCTTTTGTTCCAATGCGCGGTGCATGGCACCCACAATTCGCTGGCGTTGCATGGCCGACCGCGCCATCCGTGCGTCGCGCCGCAGATGATCGATCATCGCGCCACGAATGCGCATTGAGGCATAGGTTGAAAAAGCGTGGCCCCGATCTTCATAGCACTGGGCGGCTTCGACCAAGGCAATCATCCCAATTTGGATGAGATCTTCCAGGTCAATACTGGCCGCCACGCGTGCGTGAACGTGCCACGCGATCCGCCGGACAAGGGGGATGTTCTGCTTTGCCAAATCGTCGCTGGGGCGCGTGGCAGCAGGCCGTGGGGCGCATAGGCTGTCTTGCGGCATCAGGCTTGCGCCTTTTTCGGAGTATCAGATTGCGCCATTGCGGCCTCCTTTTGAAACGTGTCGGAGGCGATCAGCAAAGGCCGTGCCAAAATTTGGGAGCTGCCTTTACGGAGTTAGGCAGAGCTTTGTTTTCTGCCGTTTTTGTAGGTTTCCAGAACGCGCGCACCGCGTCGCTGTGCAGCTCTATGCAGGCGCTGGGCCATCCTATCTGTCAGCGAATTGACCCGGCTATGCGCGATCTCAGCTTGGCGAACGGCATAATCAAAGCGGCGCTTGTCTTCATGGTCAGCAATCGGTTCGTGCCGAACCAGATCAAGCACCTGCGCCACTTGGGCTGTTGCATGTTCGACCGCGCTTACATCGCCCAAATCAAGCGCGTGGATCAGCGCACCTTGGCAGTCGATCAGCTGGTCTAAGGCGCTTGCAGGCGTCATAAATGGGCCTGTCGGGCGATAGCATCAGCGATTGCCCGGCTGTTAATGGCATAGTCGCCTCGAAAGAGAGCGATGCGGATGTTTGCAATTTTCTCAAGATCAATGGGGGGACTGAGATTAGCCAAGGACGTCTGATGGCAGCCAGACGGCGCTTTTCCCATGGTGCGACGGATAAGGCCCAGCTCTCCCCCTGCGCCGGCGAAGTTTACGTCGTCAAGCACATTCCAGTCTCTCATTGGCCCGTCATCAATCTGACAGGCTTCTGAAAGGGGATAACGGCAATTTGACGTCGGGCTTTAGGGGGCCTTAGGGGACTTAAGGGGGCTTTAGGCCGAACTTAGCCTTTGCCTCAGCGCCCAAGCGCCAGTTTAGATGTGGGGAAATAGGAAGGGGCAGCGCCCCTCCCAATCAGCCCATGAGTGCGTTGGCAGCGCTTAGCACCGCACGGACGCTGGCCGTTGCGACATCTTCATCAATGCCAACGCCCCAGACAGTCTTGCCCTTGTCCGTTGTGCATTCGACATAGGCTGCCGCGGCCACACCACTGCCCTGGCCCATGGCGTGCTCGCTATAATCTGCAATGTCGAGCGTGAGGCCAAAGCTGTCGCGCAAGGTGGACACAACGGAGGAAATCAGGCCATTGCCGCGCCCGCTGACGCTTTTTTCCTGACCATTAACGGCAATTTTGCCGGCAAAGATACGTTCACCATTGGCGGCGCGCGTTTCTTCATAATCAAGCAGCTGGAAATGCTGTGGCGTGTTGAGGCAGTAAACGCGCTGGAACACCGACCAGATGTCGCCGGCGTGCAGCTCACGGCCGGTTTCATCGGCCAATTGCTGGACATGGCGGCTGAAATGCGCCTGCATTTTCTTGGGCAGTTTCAGGCCCTGATCCTGCTCTAACACCCACGCAAAGCCGCCTTTGCCGGATTGGGAATTGACGCGGATAACAGCTTCATAGCTGCGGCCAAGATCAGCCGGATCAATGGGCAGATAGGGGACTTCCCAGAAATCATCATTGCGCGCCTCTTGGGCGGCAAAGCCCTTCTTGATTGCGTCCTGATGGCTGCCCGAAAAGGCCGTAAACACCAATTCCCCGGCATAAGGATGGCGCGGGTGGACGGGCAGTTGATTGCAATATTCAACCGTCTTGATGACTTCATCAATGTCTGAGAAATCAAGGCCGGGGTCCACGCCCTGCGTGTACATATTGAGCGCCACAGTCACGAGATCACAATTGCCCGTGCGTTCGCCATTGCCGAACAAACAGCCCTCGACACGGTCGGCCCCGGCCATGAGGCCCAGTTCAGTCGCGGCAACGCCTGTGCCCCGATCATTATGCGCGTGCAGGCTCACAATCACGGCATCGCGATTGGGGACGTTGCGGCAGAAATATTCAATCTGATCGGCATAAATATTGGGCGTTGCCGCCTCAACTGTTGCGGGCAGATTGAAAATAATGGGCTTTTCAGGTGTGGGTTGCAGCACATCCATCACGGCGGCGCAGCATTCGAGGCTGAAATCGAGTTCCGCCGTAGAGAAAGTTTCCGGCGAATATTCAAAGCGCCAATCGGTATTGGGCTGCTTGGCGGCTTCATCGCGCATGATCTTCGCGCCCGCGATGGCAATGTCTTTCACCTCGGCCTGTTCCATCTGGAACACAATTTTGCGCCAAGCGGGCGAAACAGCGTTGTAGAGATGGACGATGGCGGTTTTCGCGCCACGCAGACTGTCAAAGCTGGTGCGGATCAAATCTTCGCGCGATTGGGTCAGGACTTGGATGGTCACGTCATCCGGAATTCGGCCTGAGGTCACGAGGCCCGAGATGAAGTCAAATTCCGTCGCCCCAGCGCTGGGGAAGCCAACTTCAATTTCCTTAATGCCGACTTTCAGCAACAAATCGAAAAAGCGCGTCTTCTTCTCGGCATCCATCGGATCGATCAGCGCCTGATTGCCATCGCGCATATCAGTGGACAGCCAGCGCGGCGCCTGTGTGATCGTGCGGCTGGGCCATTGCCGATCGGGCAAATTGACCTGCGGGAAGGGGCGGTATTTGGTAGAGGGATTGCGCAACATAAGTCTTCTCTTCGAAAAATACGGGTGTCCGGGCCAGTTGGCGTGCTGTGATGTCCCTTAGGTCGCGGTGCGTGCATTGAGCACGCAAGAGCCTAACGCGCCTAAGGGCGCGTAAGTCGAAGAAGAAGGGCCAGCGGCATATTCATATTCATCTGCCTATGCGGCTTTGACGGACGAATGTCCAGAGGGAGACACGGCATTCATTGCGCTCGTCAGGCATTTCATGTCAGATGATTTCAAAACGACACAGAGAGAAGCCATGTCAGACGCTATCCACCCCTTTACCCTCAATATTCCCGAGGCGGATTTGGTCGATCTGCACCAGAGGATTGATCGCGCGCGCTGGCCCGAGGCAGAGCTGGTCGACGATTGGAGCCAAGGCGCAAAGCTGGCGAATGTTCGCGCGTTGGTCGAGCATTGGCGGCACCATTATGATTGGCGGGCCTGCGAGGCGCGGCTGAATGCGCTGGGCCAGTTTAAGACCGAGATTGATGGCCTCAACATTCATTTCCTCCATATCCGCTCAAAAGAGCCCAATGCCCTGCCGTTGATCATCACGCATGGCTGGCCGGGATCCGTGCTGGAGTTCATGAAAATCATTGGCCCGTTGACTGATCCCGTGGCGCATGGGGGCAAGGCGGAAGATGCGTTCCATCTTGTGCTACCATCACTGCCCGGATTTGGATTTTCCGATAAGCCCAAGGCGACGGGCTGGGGTGTAGAGCGCATTGCGCAGGCATGGGCCACGCTGATGGCGCGGCTCGGCTATGATCGCTGGGTTGCGCAAGGGGGAGATTGGGGTTCTGCTGTCACCTCCGCGATTGGCGGGCAGGCGCCCAAGGGCTGTCTTGGCATTCATGTGAATATGCCGATGGCACGGCCCACGGCAGAGGACATGGCGAACCCTGATCCGCGTGCGCAAGCGGCTTTGGCGGCGCTGCACCATTATCAAAATTGGGACTCAGGCTATTCCAAGCAGCAAAGCACAAGGCCCCAGACGCTTGGCTATGCGCTTGCCGACTCTGCCGTGGGGCAGGCGGCGTGGGTTTATGAAAAAATGTGGTCGTGGACCGACAATCAGGGCGCGCCAGAAGATGCGCTGACGCTCGATGAGATGCTGGATAACATCATGCTCTATTGGCTGCCGGGCAATGCGACCTCGTCGGCGCGGCTCTATTGGGAGAGCTTTGGCAGTTTTGCACCACGGCAGATTGATCTGCCCGTGGGCGTCAGCATCTTCCCGCATGAAATTATGCGCCCGCCAAGGGCGTGGGCCGAGCGGACGATGCCCAATATCATCCATTGGAATGAGCTGGACAAAGGCGGGCATTTCGCGGCGTGGGAACAGCCGGACCTCTATGTAGAAGAGGTCCGGACCTGTTTCCGCAAATTGCGCTGATTATTCCGCGGCTTCGAGCAACGGGGCCGCGGCACCCGCTTTATGGGGCTTTTCAAAGCACATGGCTTCATCGGTCAGCGGGCCATAGCGCAGGTTTTTAATGTCCTTTGCATAGTCCTGATGCAGCTTCCACGGCGCTTCCTTGGCCTGTTTGGGCAAGGCGCCGACGGCGCGCTGGAAATAGCCCGACGAGAAGTCAACAAAGGGCTCCAGCTCAACATGTTTGCCCTTGAGGCGCGGCACGGCAATCTTCGTGCCTGTGGCATCGAGATGATTGATGAGGCGGCAGGCATATTCGGACGTCAGATCAGCCTTTAGCGTCCAGCTGGCATTGGTGTAGCCGAACCACATGAGGAGGTTGGGCACATCATTGAACATCGCGCCCTTATACAGAATGCGGTCTGCAACGTTGAACCGTTCGCCATCAATATAGGCTTCGAGGCCCGAGAGCATCTGAAGGTTGAGGCCAGTGGCCGTCACAATGATGTCAGCTTCCAGCTCTTTGCCCGATTTCAACAAAATGCCTTTTTCGGTAAACCGCTCAATATGATCCGTCTCAATTGAGGCGCGGCCATCGGAGACAGCGTTGAAGAAATCGCTATCGGGAACAAGGCACAGCCGCTGATCCCAAGGTTTATAGGGCGGCGTGAAATGCTTTTGGACGTCAAAGCCTTCGGGCAATTGTTCGCGCACCATGCCAATCAGCCGCTCTGCTGATTTTTCAGGCCGCTTGCGCACGAGCTTGAACATAAATTGTTGCAACAGCACGTTGCGCCAGCGCGTGATGGCATAGGCCAGCCCCGAGGGCAGGATTTTGCGCAGGCCAAGCGCGAATTTATCTTCTGCCGGGCGTGAGACCATATAGGTTGGCGTGCGTTGCAGCATCGTCACATGGCCCGCACCCGTATCTGCCATGGCGGGGACAAGTGTGACGGCAGTTGCGCCGCTGCCAATGACAATGACTTTCTTGCCCTGATAGTCCAGCTTTTCCGGCCAATGCTGCGGGTGGACAATGGTGCCCTTAAAGCTGTCTTTGCCCGGAAAATCAGGCGTATAGCCCTGATCATAATTATAATAGCCCGAACACATGAACAGCATCGAGCAAGTAACCTTAAACGGCTTGCCCTTTTGCATGCCTTCCACGGTCCAGAGCGCATCTTCGCTGGACCAATGCGCCTTCTGGACATGGCTGTTATAGCGGATGTGCTGATTCAGCCCATATTCCGCGATTGTTTCCTTCAGATAGGTCATGATCGTCGGCGCATCGGCAATGGCCTTGCGCGCTGTCCACGGCTTAAAGCGGAAGCCCAGCGTGTACATATCGGAATCAGAACGGATGCCGGGATAGCGAAATAAATCCCATGTGCCGCCAAAGTTATCGCGCCGTTCCATGATCGCAAAGCTCTTGCCGGGGCACATTTTCTGCATGTGCACCGCCGCGCCTAGGCCAGAAATTCCGGCGCCCACAATCAACGCATCGACATGTTCAACTGCCATCTGATCCCATCCTATGTCTTGAAGGTTAGATTTTGGCAGGATTCAAAACAGTTGCAAGAGGCAACTTGACGTAAACGTCAAATCTAGGCGCAGATTAAGGCCAGACCGATGCCCAGCCGTCATTGCGAGGCGCGATGCGCCGTGGCAATCCATGAAGCGGGGAAAGCTTGTCAGCCGCCACTGGATTGCCGCGCTGCGCTCGCAATGACGCATTGGTGGGCCAAATCCTTATTTCTCAAAGGCGATGCTGATGTTGATCTTCACATCATCGCTGATCAGCGGGACATATTTGGTCATGCCCCAATCGCTGCGCTTGAGCGTGGTGGAGCCATGAAAGCCAATGGTCGCCTTGCGCGACATGGGGTTGGTGCCAGCGCCCGTGAATTGCGCATCGAGCACGACGGGCTTGGTGACGCCCAGTAGGGTCAAATTGCCAGTAATTTTGGCTTTGGTGCCGTTGGCTTCGACCTTGGTCGATTCAAACGTCGCTGTTGGATACTTGGCGGCATCCAGAAAATCTGCCGTCATCATATGCTTGGTCAGATCACCGCGCGATGTTGCCAATTCATTCACCGGGATGGTGATCGAGACTTTGGCATCATTGGGCTTTGCGGGATCAATTGTTAGAGAGCCTGTCGGCTGGCCGAAAATGCCGAAATAATCGTTGAAGCCGAAATGGCTGACGGTCCACTGAATTTGGGCATGGTGGTTGTCCACGGCATAGGTGCCCGCGGCAACGCGGCTGGGGTCTGCCTGTCCCGGCAATTGCGGGGCGCCGCTTTGGGCGAGAATGGGGGCAGCAGCCAGCAAGGGCAGGGCCAATAAAATAGCTTTGTTCATCGGGGACTCCTTCAAGCGGACATGAAAAAGGGGTGCCCCCAATGTTGGCGGCACCCCCTTGTTCGTCAACCCAAGCTGATAACAGCTTTGGTTTATGTCTTAAGATTAATTCTTGGCCTTATCGACCAGTTTGTTCTTCGCGATCCACGGCATCATGGCGCGCAGTTCAGAGCCAACCTTTTCAATCGGGTGGGCGGCAGCGGCCTTGCGGCTGGCCTTCAATTCGGGCTGACCGGCGCGATTATCCAGCACAAAGTCCTTCACGAAGCGGCCGGACTGAATATCGGCCAGAACGCGCTTCATTTCCGCCTTGGTTTCGGGCGTAATGATGCGCGGGCCAGTTTTGATATCGCCATATTCCGCGGTGTTCGAAATCGAATAGCGCATATTGGCAATGCCACCTTCATACAGCAGATCGACAATCAGCTTGGTTTCGTGGAGGCACTCAAAATAGGCCATTTCCGGGGCGTAACCTGCTTCGACCAGCGTTTCAAAGCCAGCTTGGATCAAGTGGGTGATGCCCCCGCACAAGACGGCCTGTTCGCCGAAGAGATCGGTTTCGCACTCTTCCTTGAAATTGGTTTCGATGATGCCCGAACGGCCACCGCCGACGCCTGAGGCATAAGCGAGCGCAATGTCATGCGCATTGCCCGAGGCATCCTGATGGATGGCAATGAGGCAGGGGACGCCGCCGCCCTTTACATATTCACCACGCACCGTGTGGCCGGGGCCCTTGGGTGCAATCATGATGACGTCGATATCCGCCGGGGCTTCAATCAGGCCGAAATGAATGTTGAGGCCATGTGCAAAGGCCAAAGCCGAGCCCGGCTTCATATTGCCCTTCAGGTCATTGTCCCAAATCGCGGCCTGATGCTCATCAGGGGCGAGGATCATGACGATATCGGCCCAAGCAGCGGCTTCTGCGTTTGACAGAACCTTAAAGCCAGCGCCTTCGGCCTTGGCGGCCGTGGCCGAACCGGGGCGGAGCGCAATCGCAACGTCCTTCACGCCTGAATCCCGCAGGTTCTGGGCATGGGCATGGCCTTGGCTGCCATAACCGACAATGGCGATCTTCTTGTTTTCGATCAGCTTCAGATCGGCGTCACGATCATAATAAACGCGCATTATTTTCTTCCTCATATTGAACGTCATGCTGAACGTGTTTCAGCATCCATGAACACCAACTTTTTAAATGGTTTGATTGGGTGATCATGGACCCTGAACCAAGTTCAGGGTGACGGTTGGATTAGAAATTCAAACAGCCTCTTTCCCACGGGCCATAGCGACGATGCCCGTGCGAGCAACTTCCACCAGGCCAATATCTTGCATCAGTTCTACAAATCGATCGATCTTGGTCGATGCGCCAGTCACTTCAAAGACAAAGCTGGAAATCGTTGTGTCGACCACATTGGCGCGGAACACTTCAGCCAGCCGCAGCGCTTCAATGCGATGGTCGCCGGTGCCCGCGACTTTGACCAACGCCAGCTCGCGCTCCACATGATCGCCCAGCAGCGTCAGATCAGTCACTTTGTGGACCGGGACCATGCGGTCCAACTGTGCCACCACCTGTTCGATGACCGCGGGCGTGCCCGTTGTCACAATGGTGATCCGGCTGATCGAGTCATCCTCAGTAATATCGGCGACCGTCAGGCTTTCGATATTATAGCCGCGTGCCGTGAACATGCCCGCAATGCGCGCGAGCACGCCCGGCTCGTTCGACACCGTAACTGACAGCGTATGACGCTCTTTAATGCCTTCTTTAATGTGCATATTACACCAGCGCCTTTGCTTCATCATCCAGCTCGCCCGACACTTGGTCATCGGCAAGGATCATATCAGTATGGGCCGCACCCGACGGGATCATCGGGAAGCAATTGGCCAGCTTTGCGACCACGCAATCGACAATCACGGGGCCATCATGCGCAATCATGTCGGCAATGCCAGCCTCCAGCTGATCGGGCGTTTCAATGCGAATGCCTTTCCAGCCATAGGCTTCGCCCAGCTTTACAAAGTCTGGCAGCGCATCCGAATAGCTTTCCGAATAGCGGCTGGAATAGGTCAGTTCCTGCCATTGGCGGACCATGCCCATATATTCATTGTTCAAAATGAAGATTTTAACGGGCAGGCGATATTGCGTCGCCGTTGCCAGTTCCTGAATGTTCATCTGGATCGAGGCTTCGCCCGCAATATCAATGACCAGTGCCCCCGGATTGCCCAGTTGCGCGCCAATGGCAGCGGGCAGGCCATAGCCCATGGTGCCCAAGCCGCCCGAGGTCAGCCATTTATTGGGCGCTTCAAAATCAAAATGTTGCGCCGCCCACATTTGGTGCTGGCCGACTTCGGTCGTGATGATCGGGTTTTTCTTATGCGTTGCTTCCCACAAGGCGCGGATCGCGGCTTGCGGCATGATTTCTGTTTTGGATGTGGGATAAGCGAGCGACTTTTTCGCGCGCCAGCCGTCAATTTGCTTCCACCAGCCTGACAGGTCAGGCTTGGTCAATTGGCGGGCTTTCCACACTTTCACCATATCTTCCATGACGCGGCCAACATCGCCCAAGATCCCCAGATCAACCCGAACTGTTTTGTTCATTGAGCTGCGGTCAATATCGACATGGATCTTCTTGGAATTGGGAGAAAACGCATCCAGACGACCTGTCACACGATCATCAAAGCGCGCGCCAAGGCAGAGGATCAGGTCGGCCTGGTTCATCGCCCAATTGGCTTCATAGGTGCCGTGCATCCCCAACATACCAAGCCATTGGTCCGATGAAGACGGGAAGGCGCCAAGGCCCATCAATGTTGAGGTGACAGGCGCACCCGTCACGCGTGCCAATTCCCGCAGGATTTGGCTGGCAGCAGGTCCAGAATTGATGATGCCGCCACCCGTGTAGAGGATTGGGCGCTTGGCCGCGGCCAGCATATCAATGGCTTTTTCAATCTGCTTGATGTCGCCCTTCACTTGGGGGCGATAGCTGGGATGCTGGATGGTGCCGGGCTTTTTATAAGGCGCAGTCGCAACCTGCACATCCTTTGGAATATCAACAACAACCGGCCCAGGGCGGCCCGTGGTGGCGATATGGAATGCCTCATGAATGATATCGCCCAAGCGATCGGGCGATTTCACCAGATAATTATGCTTGGTGCAGTGGCGCGTGATGCCAACGGTATCGGCTTCCTGAAACGCGTCAGAGCCAATCAGGTGCGTTGCCACCTGGCCCGTGATGACGACCATGGGAATTGAATCCATCAGGGCATCTGTAATGCCCGTCACAGCATTGGTGGCACCCGGACCTGAGGTCACGAGCACAACACCCGGCTTGCCCGTGGCGCGGGCATAGCCCTCGGCTGCGTGCGTCGCGGCCTGTTCATGGCGCACAAGAATGTGGCGGATGCGCTTTTGCTGGAAGATCGCATCGTAAATGGGAAGCACAGCGCCGCCCGGATAGCCGAAAATAACCTCGACACCGAGATCGCTTAGCGCCTCGATGAGGATATCGGCTCCAGACATTTCCTTTGGCATTTCGGCCCTTCCCAAATTCTGCGGTGGCGTGTGTTGCACCGCGGCACATTGAACGCAAGCCGAGCGCCCTAGGGATAACTAACAATTATGTCAACGCCTGATCGCGCAATATTATTGCTAATTGATCGATTGCGGCGACATCTAATTCATCTTCGTGCCGTGGCCAGTTGGCGGGCGGTTGGTTGCGAAACCACGTAAATTGGCGCTTGGCATAGTTGCGCGTGGCCATTTGCGCGGCAGCCAGTGCTGCATCGCGGGAAAGGCGCCCGGCGAGGTGATCCGCCAGTTCCGGCACGCCAATAGCACGCATGACGGGCAAGTCCGGATCTAGCCCGCGCGCCAGTAGGGCCGCCACTTCCTCCAATCCTGCATCCATCATCTGCACGAAACGGGCATCACAGCGCGCGTAAAGCCAATCACGTGGGGGCAAAAGGATCAGCGGGATCAGATCAATCTGGTCGCCAATGCCGCCCACTTTATCCTGCTGCCAATCGGCCAATGGCCGCCCCGTGGAGCGAACCACTTCCAACGCGCGTGCCACGCGCGTGCTGTCATTCGGGGAGAGGCGCGCCGCAGCGGTGGGATCTTCCCGTGTTAAAGCGGCATAGGCTTCTCGCACGGGAAGCGCACGAATGCCGGCGCGAATGTGCGGATCAATGTCCGGCACTGGGGCAATGCCATCCAGCAAGGTGCGCATATACAGCCCCGTGCCACCGACCAAAATGGGCAAACGCCCCTCTGCCGCGCTTTCGGCAATTGCGGCTTTGGCATCCTCTGCCCAGCGCGCGGCGGAACAGCTTTCCGCGCCATCAAGATAGCCAAACAACCGGTGCGGCGCGGCGGCTTCTTCGGCTTCGCTTGGCCTTGCCGAAAGGACGCGCAAGTCGCGGTAAACTTGGCTTGCATCCATGTTAATCAGCGTTGCAGGCAGATGTTCTGCCAGCCGCAATGCCAATGTAGACTTGCCGCTGGCCGTTGGCCCTGCGATGAGCGCGACCTTTAGAGGTGTATCGGACGATTCCATGTTCACAGCGACGCTCATAGCAGCCCAGAATTTTGATGCAGGTGATATTTCCACTGCGGCAGACGTGGTGGCGCAGGCTGGCGCGCAGGTGCTGGCGACCCGCTGGATCGAGACGAGGAAGGCACTGGATGTTGATTTCACCGGCAACCCTGTGGATGTGCGCGCGGCCGTGGAAGGCGCTTTCCCCGCGACCGACGCAATTGTGCAGCAAACGGCACATCGCGCCCGCGCGTTGATTGTGGCGGATATGGATTCCACCATGATCACCATTGAATGCATTGATGAGCTGGCCGATTATGCAGGCATTAAACCCCAAATTGCCGACGTGACTGAACGGGCCATGCGCGGCGAATTGGATTTTGAATCGGCGCTGCGCAGTCGTGTTGCGCTGTTGGAAGGGCTGCCTGAAGCCGTGATCGCGCAATGTTTGGCGGAACGCGTGGTGATTATGC
>JACCDK010152556.1_pt1 | contig 21666 bp, 20 predicted proteins | sample 7445871 | NCBI WGS metagenome assembly JACCDK01 (sample SAMN15323436, study PRJNA562643) | freshwater metagenome | isolation source: river surface water | place: USA:Blue River Watershed | collected 2017-08-15
AATCATTGAGCCGCTCAGGGTGAGGCACCGTGAGCGCGCGCGGAAGAATTAGAGAGGTTTCAGACATTGGATTGCCAGATTATTGGTGCGACTATTCGGATTCGGGTTGCCACACCGATATTCCGCTGAACGGAAGTTGCTCATACGATAGAGATATGGCGGAACAATTACAAAAAACGGTGACTGGGCGTGCGTTCTCGGTGCTCGACACATTTGATGCAAATCACCGACGCCAAACTTTGGCTCAAATTGCGCGACGCTCCAAGTTACCGCTGACCACGGTGCATCGATTGGTGCACGAATTGGTGGTTCAAGGAGCGCTAACTCGCAGCACGGATGGTGCATATGAAATCGGAAGAAAAATATGGAGCCTGGGTATTCTTGCTTCTCTGCATTCTGATCTTCGCGAAATCGCATTGCCCTACATGGAAGATCTTTACCAACTTGGCAATGATGCCGTGCAAATTGGATTGCTAGATGGATTTCGCTGCCTTATCGTCGAGCGCATTGCGGGTTCTCGAACACTTTCTGTAATTTCAAAACCTGGCGCTAGGCTTCCACTGCACGCATCTGGTGTTGGCAAAGTCTTGCTTGCTTATGGTTCTAAGGAATTGCAGCAGGGGGTATTGGATTCGCTCGATCGCTACACCGATAAGACCATCACCGATGCTGCTGAACTAAAGAAGCAGCTGAAGAAAATCAAAGATCAGGGTTATGCGCACTCAGAGGAAGAGCTGGCAGTTGGCGCCAGAACTTTGGCAGCGCCGATTTTTGGTTCTGGTAACAAAGTAGTTGCCGCGCTTGGAATTGTGACGCCGGTGGATAACCGAGACATAATGCGAATCGCACCGCTATTGGTCGCATCGGCAAATGCGCTGTCGAGAAAACTGATTGCTGCCGGCATCAGCGATCTGTCAAAACTGGTCTAAATTTAGCCTTCCGCTGAGTGGAAGTATTCCTGCTTTGGCAGGCTAATTTGGTGTTTTCTAGGAACTATGAAAACTCAGGTAGCCATCATCGGAGCTGGCCCATCAGGCTTGCTGCTCAACCGTTATTTAGCCAAGCACGGCATTGAATCAGTCGTAATTGAAGACCGTTCTCGAGAGTATGTCGAGTCTCGAATTCGCGCCGGATTGCTGGAGACCCAATCCGTAAAGCTCATGGAAGAACTTGGCGTTGCAGATCGCCTCTACAAAGAGGGTATGGAGCACAAGGGCATCTACCTGCAGGTGCCGGGTGAACGCCATCACATCGACTTCCAAGAGCTCATCGGTTACACGGTCTGGGTTTACGGACAAACCGAGATTCAAAAAGACTTGGATGCTGCTTGCGACAAAGCCGGACAAGAAATTCACTACGAAGTTTCTGAAGTTGAACTGCACGACATCGATTCAGAAAACCCATCGGTAACTTTCGTTGACAAAGATGGCAACGTACAGAAAATCGAATGTGCGGTTATTGCGGGTTGCGATGGCTTCTGGGGTCCTTCTCGCAAGGCAATTCCTGGTGTTGAGGTTGGCTCATTCGAGCGCGTTTACCCATACAGCTGGTTGGGTGTTATGGCTAACGTTGCTCCATCGACCGACGAACTTATTTATGCATGGCACCCAGATGGTTTTGCAATGCACTCGATGCGATCCGACAAGGTAAGTCGTTTGTACCTGCAGGTTGACCCAAGCGACGACATTGCAAACTGGTCAGATGACCGCATCTGGGAAGCGCTGGCCAAGCGCATGGAACTTTCCGGTTGGGAACTGAAAACAGGTGAGATTACCGAGAAGAATATTCTTGCGATGCGCTCATTCGTTTCAGGAAAACTTTCGCACGGCAAGTTGTTCCTAGTTGGCGATGCTGGTCACACCGTGCCACCAACTGGCGCAAAGGGATTGAACGCAGCGGCAAATGACGTGCGCTTCCTTGGCGAGGGATTGGTCGACTACTTTAACAAGAAGGATGCCACTCTGCTCAACCGCTACAGCGAGCGTGCCAAGGAAACCATCTGGCGCGTGACACACTTCTCTTGGTGGATGACAACCATGTTGCACACCAGCGGGAACGAATTCGACAACCAGTTGCAGTTGTCACAGTTGAAGCACCTGTTTAAGAACAAGGCTCTGCAGACAAACCTCGCAGAGAACTATGTAGGAATTCGTTAGGAAGAAAATGCCAAGAGTAGTTCGCGGAACCCCTCGCACCGACCTCGCAATTGTTGATGGTCTTGCAGAGCTTGGCGTTGCCACAGTCCACGAGGCCCAGGGCCGCATCGGGCTCTTGGATCACCGCCTTCGCCCAATCTTTCCGGCCAAGATTGCCGGAAACGCACTGACCTGCACCGTCGCCCCTGGCGACAACTGGACGATTCACGTGGCAGTTGAACAGGCACAGCCAGGTGACATTCTTGTGGTTACTCCGACCAGCCCATGTGACGACGGTTACGTTGGCGACCTGCTCGCAGAAAGCCTCATGGCTCATGGCGTGCGTGGCCTGGTGATCGACGCCGGAGTTCGGGACGTTGCAACTCTTACCGAAATGGGCTTCCCGGTTTGGCCAAAAGTTATTGCATCGCAGGGCACCGTCAAGGAAACTCCTGGTGATGTTCAGGTTCCAATCGTTATCGCCAATCAAGCTGTTCGACCGGGCGATGTAATTGTTGCCGACGTCGATGGCGTGGTTGTGGTTCGTCGCGAAGCTGCAGCTAAGGTTCTCGAAAAAGCTCAGGCTCGCGAAGCAAATGAAACTGCAAAGCGTGCACGCCTTGCTGCTGGTGAACTTGGTCTCGACATTTACAACATGCGCGAGGCACTTAAGGCTAAGGGATTGGTCTACGAGGACTATCAGGAATGACCAATACCCAAGTTCCGATTCCATGTTCGGTGATGCGCGGTGGCACACCTAAGCGGGTTTACTTTTTAGCCTCTGCTTTGCCAACCGACGTCGCTGCGCGTGATCGATTCTTGTTGGCGGCAATGGGTTCTCCCGATGTTCGCGAAATCGACGGCATGGGTGGCGGGCATCCGCTCACATCAAAAGTTGCAGTGGTTAGTAAATCTGAGAGATCTGGCATCGATGTTGACTATTTGTTTTTGCAGGTGTGGCCTGACCGCGCAGAAGTAAGCGATCAGCAAAACTGCGGCAACATTCTCGCCGGCGTTGGCCCGTTTGCCATCGAGCAGGGTTTAGTGACTGCAAACACAGACCTTACTCCGGTCAGTATTTACATGGTCAATACCGATTCGAAAGCTACAGCCTTTGTGGAAACTCCCAACGGTTTAGTCAATTACGCGGGAGAAGCTCGTATTGATGGAGTGCCTGGCACACACGCACCAATCAACATCAACTTTGAAGATGTAGCTGGTTCTAGCTGCGGCTCACTTCTTCCTACCGGAAATGCAGTTGACGTAGTAAATGGCGTTGAGGTCACCTGCATCGACAACGGCATGCCGGTGGTTTGTCTTAACGCAAGTGACTTTGGCATCACCGGCTACGAGACACCAGCTGAGCTTGAGGCAAACCAGGAGCTTCGCGACCGCGTCGAGGCCATCCGTCTGGCAGTAGGCGAGCGCATGAATCTCGGCGATGTGACCAACAAGACTGTGCCTAAAATGTCACTTCTTTCACCTGCTAAAGATGGTTGCCTAATCAATACCCGCACCTTTATTCCGCATCGCGCGCATGATGCCATTGGCGTGCTCGGTGCTGTTTCGGTAGCGACCGCCTGCATGCTCAAGGGTAGCGTTGCTGCCAAGATTGCCGGCCTCGACCAAATTGCCGATTCACTTGATATTGAGGTTGAGCACCCGACCGGATTCTTTACCGTGCAGATGGAAGTTGACCAAAGCGGCAGTGAATTGAAGATAACCAAGTCAGCGTTGCTACGTACTGCCCGTCTTTTGATGAGCGGAAATATTTTTGTACCAAAATCAGATTGGGAGAACTAATGATTATCGACTGTCATGGCCACTACACCACGGTTCCGGAGCCACACAACCAATGGCGCGTTGATCAGCTAGCTGCCTTCAAGGCGGGTCAACCTTCTCCGGAGTATCCGGAAATTTCTGATGACGTGGTGCGCGCATCAATCGTGGATAACCAACTTAAGTTAATCAACGAGCGCGGCAGCGACCTCACCATTTTTTCTCCACGTGCTTCGCACATGGGTCACCACGAAGGTGATCAGCGAATCAGCAAAGAGTGGACAATGCACTGCAACAACATGATCAAGCGTGTTGTTGACATGTTCCCTGACAAGTTCGTTGGCGTGTGTCAGCTTCCGCAGTCGCCTGGTGCAGACCTCACCGAGAGCATTGCTGAACTTGAGCGCTGTGTAAACGAACTTGGCTTCATTGGTTGCAACCTAAACCCAGATCCAAGCGGGGGAAAGTGGGAGACCGTTCCGCTAACCGACAAGTACTGGTACCCGCTCTACGAAAAAATGGTTGAGCTCGATGTTCCAGCCATGATTCACGTTTCAGCATCTTGTAATCCAAACTTCCACGCTACCGGCGCGCACTATATGAATGCAGACACCACCGCATTTATGCAGCTAATCCAGGGAGACCTATTTAAAGACTTTCCAACTCTGCGCCTGATCATTCCTCACGGTGGTGGCGCAGTTCCTTATCACTGGGGTCGTTACCGCGGTTTGGCGGACATGCTCAAGCAGCCGAGCCTTGATGGTCACCTGATGAACAACGTGTTCTTCGACACCTGCGTCTACCACCAGCCAGGTATCAATCTTTTGGTTGAAGTAATCGACAACAAAAACATCCTGTTTGGTTCGGAGATGATTGGCGCGGTTCGCGGAATCGACCCGACCACTGGACAATATTTCGACGACACCAAGCGATACATCGATGCAGCCAAGATTAGCGATGCCGAGAAGCACAGCATCTTCGAATCGAACACCCGAGCTGTCTTCCCTCGCCTAGACGCACAGCTAAAGGCGCGTGGCTAATGGGCACTCAGTTTGTAAAGGACGCTGACTGGCTGGACTGGTGCGCTAACCCAACCAAGCCAAGTTTCCAGGTGCCAGTCGGTGCGGTAGACGCTCACTGTCACGTTTTTGGGCCTGGCGACATTTTCCCGTTTGCTCCGGAGCGTAAGTACACTCCGTGTGATGCCAGCTGGGAGCAATTGTTTGCTCTGCGCGATTTTCTAGGCTTCGAAAAGAACGTAGTGGTTCAGGCCACCTGTCACGGCGCCGATAACTCTGCACTGCTCGATGTGCTGGCGCGCGCAAATGACAAGGCTCGCGGTGTGGTCACTGTGAAATCCGATATTGAGATGGCCGAACTCGAGCGCATGCACGCACTCGGTGTTCGTGGAGTTCGCTTTAACTATGTGAAGCGTCTTGTAGATCCAAAGCCTGATGACTACTACCGCGGGATCATCGAAAAGATTAAGCGTCTTGGCTGGCACGTTGTGCTCTACTTCGAGCCATCAGACCTAAAAGAGAAGTGGGACTTCTTTACCAGCCTTGGCGTGCCGGTAGTCATCGATCACATGGGCCGCCCAGACGTGACTAAGCCACTAGATAATCCAGATTTCGAATTGTTCTTGAAGTTCATGCGCGAAAACGATGTTTGGGCAAAAGTTAGTTGCCCAGATCGTTTGACCGTATCTGGTTCGCCGCTCTATTCAGATGTGGTTCCATTCGCCAAAGCAGTGGTCGAAGAATTTTCGGATCGTGTGCTTTGGGGCACCGACTGGCCACATCCGAACATGAAAAAAGAAATGCCTGATGACGGAATCTTGGTTGATTACGTTCCATCGATTGCCACCACCCCAGAGCTTCAAACGAAGCTTCTGGTTACCAACCCAAATAACCTCTACTGGAGCTAATCATGAAACCTGATTTCGAGCAGTACAAGGACATTCCTGGCACCACAATCTTCACGATTGAACTGGCGCGCAAGGGATTCTGGCTGAACCAGTTCTGCATGAGTCTTCGCAAGGCTGAAAACCGTGAGCGCTTTCTGGCAGATAACCGCAAGTACCTTGATGAGTGGGACATGACCGAGGATCAGAAGCAGGCGGTCATCGATCGCGACTTCCAGAAGATGCTCGATCTCGGTGGCAACGTGTATTTCTTATCCAAGATTTTTGCATCCGAGGGCCTTTCATACGTTCAGGCGGTAAGCACCATGACCGACATGAATGTGCAGGAATACCAGCAGATGATGCTGGACGGTGGCCGCAACATCGAGGGCTGGCGCTCAAAGAAGGAAAGAGGCGAGGCATAATGGCACGCATCACAGCTGGGGTAACCACCAGTCACGTACCGGCCGTTGGTATGGCGGTAGACCTGGGCAAGACCCAAGAGCCTTACTGGAAGCCAATGTTCGAGGGTTACGAATTCTCGAAGCAGTGGATGAAGGAGAACAATCCAGACGTTGCCATCATTGTTTACAACGACCACGCTTCGTACTTCGGCATGGAGATCATGCCAACCTTTGCGATGGGTATCGCTGACAAATACGGTATCTGCGATGAGGGTTATGGCCCGCGTCCAATCCCTGATGTTGAAGGAGCTCCTGAGCTTTCAACTTTCCTCGCGGCATCTTTGATCATGCAGGATTTCGACATGACCATTTTGAACGTGCTTGATGTTGACCACGGATTAACTGTGCCAATGTCGCTGATGTTTGGCACTCCAGACAAGTGGCCAACCAAGATCATTCCGCTACCGGTAAACGTAGTAATGAACCCGCAGCCATCTGGCGAGCGTTGCCTTTCCCTAGGTAAGGCAATTCGTAAAGCCGTTGAAGCGTACGACGAAGACCTAAGCGTTCAGGTTTGGGGCACCGGTGGTATGAGTCACCAGATTCAAGGTGCACGTGCCGGTTTGGTAAATGCACCATGGGACAAGAAGTTCATGGATGACTTAGTCAACGATCCAGAAAACCTTCAGTACAAACCACACTTGGAATACATGATTGAAGCCGGCTCAGAAGGTGTCGAACTAATCATGTGGCTCATCATGCGCGGAGCTATGGGCGATAAGGTCGATGAGGTCTACCGTTTCTATCACGTACCAGCTTCGAATACCGCCGTTGGTCACATGATCATGACTCCAAAGGAATAAGTAATGTCAGTTAATCTCGCAGTAGTCGGACTCGGTGCTTTCGGAATTAAGCACTTAGATGCGCTTACCCAAATCCCTGATGCCAACATCCAATATGTTGCTCACAGCAAGATGGACATCGCAGAAGAGGTTGCCGGCAAGTACGGAGCCAAGCGTGCTTTCACCGACTATGCCGAGCTATTGGCCCAGCCAGACCTCGACGGCGTAATCCTGGCAACCCCAACCCAGATGCACCTGGCCGGCACGCTGCAGGCACTTGAGGCTGGAAAAAACGTTCAGGTAGAGATCCCGATGGCAGACAACCTTGCTGGCGTTCGACAGATTGTTGACCTGCAGGCAAAGTCCGGTTTGGTCGCGATGGCTGGTCACACTCGTCGTTTCAACCCTTCACACCAGTACGTTCACAACAAGATTCGGGCTGGGGAATTCAACATTCAGCAGATGGATGTTCAGACCTACTTTTTCCGTCGAACCAATACCAATGCTCTAGGTAATCCACGTTCATGGACAGACCACCTGCTCTGGCACCACGCTGCTCACACAGTTGATTTGTTCCAGTATCAGACCGGTGAACGAGTAGTCAAGGCTAACGCCATTCAAGGTCCTAAGCACCCAGAACTTGGTATCGCGATGGATATGTCAATTCAGCTGCAAAGTGAAAACGGCAAGATTTGTACGCTATCTCTTTCGTTCAACAATGACGGACCGCTTGGAACCTTCTTCCGCTACATCGGCGACACCGCCACCTACATCGCTCGCTATGACGATCTAGTAAACGGTAAAGAAGAACCAATTGATGTTTCAAAGGTCGCCGTTTCAATGAACGGAATCGAACTTCAGGACCGCGAATTTGTGACTGCAATCAAGGAAGGTCGCGAACCAAACGCGAGTGTTGCCAAAGTATTGCCTTGTTACGAAGTGCTAGACAAACTAGCCGCGCAACTCGATTACTAGGTACTCTTTAGCGTTTGTCTATATCAGCGAATGGAATTCGCTTGCCGTGCATCACTTGTGAAAAAGTAGCGAGCATTCCATGGACGGTAGTACTTTCATAGCCAGCACCTACCAAAAGTGCAGTGAGGTTAGACATCTCTACGGTGAGGAACTTGGCTTGCTTTTGAGTGGCAGAAAGTATTTCCTTGGCAGATTCTGAATTGATTGAATCAAATTCGCGCTGGGCTTCATCGAATGCCCAATCTTGCAGCCCTAACGATTTAGCTGCCCAGATGTAGTCGGCCAGCACTGCAGCCATTCCTTGTTTCAGCATGAAGGAAAGCATTTCGCGGGCCGCTAGGTCTTCGGGTTTGTCAGAAACGTTCATAAGCCAAAGTCTAGGTACGAATTTGTGGAACCCCGAATTTCTGCTAATGTGAACGCTAACATCACTAACATTCGGAGGCAGCGAAGCCTCGATAGGAGTAGCCGTGAACGCGAGCAAAGGCCAGATTTGGTTTCTAACCGGCACCCAGAACCTGTACGGCGAGGAGACTCTTCAGCAGGTTGCTGAGCAGTCTCAGCAGGTGGTCGCCCAAATCAAAGCTGGTACCACAGCCCCGGTTGAGTACTTATGGAAGCCGGTACTAAAGACTCCTGAGCAAATCAAGGAAGTACTGCTCGAGGCATCGCGTGACGAAAACTGTCTCGGGGTGATCACCTGGATGCACACATTCTCACCAGCCAAGATGTGGATCAATGGACTGAATGTCTTGACCAAGCCACTTTTGCACCTGCACACTCAAGCCGGACAGTCACTGCCATGGGCAACAATTGACATGGACTTCATGAACTTAAATCAGGCAGCTCATGGAGATCGAGAGTACGCACACTTAGTTACCCGCATGGGTATTGCGCGCAAAATTGTGGTTGGTTTCCCAACTGAAAAATCTGTTTGCGAACGAATCACAAACTGGGCGTACGCCACAATCGGTTGGCACGCATCACGGAACCTTAAAGTTGCACGATTTGGCGACAACATGCGCTACGTTGCGGTAACCGACGGAAACAAAGTTTCGGTGCAAATGAAACTAGGAATTTCAATTGAGCAACTTGGAGTCAATACGCTTTGCGAGGCGGTAGAAAAAGTTTCCGAGGATGCAGCCGAAAAACTGACGGAAGTATACGAGCGCGATTACGAAGTTGTTCCAGAACTTCGCAAAGGTGGAGCTCAACACGAGGCGTTGGTATACGGCGCAAAAATTGAAATCGCCCTACGCCAAATTCTCGAATCCGGGAACTACAACGCCTTCACGTCGAACTTTGAAGATCTGGGCACCTTGCGTCAGCTTCCTGGTCTAGCTGTGCAACGCCTTATGGCAGAGGGCTACGGCTTTGGTGGCGAGGGCGACTGGAAAACCTCTGCACTTGGAGCAGTGATGAAGGCAATGACGCCTGCAAACGGCGGAACATCGTTTATGGAGGACTACACCTATCACTTTGGTCCAGGAACTCCGAAGGTGCTTGGGGCTCACATGCTTGAGGTCTGCCCATCGATTAGCGGCCAGAAGCCTCGGATTGAGATTCACCCGCTTGGCATCGGCGGAAAAGAGGATCCGGTTCGTATGGTGTTCACCGCTAAGCCAGCACAGGGACGTGTGGTGTGCCTTGTAGATCTGGGTGAGCGCCTGCGCCTGATTTCAAATGAAATCCAAATAGTTGAGCCAAACGAAGACTTACCGAAGTTGCCGGTTGCCCGTGCGGTCTGGGAGCCTAAGCCATCGCTTGCCGAGTCGGCGGAAGCTTGGATGCTTGCCGGCGGAAGTCACCACACCGTGCTCACTAATTCGGTTACGGCTGAGACGCTTGAAGATTTCGCGCGCATCGCCGGTATTGAGTTGGTAGCGATCAACGAGGAGACCAAGCTCGGACAGTTCCGAAAGGAACTCCAGTGGTCGGGTGCTTACTACCGTTTTGCCGAAGGTCTCGGCTAATGTTTCACCAACCACCAAACGAGATTGAACTTCGCGTTGCTGGAAATGTTGCAAAATTTTCCACGCTAAGCGCAGCAATAACTTATTTGGAAATTGATGGAGTGGTTGCCATCGCGCAGGTTACCCGCGAAGCGATTTTAGAATCATTCGCATCTGTGGTTTGCGCTCCCTGGCCGAATCGAATTGCCGATGGTGTGTGGAATGATGCCAAATTCCCCGGGAACGATCCTCACGGCAATGCTCTGCACGGATTGGTTTTTGACAAAGAGTTTGAGTTAGTTAACCAGTCGGAAGATTCAGTTGAATTTATTTATCGTCTCGACGCGTCTGAAATTTATCCATTTGCTTTAGAGATTGGCGCGACCTATTTGCTTTCGGCTGAGGGCTTGACTGCAACATATTTCGCCAAGAATATCGGTGAAGGAAAAGCGCCATATGGAGTAGCAGCACATCCATATTTCAACGTGCTGCCAGATTCGACCTTCACTTTCCAGGCTGAGAGTCAGGCAATCAACAATGCCAAGCAGATCCCAATCGGCATAGAGGAAAACTCTAAAGTTCGAGGAGAACTGCGTTTTGGCGATGCCAATTTGGATGATTGCTTCAGCGGATTGACTGGTGATGTCACAATCGACCACGCCGATGGTAGCCGGGTGAAGATTTGGCAGGATGCAGCTTTCAAGTACCTAATGGTTTACACGGGGCATCACCTCCAGAAGTATGGTTTCCCTAACCCCGGGCTGGCTATAGAGCCGCAAACCTGCCCTGCCAACGCCTTCAATACCGGCGAAGATTTGATTTGGCTGGCTTCGGGCGGAACCTGGAGCGCAAACGGGGGAGTGACAGCGAAAGGTAATCATGGCTGAGAAGTATGTAATTGGCGTGGACTACGGCACGCTTTCGGGCCGTGCAGTTGTGGTTCGAGTGAGTGACGGTGAGGCTCTCGGCTCTGGCGTTTACGAATATCCGCACGCTGTCATGGACACCACTTTGGCTAGTTCGGGTTCTGTACTTGGTCCGGACTGGGCGCTGCAGGACGCAAACGATTACGTAGACGTGCTCAAGCACGCAGTTCCAGCGGCGTTACTCGAAGCAGGTATTTCGAGTGCCGATGTGATTGGTATCGCCACCGATTTCACAGCTTGCACCATGGTGCCAGTTATTGAAGATGGCACCGCGATGAGCAATCTCGCGGAATACAAAAACAATCCGCACGCCTATGTGAAACTTTGGAAGCATCACGCTGCTCAGCCTCACGCTGATCGCATCAACGAATTGGCTCGCGCTCGCGGCGAAAATTGGCTGGCTCGATATGGCGGACAGATTTCATCTGAATGGGAATTGGCAAAGGGACTTCAGCTTTTTGAAGAAGCTCCAGAGGTTTACCACGCAATGTATAAATTCGTGGAGGCTGCCGACTGGATTATTTGGCAACTTTGTGGCACCTATGTGCGTAATGCATGCACCGCAGGATACAAAGGTAACTTGCAAGATGGCGAATATCCATCGAAAGAGTTCTTTGCGGCACTAAATCCTGGCTTTGAAAATTTTGAAGAGAAAATTTCACACCAACTTGGTCAATTAGGTGATGCGGCAGGCACGCTAACCGATCAGGCAGCAAACTGGACGGGTCTTCCATCTGGCATCGCGGTTGCGGTTGGTAACGTCGACGCACACGTCACTGCTCCGGCAGCAAAAGCGACTGAGCCTGGTCAGATGGTGGCCATCATGGGTACCTCAACCTGTCACGTGATGAATGGCGATGTACTCCGCGAAGTGCCTGGCATGTGTGGAGTGGTCGATGGTGGCATCATTTCAGGTTACTTCGGCTACGAAGCTGGGCAGTCAGGCGTTGGCGACATCTTTGGTTGGTATGTAAATAATCAAGTTCCCGGTAGCTACTTTGAAGCAGCCGCAAGTGCCGGTATTTCGGTGCACGAATACCTAACCGATTTGGCTGCGGAGCAGGCCGTTGGCGAACACGGATTAGTTGCACTCGACTGGCACTCCGGTAATCGATCGGTACTGGTTGATCACGAGTTATCTGGTCTGGTTATTGGCGCCACCTTAACTACGAAGCCTCAGGACATCTACCGAGCTTTGCTCGAATCCACCGCTTTTGGAGCTCGCAAAATTGTTGAGACATTCAATGCCTCTGGCGTTCCGGTAACCGAGTTCATCGTCGCGGGTGGATTGCTCAAGAATAAATTCTTGATGCAGCTCTACAGCGATGTTCTCAAGATGCCGATCAGTGTGATTGATTCAGAGCAAGGGCCGGCACTGGGCAGTGCAATTCACGCTGCAGTGGCTGCAGGCGCATATCCAAGTGTCGGAGCGGCGGCCGATGCGATGGGTCGAGTCATCAAAGCCCTTTATCTTCCAAATCTCGAACGTGGCAAACAGTATGACCGCCTTTATGCTGAGTATGAAGTTCTTCACGACTATTTTGGTCGCGGAGAAAACAATGTGATGAAGCGGCTCAAAGCGCTTCGACGTGAGGTTGCCAGCCATGACTAAATTTGCCGCAGAACGAAAACTACTAGCTGAACTACATCAGCAGCTTTGGGTTGCAGGACTCGTGGTTTGGAGTGGCGGGAACATTTCGCAGCGCGTGGATGGTGGCTTCCTGATTAAGCCGAGTGGTTTGCTCTACGACCAGCTGACTCCGGACAGCATGGTTTATTGCGATATGGACGGCAACGTAATCGAAGGCGCTCATGCTCCGTCGAGCGATACCGCGGCACACGCATATGTTTACAAAAACATGCCTGAGGTTGGCGGTGTAGTTCACACTCACTCAAACTATGCTTCTGGTTTTGCCGCTGCCGAACAGTCGATTCCTTGCGTGCTAACCGCAATCGCCGATGAGTTTGGCGGGGACATTCCACTTGGCCCATTTGCCATCATCGGAGATGACTCAATCGGTCGCGGCATCGTAGAGACACTTGCGGGACACCGATCTAAAGCGGTTTTGATGCGTCAGCACGGCGTATTCACTATCGGTGAAAATGCCAAGGTTGCTCTAAAGGCTGCCATCATGTGCGAAGACGTCGCGAAGTCGGTTTTCGTTGCCAAACAAATCGGTGAGCCAAAGCGGATCGATCAAACCAGCATCGATTCACTCTTTGCCAGATATCAGAATGTTTACGGCCAAAAATAGGCGGTAGTTTTTTCTAATGGCAATTAGCAGAAATCCGGATTCCAAGAATCTCGGCCAAAACCGCGACGACGTGCGTCAGCACAATCTCGCGACTCTGCTACGAATGATCCACGAGTCGGGCACTATCAGCCGCTCGATGCTCACCACAAAATCTGGACTTAATAGATCAACCATTTCAGACCTGGTTCAAGAGCTAGGGGAGCTCGGACTGGTTACCGAAGAAGAATCAAAATCGGCAACTGGGGTTGGGCGTCCAAGTTTGCAGGTGACCGCATCAAATAAGATTGTTGCCTTCGCGGTAAACCCAGACATCGATGCCGTTACCGTTGGCATGGTAGGCCTTGCCGGCGAGGTTATCCAGCGTAAGCGCCAGCCGTTGAGTGCACCGGTAAAGCCAGAAAAGGCAGTTCAGGTTGCCGCCAAAATCATCGAAGAGTTTCGCACCGAACTCGCGAGTGACGTTCGCATTGCCGGTATCGGTTTAGCTATCCCCGGTCAGGTGCGCGTTGAGGACGGCGTAGTTCGCCTAGCTCCGCACCTCGGTTGGGTTGAGACCCCAATCGTAAGGATGATGAGCCAGGCGGCAAACCTTCCAGTATTTGCAGACAACGACGCTTCAATCGGTTGTAACGCCGAGCACATGTTTGGCAATGGCCGCGGCTTCGCCGATATGGTTTATCTATTTGCCTCAACCGGTGGCATCGGTGGCGGAGTGATTGTTGACGGACATCAGTTGCGTGGAGCTGCCGGTTACGGTGGTGAACTCGGCCACGTGCGAATCACATCAAGTACCGAAGCTGACTATTCGGGTTTGCCAGGCACACTCGAATCTGAGGTGCGTCGTGACGAAATCTTGGATGCGGTCAAACTGTTCGCTGCCACCGATGATGAGTTGCTGCTCGGGCTTACTCACGTTCAAGACGGCAAGGCAATTAAGGTCATTCAAAAGCAGATTGATGCCCTCGCCATCGCTATTGCAAATTTCCTGAATATCTTCAATCCGCAGATTGTGGTGCTCGGCGGCTTCCTCTCAGGGTTGCTTGCTTTCGATTCAAGTCGACTTTTCGACGGCGTTAAACGTCATTCGTTACCCTCCGCCAACGATCGTGTTCTAATTCGAGAGGGTGCACTTGGAGCAAATCTGCTCATGATTGGGGCTGCCGAAGTGGTGTTCAAACAATTGATCAATAACCCATCCGGTTTCTACCTGCATCCTTCAAAACCCAAGAAATCAAAGGGCTAAACGGCCAAACAACCGCATTTGTGGTCTAAAACAACAAATTAGATAACAAACGAATTACGTTACCTAAGCGTTACCCAAATATGGCCGTTTCGATTTGCAACCATTTGTTGTTTCGGGCAACATAAACCTAAGCTCATGGAATCCCGTGAGTTTTGCCGTGCGGGGGATACCCCGTTTCGGAAACAAACCAATTGGAAAGGGATCAAATGAAGAAGTCTTCATTGCTCACCATCACCGCTCTTGCAGCGGTAGCAGTACTTGGTCTTTCAGGTTGTGCCGCTAGCACTGCTGAAGGTTCAAAGCGTGCATGTGTAATCCTTCCTGACGCAGACTCAGGTACTCGCTGGGAAGCTGGCGACCGTCCAGCTCTTGAGAAGGGTCTAACTGACGCTGGATTCGAAGCTGACATCCAGAACGCTCAGTCAGACGCTGCAAAGTATGCAACTATCGCCGACGCACAGCTAACTAAGGGTTGTGGCGTAATGGTTCTAGTTGACTACCAGGGTGCCGGTATCGCAGTTGCTGAAAAGGCAAAGGCTCAGGGTGTACCTGTAATCGCTTACGACCGTCCAATCGCTGGCGCTGACTACTACGTATCATTCGACAACGGCACCGTAGGTGCGCTACAGGGTCAGATGATCGTTGATGGTCTAGCTGCTGCTGGCAAGGACATCAAGACCGCAAGCATCATCTACTCATCAGGAGACCCAACCGACGGAAACGCAAAGATGTTCCTTGACGGAGCTCTTGGTGTTCTAGACGCTGCTGGCGCAAAGGCTGCATTCACCATGACCGGTACTTGGGATGGTGCAAAGGCTGGAACTCTATTCGAGCAGGCATTCACTGCTGTAAAGGGTAAGGTCGACGCAGTTCTAGCTCCAAACGACAACAACGCTGCTTCAATCATCGCGATCCTAGACAAGAACAAGCTAACTGTTCCTGTTTCAGGTCAGGATGCTTCAGTTGCAGGTCTACAGAACGTACTTCTAGGCAAGCAGACCGCTACCGTTTACAAGCCATTCCAGCTTGAGGTTGCAGCGGCTCTTGACGTAATCGCAGCGATCCTTGCTGGCGAGACTTACGCAACTGACAAGACCCTAGACGACGGAACTCCTTACGTTGCAGTTGACCCAGTATCAGTTGGTGCTGACAAGGTTAAGGACGTAGTTGCAGATGGCAACGCATCAGCAGCAGACATCTGTACTGCAGCAGTTGCTGAGGCATGTGCAAAGTACGGCGTTCAGTAAAAACCACCAGCTTCATTAGAAGCTAAAAAGTCTGGGGGTCGACCTTCGGGTCGATCCCCAGACTTTGCACCAGATATACGGCAACAAAAAAATCTTAGAAATCAGGAGTTTGCTAATGAGCAAGCCGCTAATTGAGCTTTCCGGAATCAAAAAGAGTTTCGGTCCAGTAGACGTCCTAAAGGGTGTAGACCTAAAGGTTTACCCTGGACGCGTCACCGCGCTAGTAGGCGACAACGGTGCTGGTAAATCAACGCTGATCAAGGGCATCGCCGGTGTTCAGCCTTACGACGACGGCGTCGTAACATTTGAGGGTGAAGAGGTAAACCTTCACAGCCCACGTACCTCTTCGGCACTAGGCATCGAAGTGGTTTACCAGGATCTCGCACTCTGCGAAAACCGAGACATCGTTCAGAACATGTTCCGAGGGCGCGAAGAGATGAGCCAGGGAACCCTGAACGAAGCCGACATGGAATTTGCCGCAGCCAAGGCGCTGCAGAGCCTTTCGGTTCGCACAGTAAAGTCATTGCGCCAGAAGGTTTCGTCGCTATCTGGTGGACAGCGCCAGACAGTTGCAATTTCTCGCACAGTTTTGCGCGATGCAAAGTTGGTTATCCTCGATGAACCAACCGCAGCACTCGGTGTTGCCCAGACAGAACAGGTTTTGAACTTGGTCCGCCGTTTGGCAGACAAGGGTCTAGCAGTCATCATGATTAGCCACAACCTCGCAGACGTCTTCCAGGTTGCCGACGACATCGCAGTTCTCTACCTAGGCAATATGGTGGCTCAGCTTGAGACAAAGAAGACCACCCACAACGACGTAATCGGATACATCACCGGTATTAAGAGTCAGAAAGAAGGCAAGTAATGTCTGACCAGATCACAATCAAAACCGGTCAAGAAGGATCGGCGCTCGACCAGATCAAGGCCTACGGCTCAAAGTTCCGTAGCGGAGAAATGGGAGCGGTTCCTGCAATCGCAGCGCTAATTCTGCTGCTAGCTATTTTTAACTTTGTTTCTCCTTACTTCCTAACCACTATCAACATCGCGAACCTGTTCGTGCAGTCAGCAACTTTGATGATGCTTTCTGCAGCGTTGGTTTTCGTGATCATGCTTGGTGAAATTGATCTATCTGCAGGTGTGACCGCGGGAACCGGTATGGCGATCTTCGTGAAGTTAAATCAGTTGGGTTGGTCTTGGCCATTAACCTTGACTCTGGCTTTCGTGTTGGCGCTAATCACCGGATGGTTCCTTGGTTTCTTCGTAGCAAAAATCGGAGTGCCATCATTCGTAATCTCGCTCGCTCTCTACCTAGCTTTCCCTGGTGTCATGTTGATCATCCTTGGTGAAGGTGGAGTGCTTCGCCTGGAAGTTCCCGAGATCATCGCGATTATGAACACCAACCTGCCGCTCTGGGGTGGCTGGGCCATGCTCGGCGTCTGCCTAGTGCTTACCTTTGCCATGGGCTACTGGGATCGAAGCCGACGCCTGAAGGCCGGCCTACCGGCTCGTCCGCTTTCCCTTTTGGTCTACAAAGTTGCAGCGATCGCGGTTGTCGGTGGAGGTGGCGTTTACCTTCTAAGCCTTCCTCGCAGCCTGAACCCTTTGTTTCCAGTGCAGGGTGTTCCTACCGTTATTCCAATCGCGCTAGCGCTTTTGTTTATCGGAACCTTTGTTTTGGATCGCACCAAGTTTGGTCGTTACATGTATGCAGTGGGTGGAAACCCTGAAGCCGCACGTCGTGCTGGCATCAAGGTTGCCAAGATTCGAATCTACGCTTTCATGATCTGTTCATTCTTGGCAATGATCTCTGGTGTTTTCAACGTTTCTCGAATCGGAAACGTGGAGTCTTCTGCTGGCCGCGCCATTGTCCTTTCTGGTGTGGCAGCAGCAGTTGTTGGTGGAGTTAGTTTGTTCGGTGGTCGTGGCCGTTTGGTTCACGCAGCTATCGGTGCATTCGTGATTTCGATCATCGACAATGGCCTAGGTCTAATCGGTATCCCGGCCGGTGTTTCATTCATCGTTACCGGAGCCGTTTTGACCGTGGCTGCAACCGTGGACGCGCTTTCTCGTAAGCGCAGCGGTGGCTCGTTAACTCGAACCTAAAACAAGTAAAAAGATGCACCCTCTCTCGAAAGTGAGAATTTCATGAAGTTCACCAATGGATTCTGGCTACTGAGAGAGGGTGTTTCTCTTTCCAAAGCTGTTCAACTTCAAAAAGCCGAGCACGATAATCAAAAACTTGCCTTGCTTTATGCAACTAAGAAAATCGAACACCGTGGACACACACTAAACATCGGCACGGTCGGAATCGAAGTTGATTCTCCACTGCACGATGTGATTCGCCTGAAAGTCACACACCTCAAGGGTGGTAAAACTCCCCTTCGTTTTGCTTTAAACGAAGAAAACCCTTCGGTTCAAATCTCTGACAACTCTTTTACCTCGGGCAACCTAACCGCCAAGTTCTCAAGCGACTTCGGAATCGAGTGGTTTGGCCACGGCACCAAGATTGCCACCCAAGACGACAAAGGCCTGTTCTATGCAAAGGCACCAGAGGGCAACTTCATCGCTGCCCAGATGCCGATTGGCGTTGGCGAGCAGATCTACGGTCTTGGCGAGCGATTCACTGCATTCGTCAAGAATGGCCAGGCGGTTGATGTTTGGAACGAAGACCCAGGCACCAACACCGATCAGGCCTACAAGAACATCCCGTTTTATCTCAGTAACCGTGGTTACGGAGTTTTTGTAAACCACACCGGACGAGTATCCTTCGAGGTCGGTAGCGAGACAGTCAACAAGGTTCAGTTCTCAGTTGCTGGTGAAGAACTCGAATACTTGGTGATTTACGGACCTACGCCAAAAGAAATTTTGACCAAGTACACGGCGCTAACCGGTCGTGCTCCACTGCTTCCAGAATGGTCTTTCGGGCTTTGGCTCAGCACTTCATTTGTAACCAACTACGACGAAAAGACCGTCAGCTCCTTTATTCAAGAAATGAAAGAACGCGACATTCCACTTAGCGTGTTCCACTTCGACTGCTTCTGGATGCGCGAATACCAGTGGTGCGATTTTGAGTGGGACCCAAGAGTGTTTCCAGATCCAAAGGGAATGCTTGCTCGACTAAAGCAAGATGGCTTGAAAATTAGTTTGTGGATCAATCCATACATTGGACAAGCATCGCCGCTATTTGATGAAGCTAAGAAACTCGGTTACCTGCTTAAGCGTGCCGACGGAACGGTTTGGCAGTGGGACCTCTGGCAAGCCGGCAACGCGATAGTTGATTTCACTAATCCGGGGGCACGCGAATGGTTCCAGTCGAAGCTTCGTCCGCTACTAGAGATGGGTGTCGACTGCTTTAAGACTGACTTTGGAGAGCGAATCCCAACCGACGTGGTCTATCACGACGGCAGTAACCCTGAGCAAATGCACAATCTCTACACACTTCTCTATAACCAAACCGTTTGGGATGTGCTCAAGGAATTCAAAAAGGAAGATGCCATTGTTTTCGCGCGCAGTGCAACCGTTGGCGGACAGTCAATGCCAGTGCACTGGGGTGGCGACAACAGCAGCAAGTTTGAGTCGATGGCTGAATCACTTCGTGGCGGCTTGAGCCTGGGGCTTAGTGGCTTCGGCTACTGGAGTCACGACATCGGTGGCTTCGAAGGCAACCCAGACCCAGCCGTGTTTAAGCGTTGGGTGGCCTTCGGCTTACTCAGCTCACACTCGCGTCTGCACGGCAATGAGTCGGTTCGCGTGCCTTGGGCATTCGACGAAGAAGCTGTTGATGTCACTCGCAAATTTGCCAAACTCAAGCAGTCTCTGATGCCTTACCTAATGAGGGCAGCAAAAGAAGTTGCCGATACTGGGATTCCTATGATGCGCCCGATGTTCCTTGAGTTCCCTGAAGATCGCAATTGCTACACAATTGATCAGCAGTACATGCTTGGACCAGACCTACTGGTCGCTCCCGTATTCAATGCAGAGGGAAAAGTTGATTTCTATTTACCGGCGGGCAAGTGGACCAACTACTTCACCAAGCAGGTAGTTGAAGGTGGTCGTTGGATAACCGAGCAACACGGTTTTGATTCTCTTCCGCTTTATGTTCGCGAAGGCAAATCGTTAGTTTGAAATAGACTCGATTTATGAACGAATTATTCTTCGCTGCAGCATCAAGCGGAGAAGTAAGTCTGACGATTCTCGAAATCGGTGGAGTTTTTGTTCTACTAGCCATTCTTAGCTTCATTGCTTTTCGCTTGAAAATATCAAATGCAGCACTTTTTCTATTGGTCGGCTTAGCTTTTGGCCGTGGCGGCTTTGTCCCCCTGGATTTGAGCGAAGATTTTCTCAACATCGGCGCAAGTATCGGCGCAATTATGTTGCTACTAACCCTCGGCTTTGAATACTCGGCATCTGAGTTGGTCGACAGCATCAGGAAGCGCTGGTACGCCGGCCTACTAGATGTTGCACTTAATGCGTTCCCTGCGGCGTTGATTGCTTTACTTTTAGGCTACGGCTGGCTGGGCGCTTTGGTTTTTGCCGGAATTATGTTTGTCTCATCCTCTGGAATTGCGAGTCAATTGATTCGAGAGACCGGTTGGGCTAAATCACGAGTGGCAAGCAGGGCAACTGGCATCCTTGTTTTCGAGGACATCCTGCTTGCCCCTTACCTGCCAATCCTTGCCTCTGCTGCTTTGGGGCTGGGAGCCATCACCGGACTTATTTCTACCGCGGTTGCGCTTGGAATTACTTCACTCATTTTTCTTATTTCACGCGGGCGAGAGATAACCGGCCTCAGGGCTCTAGCTCACAATGACTCCAGTGTGCTGTTGCTGCTAGTTTTCGGTGGTGCGTTGGCAGTTGCAGGCTTTGCCGATATGGTTGGTTTTTCTGGCGCCATCGCAGCTTTCTTGCTCGGTCTTTTACTAACCGGTGAGGTAGCTGAGTCTCTGCGTCACCGCTTTGCACCGTTACGCGAAATCTTCTCTGCGATTTTCTTCCTATTCTTTGGGCTTAGCGTTTCTGCTCAAGACTTACTCGCTGTGCTTCCAATCTCAGCCCTGTTTTCGGTAATCGGTATTGCTGGCAAGTTTGTGCTCGGTTGGTGGCTGGGGCGCGACCTGACCGACAACATGAGTTGGAAACGCATTGCCGCTTTCCTGACGGCACGCGGAGAGTTTTCCATGATCATCGCAAGTACCGTTGCGATTAGCGGAGCAATTTCTGGCGTCAAAGAAATCACCTTGGGCATCGTTTTGATCACCACATTTAGTGCAACTCTTGCAATGAGAGCTTTCCGAAGCAGGCTAGATCGTTAACCTTTTGCCATCTTGTTAACCATGCTTGGAAAAACAATCCCGTGCATCGGCCACACCATCCACCAATAAGCGTGGCCAAGTAAACCTTTTGGTGCGTAAATGGCAACTTGCGTCACAACGCATCCTTCGCCCTCCGGCTCAATACCAAATTCCAGCCAGGCTAGCCCTGGCATTTTCATTTCCGCTCGAAGCCTGAGTACTTTTTGCCTTTCAATGTGCTCGACTCGCCAAAAATCGAGAGCATCGCCAACCTGCAATTTGTTTGGGTCTCGGCGCCCACGTCTGAGTCCAACGCCACCAAAAACCTTGTCTGCCAAGCCACGCAGTTCCCAGGCCCAGGTTGCCGTGGAATAGCCGTTTTCTCCGCCAATAGCTTCGATGCGTGCCCAAACAGTTTCCAGCGAATCGGCACTGTGTCGAATGCGAACATCTTTGTATAGGGTTCCTCCAGCCCAGTCCGGATCGGTAGGAAGTGGTTCCGATGGGGTGCCAGGCACCGATGCATCACTCCAACGAGTGTCAACTTTTGCGCCTTTGATTTTCACCAAGGCCAACTTGACCGCGGTATCAAATGCGGTGAGTCCATTTTTTGGGTCAGGCACGAGACTGCGAATCTCCGAGGGGGAGGCCACAACTTCGTTCTTGAGGCTCGAAACCAGGCGCTTGGCCAGCGTGTAAGGAACCGGGGTAACC
>JACCDK010012030.1_pt1 | contig 21665 bp, 21 predicted proteins | sample 7445871 | NCBI WGS metagenome assembly JACCDK01 (sample SAMN15323436, study PRJNA562643) | freshwater metagenome | isolation source: river surface water | place: USA:Blue River Watershed | collected 2017-08-15
AACTCTCTTCAAGAAAGGTTACTCGTCTGTTGTTGGTCCGTACCTAAACAAGACAGGCGGAACCCTTGTTGATGATCAGTCAGTTCCAGATTGGGATAACGTTAAGGGTGGAACAATTTTCGAGCAGCAGCTAACAAAGGCTGGCGGAAAGCTTGATGCAGTTGTTTCAGCTAACGAAGGTCTCGGACTTGCAGCAATTGCAGTTCTAAAGAAGAACAAGCTAAATGGCAAGGTCTGCGTATCTGGCCAGGATGCAACAGTTGATGGTCTACGCGCAGTTCTAGCTGGCGATATGTCAAACACTGTTTACAAGGCAATCAAGGCAGAAGCGCAAGGCGCTGCTGACTTGGCTGTTGCTTTGATCAACGGTAAGGCTGCTAAGACCAATGGTTCAACCGATAACGGAACCATCAAGGTACCTTCAGTTCTTCTAAAGCCAGTCGGAATCACCAAGAAGAACGTCAAGGTGGTTATTACTGATGGCTTCCAGAAGAAGGCTGACGTCTGCAAGGGCATTGCAAAGCTTTGCTCAGCAAACGGAATCTAATAATTAGTTAATAAATAACTAAAAATTAGGTAGTAATGGGTCGAGCCCGAGAGTAATCTCGGGCTCGACCTCTATATTGAATTAGTTTTGATTAAACAGAAATTAATAGAAAAGTAAAAAAGGAATCAAATGACCGAGCCCATACTCTCACTACGAGGCATTGAGAAATCTTTTGGACCTGTACAAGTTCTAAAAGGCGTAGATTTTGATGCGTATCCTGGACAGGTTACTGCACTTGTAGGTGATAACGGTGCCGGTAAATCAACTTTAATCAAATGCATTGCAGGTATCTACAACATAGACGGTGGCGATTATTTCTTTGAAGGCAATAAAGTTGAGGTTAATGGGCCTCGTGATGCCACTGCGCTTGGAATAGAGATTGTTTACCAAGATCTTGCGCTCTGCGATAATTTAGATATCGTCCATAACATGTTCTTGGGTCGCGAAACCAAGAAAGGTATGACCCTAAACGAAGAGTCCATGGAAGCTTTGGCAAGAAAGACTTTAGATGGTTTGAGCGTTCGCACCGTAAAATCAATTCGTCAAACGGTGGCATCGCTATCTGGTGGCCAAAGACAGACTGTGGCCATTGCCCGTGCTGTGCTCTGGAATAGCAAAGTAGTAATTCTTGACGAACCAACCGCGGCACTTGGCGTTGCCCAAACCGAACAGGTACTAAATTTAGTAAAGCGCTTGGCAGACAATGGTTTAGCGGTAATTTTGATCTCACATAATTTAAACGATGTATTCCAAGTCGCAGATAACATCTCTGCGCTCTACTTAGGAAATATGGCAGCGCAGGTCAAAAAGAGCGAAGTCACACATGCGCAGGTAGTCCAATTAATCACAACTGGAAAAGCTGCGGGGGTTGCATAACATGAATTCACAAGTTGTGGCTAATGTAGATCCAAATTCAGATTCAAGTAATGGAACCATCAAAGGTTCAATGCATGATTACTGGGCACGTGTTAAATCTGGCGATATGGGTGCACTTCCTGGCGTCCTTGGATTGATTGCGCTCTGCGCAGTATTCGGGGTTATGAGCGATGTATTCCTAACTCCAGGTAATTTTGCCAATCTTTTGACCCAAGCAGCGGCAGTTACCGTAATCGCAATGGGTTTGGTATTTGTTTTATTGCTTGGAGAAATCGATCTATCTGCAGGTTATGCCTCTGGAGTCTGTGGTGCGGTCCTGGTCATTTTGATTACCAATCACGAATATCCTTGGTGGATCGCGCTTATCGTCAGCATTATCGTTGGCGCAATATTGGGTTATGCCATCGGAACTCTGGTTTCGCGCCTTGGCATTCCATCTTTCGTGGTTACCTTAGCCACTTTCTTGGCCTTTCAAGGTCTGCTTTTGTTACTTGCAGGAGAAGGTGGAACTATCCGTATCGAAGATCCCACAATTCTCTCTGTTCAAAATAATAATCTAACTCCTACACTCTCTTGGCTCTTCTTCATAGTTGTATCTATTTTGTATGTCTTAGTTGGCCTAGCACGAATTAATTCGCGCAGAAAAGCTGGTTTAAAGTCAGAACTCAAAAAGTTATGGATCATTAAAACCGTAGCGCTCTTAACTATCGGTGCGGTTGCGGTTTGGGCTTTGAATCTTGAGCGCTCTAATAATCCTGATTTAGTTAGTTTAAAGGGAACTCCTTATGTAGTTCCCGTAATTCTCTTACTACTTGTTGGTGGGACATTCGTGCTTAGTCGCACTGCATATGGTCGTCATATTTACGCAGTTGGTGGAAATGCAGAAGCTGCACGTAGAGCTGGTATCAATGTCAAAAACATCCGAACCAGTGCATTCGTGATCTGCTCTGCATTTGCTGCAATTGCTGGTCTGCTCTTTGCATCTCGTCAGAATTCGATCTCCCCAACCACCGGTGGCTCCTCAACTCTGCTTTATGCAGTAGGCGCGGCGGTTATTGGCGGTACTTCCCTATTTGGTGGAAAGGGAAAGATGCGCGATGCAGTTCTGGGTGGACTAGTTGTTGCGGTAATTGATAACGGAATGGGTCTACTTGGTTATGCAGCAGGAATCAAGTTCATCGTAACTGGAGCTGTGCTCTTAATCTCTGCAGGTGTTGATGCAGTTTCTAGACGTGGTGCATCTACAAGTTAGATTACTTAACACCCATCAAATGTTCCATCGCTAATTGATCCAATGCCTCATAGTGGTATCCGCGTTTTCCGGCTGCCTCCAAGTCAAATGAATCATTAGCTAAATCTCTCCAGCTTTCACCTGGATTTAATGTCGACTCTGCCAACCCTGGGATATTTGAATTCTTCATCGCTGCAATAACTCTAGGATCATTCCTAAATGCTTCTGCGCGCTCTTTAAGTATTAAATACATCCGCATGTTTGCCGTTGCGGATTCCCAGACCCCGTGGTCATTTTCAGTTCGCACAGGCTTGTAATCAAAATGGCGCATGCCTTCGTAGTTATAGCGTTCCAGAAGTTCAACTAGAAAAAATGCACTCTTTAGATCACCATGTCCGAATACAAAATCTTGATCATACTTCGGGCCACGTTGTCCATTTAGATCAATATGAAACAATTTCTTCTGCCAGAGCGCTTGGGCTATGCCATGTACGAAATTTAGGTTAGCCATCTGTTCGTGACCTACTTCAGGATTTAAGCCGACTAGCTCTGGATGTTCCAAAGTACTAATGAATCCAAGCGCGTGACCAATTGTCGGTAAGAAAATGTCTCCACGTGGTTCGTTTGGTTTTGGTTCCATTGCAAACTTAAGATCATATTTGTTGTCAATCACAAATTGACCAAGCAAATTAAATGCTTCACGGTATCTCTCTAGAGCAACAAAAGCATCTTTTGAACTCTCAGATTCTGCCCCTTCTCTTCCACCCCAGCAAACGTAGATCTTCGCGCCTAACTCGACTGCTAACTCAATATTTTTCATCACCTTGCGCAGTGCATATCTGCGGATGTCCTTATCGTTTGAAGTGAATGCACCATCTTTGAATACTGGATGCGAGAAGAGATTGGTAGTGGCCATCGGAACTTTCATTCCGGTCTCTGTCAATGCTTTTTTAAATCGATCGATGTGTGCTCGTCTATTAGATTCATCAGATCCAAAAGGAATCAAATCATCATCATGAAATGTCACACCATAAGCGCCGCGCTTTGCCAACTCGTTTACGGTGCGAACTGGATCGAGCGCATCTCGCGTTGGATCACCAAATGGATCGCGCGCCTGCCAGCCAACTGTCCAAAGACCGAAGGTGAATTTATCTGCGGGAGTTGGCGTGTAAGACATTGATGTAAAGCCTCTCGATAGCACGGATTTTGATTATGGTTAATCTATAACTAATCTTCTCCCGTTCCAATACAAACTCGCGGGAGTGGTGAAACGGCAGACACGCAGGTCTTAGGAACCTGTGCCTTACGGCGTGTGGGTTCAAGTCCCACCTCCCGCACCAAATTTTTACAAGAGAATTAGATCTGCGCGGCAGCAAATCCTCTTTTTAAGTCCGCCTTGATATCCTCAAAATCTTCAATACCAATACTCAATCTAATCATTCCCGGGTTGATTCCGGCATTACGCATTCCTTCATCACCCAACTGGCTATGTGTTGTAGATGCTGGATGAATTACCAGTGAGCGAACATCTCCAATGTTTGCCACATGGCGAAAGATTTGCAACGCTTCTACAAATTTTATACCTGCGCTTTTGCCGCCTTTGATCTCAAATGACATAACTGCACCGCCACCTTTAGGGGCATACTTCTTTTGATTTTGATGCCACTCTGAAGTTGGTAGTCCGCAATACATTACCTGCTCGACTTGCGGATGATTTGATAACCACTCTGCAACTTTCTGCGCATTTTCAAGGTGAGCTTTCATACGCATACTTAAAGTTTCCATGCCTTGAGAAAGTAGCCAAGCATTAAATGGTGACACTGAAGAACCGAAATCACGAAGCAGTTGAACTCTTGCTTTAATGATGTAGGCCATATTTCCAATTGCTGAGCCCACACCGAAATCTCGAGCATAAACTAAATTGTTATAGCTAGCATCTGGTTGATTAAATCCTGGAAATTTATCTGGGTACTTCGAAAAGTCGAAATTACCTGAATCAACAATTGCTCCCACGATCGCGCTGCCATGTCCAGATAAGAATTTAGTGGCAGAGTGGGTAATCACATCTGCCCCATAATCAAATGGCCTGGTGACGTATGGGGTGGCAATAGTGTTATCGACAATCCATGGAATTCCATTGCTATGTGCAACCTCAGCGATACCTTCGATATCAAGTGCCGCAGCGATTGGATTGGAGATTCCTTCTCCAAAGAGCGCTTTAGTATTTGGTCTAATTGCCGCTTTCCAAGAATCTAAATTATTTGCATCTTCTACAAAAGTGGTCTGAACTCCCCATTTTGGCAAGGTGTAGTGCAGCAAATTATAAATACCGCCATAAACATTACGACTTGAAACTACGTGATCGCCAGCCTCTGCTAGATTCATGATGGCCATTGCAGTTGCAGCCATTCCTGAAGAAACTAAGAGAGATCCGATTCCGCCCTCTAATTTCGTCAGTCGTTGCTCAACCACATCCTGAGTTGGATTGGTCATACGAGTGTATGAATTACCAAACTCCTTTAAGGCAAATAAATTGGCTGCATGTTCAGAACTTTTAAATTGATAAGCAGTAGTTTGATGAATAGGTAAATTTATTGAGCCAAAATTTCCATCAGGTTGCTGACCTGCATGGATCTGGTTGGTGTTAAACGCCCAATCTTCCGACATGCACATTTCCCTTCACTCTGCCTTCTAGGCTAGACCTGCCCCCGCGTGAGTTCAAGGATTGAACTGATATCGATAAGGGTGAGCCGCTATTGGGGTATTGGAATTCAACTACATCTATTAAAGTTTGCCACCTAAGTAGCGTTTAAAAAGTAAGGGGCTTTTGTGGCAAAGAAGAACGGATTCTTTAACTGGGTAGGTTACAAAGAAGAATCTGACACCTCAGTCTCGTCTGTCGACCGCATCCGTGAATTAGAATCGCAATTAGCGGATCTTCGCTCACGTCGCGATATCCGAAGCCTCTCTCGCGAAGAATTTGAAATTCTGGCAACCGAGACTGCGGTTGCAATGATTAAGTCTGCTCAAATCCGTGAATCAAAAGCACAAGCGGCATCTGATCGACTAGTAAATGAAACTCAACGACAGGCGAAAGAAGCTATCGAATCGGCACAAGATAAGGCGCAGGCGATTCTTAATGGCGCTGAAGCTCGGGGTAGAAAATATTTAAAGGCGGCAGAGGATGAAGCCACCGAGAAATTAGAGCAGGCCGAATTAGCAGCCGAAGAATTGTTAGACCAAAGAAAACGTGAGGGTTCAGCATTACTTGGAGCTGCACGTCGTGAAGGCGAGCAGATCATTAGCGGTGCCACTAGGGATGTTTTGGAATATCGCCAATGGTTAAGCGGCGTCATGGATGAAGCAAGTCGACTCTACAGAATTCAAACTCAATCACTTGATGCAGCAGAGGAAGCAATCCATGCAAGTCGTAATCGACTCGAGAGTGCATACGGAAGATTGGCAGAACTACGTAACAATGTCTTGGAGAACATCAAAGAAGATGGCAAGTTAGTCTCTAATCAACCGATTCGAGTAAAGAGCGAACGATCAAAACCTGCAATCTCTGCACCTCCAAGTAAAAGAAATAAGACTGGCAAGGGTAAGAAGACAAAAGCTAAGTCCAAGAAAAGATAGCCTGTGTCCACCCCGAAAGGGATTCGCTACATCCCCGCAATTGATGGTTTACGAGCCATCGCCGTAATTGCAGTTTTACTTTATCACTTAGGTTTCGCTTGGATTCCAGGCGGCTTTCTAGGTGTAGATCTATTCTTTGTGATCTCTGGCTATGTGATCACACGTCTATTGTTAGATTCAATTCAAAGATCTGGTGGTCTTGATCTGCGAGCTTTTTACGCCAGCAGAGTTCGAAGATTGCTGCCACCACTGCTCTTTATGTTGATAATTTCTGCCATCTTCATCGGAGTTTGGGCACCAGATTCGATGAGACGCTTCTTAATAGATACCCCATTTGCGATAACTGGATTAATGAATTGGTGGCTGGTGTTTCGTGAACAAGATTATTTTGAGAGTTTCGGAAGACCACCGCTTTTACAACACACTTGGTCTCTTGGAGTCGAAGCACAATATTATTTATTTTGGCCACTAATACTGCTATTTGTTCTGAAATTTTTCGGCAAAAAAGTCATACCGACTGCTGCACTGGCAATCGCAGCCTTCTCTGGAATTGCTTTATTCTTGGCATCATTACGCGCTGATATCGCTGGCAATCAAGATATTAGCCACGTCTATTTTGGAACAGATACTCACTCAATCGGGTTGTTTCTAGGATCAGCTCTGGCTGTTAGTTGGATTCCTCAGAACTTAAGAGTCAATATAGAAAAACGTGCGCAAGATTTCATCGACTTTATCGGTGTGTTTGGCTTGATTGGATTATTGGCAACTTTTCTCTTTATCAACGAATCTGACCCGACTTCATATCGAATTGCATTTCCTCTTGTTGGCATACTTGGTAGCGCCATCATCATGTCAGTCGTACACCCCGCTTCTAGATTTGCACCAATCTTGCAACACCCAGTTATGGTCTGGATCGGCGAACGCTCCTATGCAATTTATCTCTGGCATTGGATTGTCTTTCAAGTAACTAGACCAGCACAAGATCTATCCGGCTCACCTTGGGCGTTATATCTTTTCAGGATTTTGGTGGTACTAGCGCTTGCAGATATCTCTCAAAGATGGATCGAAATTCCGGTACGAAATGGCGTGATATCCAATTGGTTTAGAGGAATGAAGTATCGAACTAAAGAGGTTCAACGTCGCCAGAAAGCCACGGTCTTCTTAGTTACGGCCACATTATTCACTAGCATTGGAATCATCAGTAATAACGCGATTGCGATCTCTGAGAAGAACCAACAGGTAGTTCGAGAGATGTTCAAAGAGAATCAGGTTGCAACGCAGAGCAAGATACCTGGACTATGGGTGGTTGGAGATTCCGTAATTTTGGGAATCAGAAGTGAGTTAGATTCAAAGCACCACATTGGCTTGATAAATGCTCGAGTTGGACGTCAAGCCTACGAGTTACTTGAGGTTATAAAACGCGATAAGGCTAAGATGGTAGACAGCACCACCATTATCAATTTGGGCAACAACAATCGCTTAACTTCTTCAGAAGTAAACGATATTTTTACTGAACTTAGCGATCAGCCTTTAGTGATTGTTGTTAATACTGCCGTACCACGTGGATGGCGAGATGAGAACAATCAAATAATTAGCGAGCAAGCAATAAATTTTCCAAATATTAAAGTCGTAAATTGGGTTCAAAAATCAGAAAACCATCCGGAGTATTTCGCTCCGGATGGTGTTCATCTAATTCCAAGTGGAATTAAGGCTTATATCTCTGCTATCGAAGAGTACCTGTAACTTATTTGTATTGACCTGGTAGACCAAAGACTTTGCCTTCGGCTTTCTGGCCATCGTTGTAAACAGCAGAGATCTTAAACGAAGTCCACCCAGCGGTATCGCTCTTGGTGATGTCAAATTTGAAAACATCTGTACCAACAGTTGCAACTTCGTTGAAGCTACCGCCATTTGAACTAAATTCGATGCTATAGCCTGTTAGACCATCTGCTGCAGTCGTCGCATTCCAGAAGATTGTGGCTCCGGTTGCAGTGTACTTAGCAACAATTCCTAGCGGCGCTGCAGTTGTACCAACTTCAGCAGCTGCGCTCTCGCTTGGAGTTGCTTCAGCACTCTCTGTTGCACTTGCCGAAGCCGTTGGCGAGACGCTCTCCATAGGAGTCATGGTCTCGCTAGAAGTGGAATCTGAACCGCGAGATAGCACGATTGCTCCAAGTGCCAAGATTCCAATTACTACTGCCAGCACTATGCGATTGGAGCTACCGGACTTCTTCTCTGAGCTATAGGAAGTTGATGGAGTGGTAACTGGCGCGCTAACAGTTAAAGGCTTGCTTTCTACTACTTTCGTACTTGATCTAGAGCCAGAGACTGGTACTGGTGGCACTACAAACTTTGATGTGGCGCGCTTTGCTGGCGCTTTCTTGGCTACCTTCTTGGCTACTTTTTTAGCAACCTTCTTGGTAGTTTTCTTAGTAGCTTTCTTTGCGACCTTTTTGGCTGGCGCTTTCTTAGCTACTTTTTTCACAGCTTTCTTGCTAACTTTCTTAGTAGCTTTTTTGGCAACTTTCTTTGTGGCCACTTAATTCTCCTAAATTCTTTCTTCTGGATTCAAAATCTAAATTTCGTCGCTTGGAACGGCTCAATTAAGAATCTCTAGTGATGGGGAAATTTTACCCGATTATGTAAGGGGCAATCGCACGCAGCGCGATACCTCGGTGGCTTATGGCATCTTTTTCTTCTGCAGAGAGCTCTGCGGCAGAGCGATCTAACCCCTCTGGCTGAAAAAGCGGGTCATATCCAAAACCACCGCCACCTCTAACCTCGTGAAGAATCTTTCCATGAAATCTACCTTCGGTAACTTTTTCAAATCCATCTGGCCTTACAAATGCTGCTACGCATATGAAGTATGCCTGACGTTTTCCATCAGGAACTTTTATCAACTCTGCCAATAACTTCTGATTATTAGCAGTGTCACCTTCACCTGAGTATCGAGCAGAGTAAATCCCAGGCGCACCATTGAGCGCTGCTACGCATATACCGCTGTCATCAGCTAAAGCAGGTAGCCCAGTAATTTTTGAGATCGCACGAGCTTTTAAAAGTGAATTCTCTTCAAATGTACTTCCGGTCTCTTCGATCTCACCAATTTCTGGAAAGGCATCAAGTGCCAATACCTCTAAATTAGTTAAATTATTTCCGGCGATCTCTGCAAGAATTCTTCGAAATTCGATGACCTTGCCTTGATTCCTAGTGGCGAGAACTATCTGCATAAAACTTCATTATTTTGAAAGCGCTTGCTGCTGTAATTTAGCCAGCTCTGCGCAGCCTGATACTGCTAAATCTAAGAGCCCATCTAAAAGTTTCCGGTCAAATGGTTCTCCTTCAGCGGTACCTTGCACCTCTATGAAATTTCCATTACCTGAAATTACGACGTTCATATCAGTCTCTGCTCGAACGTCCTCTTCGTAGCAAAGATCTAGCATTGGTAAACCATCGATTATTCCAACGCTAACTGCAGAAACAGAGTCTTTTAGAACTTTTGCTTCATTCTTTAAGTGACCATTTGCTTTAGCCCATGCCACTGCATCTGAAAGTGCAACGTAGGCACCAGTAATTGCAGCGGTTCTAGTGCCACCGTCTGCTTGCAACACATCACAATCAAGAACAATGGTGTTCTCTCCGAGTTGGCTGTTATCAATGATTGCACGTAATGATCTTCCAATTAATCGCGAGATCTCTTGGGTGCGACCGCCTAGCTTTCCTTTGACGCTCTCTCGATCAGAACGGGTATGTGTCGCGCGTGGCAACATTGCATACTCAGATGTCACCCAACCTTTTCCAGAATCTTTTAACCATCTTGGTACGCCTGGTGTGAAAGTAGCAACACAAAGTACTCGAGTATCTCCGAACTCAACGATTACCGAACCTTCAGCGTTGTTTAACCAATTCCTAGTGAATTTGATTTCACGAAGTTGGTTGGATGCTCTGCCATCATTTCTCTTCATCGCTACCTCTAGTTGTACTCTAGTTAATCTCTTGATGTTTAACATTGTTTACTTCCGGCCCCAGAAATCGTCTAGCCAGAATCTCAAATTGATCTGTGGTACCAGTGGCTACAAATTCTCGAGTTGGCAAAGCGCTATTTTCAATTCGAAGCAAATTCTTCTCTACTAGAACTCTATACAGATCTTTTGCGGTCTCTTCGGCCGAGGAAACCAAGGTGACTCTCTCACCCATCACATAAGAGATAACGCCAGTTAGCAATGGGTAATGGGTACATCCCAAAACCAAAGTGTCTATCTGCGCGTCTAACATCGGTTTCAAATATTCGCGCGCAATATCTGTGATTTCTGGGCCACTAGTTTCGCCACGTTCGACATATTCCACAAATTTTGGACAGGCTTGGGAGGTGATTTGCAGTTGTGGCGCGGCTGCAAAAGCATCTAAATAAGATTGCGATTCGATGGTCGCACTGGTGCCAATCACACCAACTTTTCCGCTACGAGTAGCTGCAACTGCGCGTCTTGCTGCTGGTTGGATCACTTCGATTACCGGAATCGAATAACGCTCTCTAGCATCTCTAAGCATCGCAGAGCTTGCAGTGTTACATGCGATCACAATTGCCTTGCAACCTCGCTTGACTAGATAATCAAGAATCTCAAGCGAGAATTCGCGAACTTCAGCTAACTTTCTTGGACCATATGGCCCATGAGCTGTATCTCCAATATAAATAATTGATTCGTTTGGTAATTGGTCAATAATGGCTCTAGCTACTGTTAGACCACCAACACCAGAATCAAAGATTCCAATCGGCGCAGAATTGGATGCGTTGCTCACGCTGATAACTCTATTAGACCTTCAAATACTTACGAAGTGTCAGGGTAGATGCCAGTATCGAAACCACAAAACCAGTTAGTAATAACCAGCCGGATGCGATCCAGACCTGATTCCATCCAAAGAATTTGGTGAAGGTAAGCAATGGTGCGATTTTGGTATCGATAACTTGTTTGATGCCGGCCAATAGTCCAGTTGCCAAAATCCAACCGATAAAGGCAGAGAACACTCCTTCTAGTAAGAAGGGCAATTGGATAGACCATGAAGTCGCGCCAACTAACTTCATAACATTGGTCTCGCGCCTACGATTAAAGGCTGCAATTCTCAAAGTATTACTAATCAAAAGCGCAGCAGTTAAGACTGATGCCAGACCAACTGCGAGCGCACCATCACGTAATACATTCAATAGTCTGAAGAATTTATCAAGAATCGTTCGCTGGTCTTGCACCACATCGACTCCCGGACGACCAGTAAATGCAGATACCACTACTCCGTATTGAGTGGGATCTTTCAATTTAATCCTAAAAGATTCTGGGAGTTGATCTGCGGTCACATTTTGTGCGATTGCAGATCCTTTAAAACGCTCTTGGAAACGTGAGAAAGCTTCGGTCTGTGATTCGTAATAGACCTTATCTACAACCGGGAGCGCTTGTAAGTCTTGTTGGATTGAAAGACGTTGATCTGCAGTAACCACTCCGCCAGAACATGCAGGCGATTCTGATAGCGCGCTGCACAAGAAGACTGATACTTCGATTTTGTCATACCAATAATCTTTCATAGCTTTGACTTGAGCATTGGACAATAGTCCGATACCGAGCAAGCTAAGCGAGATAGCAGTGGTAACAATGACCGCGAAGGTCATCGTGGCATTTCGTCTAAGTCCGATACCTACTTCACTGGCAATAAATCGTGCGCGCATCTCTTACCCCGTGTATCCGTAAACGCCACGAACTTGGTCACGTACGATATGCCCGTTATCAAGTTCGATGACTCGCTTTCGCATCTGATCGACAATTCCTGAATCATGGGTGGCCATCAATACTGTGGTGCCATCGCGATTAATTCGATCGAGTAATTTCATGATTCCGATTGAGGTAGATGGATCGAGATTTCCAGTCGGCTCATCGGCGATCAGAATCGGTGGTTTAGTCACATATGCACGGGCTATCGCAACTCTTTGCTGTTCGCCACCTGAGATCTCAGAAGGCTTTCGATCGCCTTTATCTTCTAGGCCTACCAACTCTAGGACTTCTGGGACTTCTCGATTGATCTCCTTTTGTGAATGTCCAAGAACATGTAGAGCAAATGCCACATTTTCAGTGATGGTCTTGTTTGGAAGTAATCTAAAATCTTGAAACACCGTGCCGACTTGTCTTCGCAACTCTGGCACTTTGTGATTTGGTAATGAGTTCAAATCTTTGCCAGCTACATGTATGACGCCAGTGGTTGGGCGCTCTTCGCGCAAGACCAAGCGCAAGAAAGTGGACTTACCAGAACCTGAGAGACCAACTAGAAAGACGAATTCGCCTTTTGCGATCTCCAGGTTTACGTTCTCAAGCGCGGGGCGCTCCTGGCCACTATAAATCTTGCTGACATTTTCAAATCTGATCATAACTGGGCAAGTTTATCTAAAAGTGAAGTATTACGCGGTACGCCGCCAACGAATTCCTGACTCAATAAAGTCGTCTATCTCACCATTTAGCACAGCCTGCGTATTTCCGGTTTCGTGATTTGTGCGTAGATCTTTCACCATCTGATATGGATGCAAGACATAGGATCGCATTTGATTACCCCATGATCCTGAATTATTTCCTTTGAGCGCATCGATTTTTGCTTGCTCTTCTTGTCTGCGCCTTTCTAATAATTTTGATTGCAAGACTGCCATTGCAGTTGCTTTATTTTGAATTTGTGACCTTTCGTTTTGGCAAGAAACCACAATTCCAGTTGGTAAATGAGTTATGCGCACAGCAGAGTCCGTGGTATTTACTCCTTGGCCGCCAGGACCTGATGAACGATAAACATCAACACGAATCACCTTTTGATCAATCTCTATATGATCGCTTTGATCTACAACTGGAACCACTTCAACACCGCAGAAAGAGGTGTGTCTTCGACTCTGCGAATCAAAGGGTGATATTCGAACTAATCTATGGGTGCCTTGCTCCACAGACAATGTCCCATATGCATAAGGTGCGCTGACCCTAAAAGTCATTAATTTGATACCAGCTTCTTCGCCGTAAGAAGTATCTAATACATCTACTTTATAACCATGTCTCTCGCAATAACGTAAATACATTCGGCTAATCATCTCTGCCCAATCACATGCCTCGACTCCACCAGCTTCGGATCTGATCGTTACCAATGCATCGCGTTCGTCATATTCACCTGAGAGCAGAGTCTGGACTTCTAGCTCGCCCAAAGTTTTGGTTATCGAATCCAACTCTTTGTCAGCCTCTGCAAATGCGCTCTTGTCGCCTGCTTCGGTAGCTAATTCAAGGAGCACTGGTAGATCTTCGATACGACGTCTTAGATTTACCAATTTATTAATCTGAGATTGTGTGTGGCTTAACTTGGAGGTTACGCGTTGAGCATTCTCCGGATGGTTCCAGAGATCTGCAGCCCCAGCCTCAATTTCTAATTTGGCAGCTTCGATTTTCAGCTTTGGAAGATCTAGAACTTCTTCAATGCCAGAAAGGGTCTGACTTAGGGCAGCAATCTCTGATTGATAATCGCGTTCAGCCATGAAGTTAGTTTAGCGTTCAGGAACATCATCCATTAACGCTTGTATCAAACTCTCTTGTAACCAGCCCAACCATGTATAAACTGCATATACCGCTCTTAAAGGATCATCGGGTTTTAATAGTTCTAGATGTTCTTGCGCATTATCTTCAATTTTTAAACGCACACCAAGCGCAAGTCGAATATCGTTTAATCCACCTAGCCAAGCCATTGCACCATCATGATCAAGATCAACTGCGCTATCACCAGCATTGATGATATTACTTCTGATTGCCATTGCATGAGCACGTTTCTTTTCGCGCAATGTTGATTCGGTATATCTTCTAAATTCTGATGATGAATGTTCGTCAGCATAAGCATTAGGAAGTAATCTGAGCAATACCTCATCTTCTGGAGGTGTATCGTGAACAGTTATTCCGACCATGGCTGCAAGTGGATCTTCGTGGGCATGATCAACTCGTTCTGAGAGTAATTCAATAAGCTGCTCGCTTAAATTAATTAATACTTCTCGCTCTGATTCAGAGAATTTGGCTTGATATTCGTTGTCGCCATGGCGCTTAAATCCAGCGGTTTCGGTCGACAATTTATAACTCTTCCTTTGAGATCGTCGCCCATAGACCATATTCGTGCAATCTTTGGACATCTCGTTCCATCTCTTCGCGCGAACCATTTGAGACTACTGCTTTACCTTCGTTATGAACTTTTAACATCAGTTCCGTTGCGTGTTCCTTGGAATATCCAAATAGCTCCATGAACACATAAGTCACATACGACATTAAATTTACGGGATCATCCCAAACAATCGTCACCCACAACCGATCATGGCTAAAGATTGCCTTTAGCTCTTCATCTAATTGAGTGCTGGTCTTGGCCATAGGCAAATTTTAACTTTATCTAATTGCGATTGTTAAAGGAGCTGACTCTCCCCCAGCTGATGTTGTGCGTAACTTAATGAATGGGCCACTTCCGACCGAATATTGGAATTGATAGTTTCCTTTCTCATCGGAAGCCATGGTTGCGACAGTCACCCATTTACCGTCAAATCTTTCCAATGAAACTTTTGCATTATTGCCAGGAGTAACTACACCAGAGATAGGTATTTGGCTCTTGGCGATAGCGCTACTTGGCGCAGAGATTTTTATCTGAGGTCGGACGGTAATGCTTTGGATATTTGAAAGCCCTTCTAGCCGCTCCCAAGTTCCATCACTTCTGAAGCGAATTGACTGGCTTTGTCCCAAATAGATTTGCACACTAACTTTGCCATCTACGCCGGTACTAAATGTCGAAATTTCACGCCAATTTAATTCGTCTGCGCTCTTTACTTCGAGTCTAACGGGTAGCGAAGCAATTGGCTGTTTGTCTGCCAAGGTAAAGAGCCCATTTAAAGTGATTGGAGTTCCATAATTAAATGTGGCTAAATCAGAAGATAAATTAGAAAGTACTTTGTCAGGCGCAATAGATAGCGCCACATTTCTGATGTTGGTCATCGCGCTTTCATCTTCAAAACCAACTGTCCATGCGACCACCCCGCCAAGTCGATATTTCGCTACTAATTGAGCACGAGCTTCAAAAGCTCTTGCATCTTGATACCAAGCTGTTCTAGTGGCGGTGCAACTGGTTGCTAAACCAGTTGCAGTATTGCCGTTGTAAGTCTTTTGATAGGTAAAAGTAGCTTCCTGAAAATTTTCGTTATAAGTAATAGTTGCGCCATATCCGGCTGCCAAAGTTTGTGCATTGCGCATTAAAAATGTGGCGGCTTTTGCAGATGTTGAAACGGTCTTTGCTACATCAGCTGGACATACGCCAGTTACTCGGGTAACCCAATCTCTACCGTAACCTGCAAGTCCCACAAAGACCTTGGATGCAGGCATGATTGATACGGCATATTTGATCGTATCTTCCGTCCAACTAATTGGTCCGATTGGACCTGGCCTTGAAACTGAAAAGTCGTAAGTCATAATGCGCAGACGATCAATAAATGGCGCGATTTCTGACCATGCGTAAACATAGTAACCGCGTTTTCCTGAAGTTGGGTCTAATAAATAGGGCGTGGTCATTGAAAGCAACTTTCCATTAACTTTCAAAGTTTCACTCAATAATTTTACAAAAGCCACCCAATTTGGCTTAGTTTTATCCCAACTACTATTGCCATCGACAAAAGCAAATCCTTCAAAATCTAAATCAATGCCATCAAAATTATTTTGAAGTACCAGATCATTGATTACTTTAACTGCTGCAATCCGACCATTTTCAGTGGCCAATAAGTTAGCCAGCACCAATTTGTCAGTTCCATCAGTAATGGTTGGAATTATCGTAAATCCAGCGTTACGCATTGCGCTAAGTGGCTGCACTATCGGAACACTTGGGTTGGCTGGTGTATATAAATCTTGGATTGAAGCGTTCTTGCCGTTGTATTTGAAGGTATACCAAAATGGCATTACCTCGCGGATCAGATCGGCATTATTTAGCGCTGCTGGTAAAGAGGTCTTCATTCCGTAGTAAGGAATCCAACCGCTGTAGATTTTTCGTGGTTGGGGATTTTCAGCATAAGCCGATTGAAATGTCAGTACAAGCAAAGCCATAACGGCTACGAATTTTCGCCAATTCTTGCGCTGCTTGATCATAAGTCAGAGTTTACTTTTATAGGTAGAATTATCTGATGAAGGACTTACTGCGCACCGAAGATTTATCGCGCAATGATGTCGAATTGTTATTAGATAGCGCTGCAAAATTCGCAGTTGAGCCATTAAGTGCAGCAAATCACTTACAGAATAAAACGGTGGCTATCTACATGACTAAGCCCTCGACCCGAACTCGCCTTGCTTCTGAAAGTGCGACAGCTCATTTAGGTGGCACGCCAATTTTCATACGCGGAGATGAATTGCAATTAGGGCGAGGGGAAACCATTGCAGATACTGCCAAGATCTTTAGTGGCTTCTGTGATGCTTTAATAATCAGAACTTACAAGCAGAGTGAAGTCGATGAATTAGGCAGAGCAGCATCAATTCCTGTGATTAATGCTTTAACCGATGAAGATCATCCAACCCAGATGCTTGCAGATTGGTTAACGATCCGCGAAGTTTTTGGCAAAGAACTTGCTAATCGAAAGTTTGCCTACTTCGGTGATGGTAACAATATGTCTCACGCCTGGCTAATGATGGGCGCAATCATGGGAGTCCATGTTGTTGCGGCAACCCCTGAAGGTAAATGGTCTCCTGATCCAGCTGTGATCAAAAGGGCGGAGTCGATCGCTGCTAAAAATGGTGGCAAAGTTGAAATTACAAATGATCCGGTAGCAGCTGCCAAAGATGCATCTGTAATTTACACCGATGTCTGGATGTCCATGGGAGATCCGGAATCAGATAGGGCTGAGAAGATGAAAGTATTGGCCCCTTTTGCAGTAACTGAATCATTGATGTCGCATAGCGCTAAAGATTCTATTTTCATGCACTGTCTCCCAGCGCATCGCGGTGAAGAGGTAGCAGCTTCAGTAATTGATGGTGCAAAGTCGGTAGTTTGGCGTGAGGCTTATCATCGCCGCACCACAATTCAAGCGCTGCTCTATCACCTCACGCGTAATGAATTAAAAGGTAATTAGCCAAAGATCTACTAGTCTGAAGGCCTTTCACTTAGTACATTTGCGGTATGCGCGTCGCAGTTCCGAAAGAGATAAAACCTGGAGAAAAGCGCGTAGCGCTAGTGCCAGATGTCATAAATAAGTTCACCAAATTAGGCTTTGAAGTTTTGATTGAAAGTGGCGCTGGTAGCCACGCACAAGCAACCGATAAAGACTATGAAACAGCTGGTGCAAAAGTAGCGCCAGAGGTGCTTTCAGGAGCAGATGTGATCCTCTCTGTTCAACCACTTACTCCGGCACAGGCTGCGAACTTAAAAAATGGTGCAGTAACTATCTCGTTTTTATCACCTACAAATTCGATTGAAAATATCGAAGCTTTGGCTAAAGTTGGTGCAACAGCATTTTCAATGGAATTGGTACCGCGTATCTCTCGTGCACAATCTATGGATGCGCTAACTTCACAAGCACTCTGCGCTGGTTATAAAGCTGCCTTGATTGGAGCTGAGTTAAGCCCACGATTCTTTCCACTATTAATGACTGCTGCCGGAACTGTAACTCCTGCGCAAGTTTTAGTATTGGGAGCTGGAGTTGCGGGGTTGCAGGCAATTGCAACTGCTAGACGTTTAGGTGCGGTGGTAAGCGCATACGATGTCCGACCATCTTCAGCAGATGAAGTTAAATCAATGGGTGCCACCTTTATCGATTTGAATTTGGAATCTCTAGCTGGTGCTGGTGGCTATGCAAGAGAGATGACCGAAGAAAGAGCAAAACAACAACAAGATCTATTAACTCCGTACATTGCAAAATCAAATGTGGTGATCACAACTGCTGCGGTACCAGGTAGAACAGCGCCAAGACTTATGACTAAGGCGATGGTTGACTCAATGGAACCTGGCTCGGTAATCGTAGATTTGGCGGCAGAGACTGGCGGTAATGTTGAAGGATCTGTTGCTGGAGAGGTAATAACCACAACTGGTGGAGTAATAATTTGGGGCGGTAAGGATGTACCTAGTTCGCTACCTTTTCATGCCTCCAGCCTTTACTCACGAAATCTATTAAATTTACTGACTTTGATCACCAAGCCAGCTAAAGATGGAGAACCGGTCTCTTTAAATATTGATTTTGATGACGAAATCGTTACTGCATCTGCGTTAACCCATAATGGGGCAAGGAGAAACTCATGAGCAATGGTTTAGCGCTATTGGCTATCTTTACATTGGCAGTTTTTGTTGGTTTTGAGGTGGTCTCTAAAGTCTCCACAACTTTACACACACCACTCATGTCAGGTGCCAATGCGATTCACGGAATCATCTTGGTTGGCGCAATCCTGGTAGCAGGACATGCCGAAACTAATCTAGAACTAGTACTTGGAATTATCGCGGTGGTGTTGGCAACCATAAATATGGTGGGTGGTTTTGTGGTGACTGATCGAATGCTTGAAATGTTTAAAGGTAAGAAGCAAGGCGATAACAAATGAGCCGCAACCTATACGACTTACTTGGATTAATTTGTGCTGTCGCATTCATCTTGGCGCTAAAAGGGCTTTCATCTCCAAAATCTGCACGGCGCGGAAACTTAATTGGTGCAGCTGGTGCAGGGCTAGCAACTTTAGTGGTCTTCTTTTATGAGAGCGATGAAGGATCATTAAAGAATCTGCCATGGATCCTCGGTGCGCTCGTAGTTGGTGTGGCCTTTGGAGTGCCTGCCGCGCGCATGGTCCAGATGACTCAAATGCCACAGATGGTGGCTTTATTTAATGGAGTCGGTGGTGGTGCAGCGGCGTTAGTTGCAATAGTCGAATACTTAAATCTAGGAGATAAAGCATCAACTCTGGCCGTAATCGCCACAGTATTCACCGTCATAGTTGGCTGTATCTCTTTTAGTGGATCAATTGTTACCTTCTTAAAGTTACAAGAGCTCATGACCACGCGCCCCGTGGTCTTTCCGGGTGGTCGTTTTGTGATTGCTGCAACGTTAGTCGGAATCTTGGTAAACGGTGGCTATGTAATCATCCAAGGTGGAAATGGTTTACTTGAACTTTTAGCAGTGCTCTCATTGATTTTTGGAGTCTTGTTTGTGCTACCTGTTGGTGGAGCAGATGTTCCAATCGTGATCTCATTATTAAATGCCTTTACTGGATTGACAGTGGCGGCAAGTGGTTATGTCCTTGAGAACATCTTGCTGATTGTTGCCGGAACTCTAGTTGGCGCATCCGGAACAATTTTGACTAGATTGATGGCTGCGGCGATGGGGCGCTCATTATTTGGCACGCTATTTGGCGCATTTACTGCCAAGCCCACCGCTTCAAGTGGTGATCAAGAAAACCGTCCAGTCCGAAGTGGTTCGCCAGATGACGTGGCAATCTTGCTGAACTATGCCCGTCGTGTAGTTATCGTTCCTGGTTATGGTTTAGCAGTTGCACAAGCCCAACACACAATCCGCGAAATGGCAGATTTGTTAGCTGCTAAAGGTATTGATGTGGCATACGGAATTCATCCAGTTGCAGGACGCATGCCGGGACATATGAATGTCTTGCTTGCTGAAGCAAATGTTCCATACGAACAATTAGTTGAAATGGAAGAAATAAATCCAACTTTCCCACAAACAGATGTAGCGCTAGTTGTCGGAGCAAACGATGTCGTAAACCCTGCTGCCAAGACCACACCCGGTGCTCCTATTTATGGAATGCCGATTTTGGATGTAGATCAAGCGGCAAATATCATCTTCTTAAAACGTTCGATGCGACCTGGCTTTGCTGGAATCGAGAACGAATTACTCTATGATCCAAAGACCACATTGCTATTTGGAGATGCTAAAGCATCACTTACCAAAGTGGTTAGCGCGTTAAAAGCTCTTTAGCCCAGAAACTAATCGATCGACATCTTCTTTAGTTGAATATGGTGCAAGGCCAGCTCGGATTGCACCTTTATCACCGAGACCTAATCGATGCGAAGCTTCATAAGCATAGAAATTATGAGCGGGTGCGTTAACTTTCAATTTTGCTAAGTGCTTGAAAATCTCAACGCTGTCTTTCCCTTCAAAGGTGAAATAAAGCGTAGGTGTTCGTAATTTTGCATGACCATATGTCTTGACCCCAGGTAGCGCACTTATCTCTTTCTCCATGTATTCAAAGAGTGGATGCTCATATGCCTCAAGTGCATTCATAGATTTGATGATCCGCTCCCGCCTAGTCCCGGTAGCTTGATCATCCATGCCTGCGACAAAATCAATTGATGCCGTAACACCAGCCATTATTTCGTAAGGCAAAGTACCGAATTCAAAGCGTTCTGGAACCACTGTAGTAGATGGAGCCAACTTGTCATTCTTTATTTGCTCCAGAAGTTCTGGGTGTGAGACCAAACTGCCGCAGTGTGGGCCAAAGATCTTGTATGAAGAGAAACCAAGAAAATCTGCACCAATTGCTTTGAAATCAATTACTGCATGTGGAGTTAAATGCACAGCATCAACTAAAAATAGCGCACCCACACTCTTTACTGCTTTTGCCATTGCTGCGATATCGGGTCTTGTACCTAACGTATTTGCAGCGCCTGTCACAGCTACAAATCTAGTTTTGTTACTTAACAAATTAGTTATGGATTCTACTGGAAGTTCTGCACTCTCTTTATCAAATTCTGCCCATTTAACTGTTGCACCTTTCGCCTCGGCTGCCTGCACCCAAGGTCGAATATTTGAATCATGATCTAGACGAGTGACGATGATTTCATCGCCAGGTCCCCAACTCTTTGCCAAGTTGCGCGACATGTCGTAAGTAAGTTGCGTCCAACTGCGTCCATAAATAACGCCTTTTGAATCGCAATTGAGTAAATCTGCAACAGCTGCGCGGTAATCCTGCACGCACTTCTCTGCATTTTGTTCAGAAAGAGTCACGGTGTTGCGATTCGAAGTTGGCTGCGTGATTGCAGCAGCAATTGCTTGGCCGACTGATTTTGGTACTTGTGAGCCACCTGGCCCATCAAAGAATGCGATTCCAGAATCGAGTGATGGGAATTCTTTTCGAATGCGATTTACGTCGTATGCCATTTGAGAAATCTATGCCCCAAATGGAAAAAGCGCCACGATAAGTGGCGCTTTTAACGCTTGGTGGTAGATGAAGGATTTGAACCTTCGAAGGCAGAGCCGGCGGATTTACAGTCCGCTCCCATTGGCCGCTCGGGCAATCTACCGTTAAGCGGCGTAAGGTTATCAGGGTTCAGAGTCTGGCAAAAATCGAGCTAAATTAAGAACAATTCTTTAGCTTTTTCAACGGC
>JACCDK011083390.1_pt1 | contig 21663 bp, 18 predicted proteins | sample 7445871 | NCBI WGS metagenome assembly JACCDK01 (sample SAMN15323436, study PRJNA562643) | freshwater metagenome | isolation source: river surface water | place: USA:Blue River Watershed | collected 2017-08-15
CACACCTTACACTTCACACCTTACACTTCACACCTTATACTTCACACCTTATACTTCCCACCTTATACTTCACACCTTACACTTCACACCTTACACTTCACACCTTACACTTCACACCTTACACTTCACACCTTATACTTCACACCTTATACTTCACACCTTATACCTTACGCATCATAATTTCTTCACCTCCTCCTTCACTCCAGGAATCAACTCTTTAAGCGTTGCAATGCGGCGATCATGCGATGGGTGCGTACTAAGAAATTCTGGTGGTGTCTGATTACCTGAAGCATTTTTCTCCATTCGTTCCCAAAATGCGATTGCTTCTTCAGGATTATATCCGGCAATAGCTAAAAGGATTAAACCTATTTTATCAGCCTCCATTTCATGGGCTCTACTAAAGGGTAGCATAATTCCAATTTGAGTGCCAATTCCATAATATTGTTGCCAAGTATTTTGGGTGGTTGTATCCTTTTTTGAAGTGGCCAAGGCAATCGCTAAAGCTCCATATTGTTGAAATTCGGCTGCTTTCATTCGTTGTCCGCCATGATTAGCTAATGCATGCGCAATTTCATGCCCCATTACTGTGGCAATACCAGCTTCATTCTGACATATTGGAAGAATTCCTGTATAAAAAACAATTTTTCCACCTGGCATACACCAAGCATTAACCTGTTTATCGTCCACCAATTTACTTTCCCATTTATAATCTTTTAGATAATCTTTATATCCATGTTTTTCCAACCATTTTTGAGCTGCTTTTACCAGTTTATCTTGAACCAAATCAATGCTTTTTGCCTCTTTTGTGTTTTTTATAATTTTTGAATCAGACAAAAATTTGTCATACTCTTGAAATGTTAATGGGAATAAATCTTGGTTAGATACACCTAAAGTCTTTTGTCCGGTAAATGGATTTAAGGTAGTGCAAGAAATTAAACAAGAAATTATAATAAGGTAAACTAGTGATTTTTTCATATGATATAAATAAAGAAGGGGCTAAATGCCCCTTCTAAATTACTAAATTTATCATCTGTCTCAGGAAACCTGAGACAAAAAATTTATAAAATAAATCTTGTTGATAAGAAATTAGATTGCTGGTTTTCAACTATCTGATTTACGATATCTTTATTTAATTGATTTGCTTTTGTTGCTACAACCGTACGTATAGAGAATGATCTCAAGGCAGCTGTAACAGACAATGTTCCTTCAGCAGAATCTTTTCTTCCTGTAAAAGGGAAGGAGTCTGGTCCACGTTGACATTGAGCATTTACATTTACTCTCGAAACTTGATTAACAGTTTCATCAATTAATGATGATATCTGATTTGGATCAGTACCGAAAATAGCTACTTGTTGACCATGTGAGGATTCATGTATATAATCGATTGGTACGTTGATGTCATCAAATGGGACAATTGGTACTACAGGACCAAATTGCTCTTCTGACCAAACCTTCATTTTATTACTTACTGGATACAATACAGCTGGGAAAAATAATGACTTTGCATTTTCTCCGCCGTGAGGATTCAATACCTTTGCTCCATGTAATTTTGCATCTTCAATCAATTCTTTTAAATATGCTGGTTTATTTGGCTCTGGTAATGGAGTAATTTGAACACCTTTGTCCCAAACCATACCTACTTTTAATTCTTCAACTTTTGCTACAAAGGCTTTGTTAAATTCATCTACTAAAGAAGAATGAACAAAGATGATTTTAACAGCAGTACAACGTTGACCATTAAAAGACAAAGAACCTAAAACACACTCATTTACTGCTGTCTCTAATTGAGCACTTTCTGTTACAATAGCAGCATTTTTTGCATCTAATCCTAAAATAGCACGTAAGCGATTTACTTTTGGATGCATCTTCTTTAATTTATCTGCTACTTTAGAAGATCCAATTAATGTTAAAACATCAATTTTACCCGATTCCATCAATTGTGGAATAATGTTATTTCCGCGACCATACAATGTATTAATAACACCTGCAGGGAATGAATCCTTAAATGCCTCTAATAATGGATAATGTAATAAAGTTCCATGCTTAGGTGGTTTGAATAAAACTGTATTGCCCATAATTAAAGCTGGGATCAAGGTAGTAAAGGTTTCATTTAAAGGATAATTAAATGGTCCCATACACAAAACAACACCTAATGGTGAACGTCTTACTTGTCCAATAATTCCTTCTTCAATTAAAAATGTAGAAGAAGTGCTGTCTATATCCTTGAAAGCACCAATTGTGTCATAAATGTATTGAACAGTACGATCAAATTCTTTTTGAGAATCAGTTAATGATTTACCAATTTCCCACATTAATAACTTAACCACTTCATCTCGCTTCTGAATCATTTTGTGTGTAAATTTCTCCACACATTCGATTCGCTGAGAAACAGTCATTGACGGCCATTCACCTCTACCATTTGAATATGCTTTTACACCAGCATATAAAACTTCCATTGCATCTGTGGCATCAGTAATGGGATAAGAACCAATTCGTTTTTGTTCAAATCCTTTATCTGTTTTTATATAAATAGGAGACCAAACATCTTGTGTTTTGCCTTTCCATTGTCTCATTTCACCATTTACTAAATATTCTCTTTGTTCAATGGGTTGCTCCAAATCAAATTCCTTCGGAATAGATCCTACAGAGGGGAATAATTTTTCTAATTCACTCGATTGCATAAATGTTCTTTTGATGTCACAAATTTCCATAATTTGGATTATGAGACGATTATATACTATGTTTTATTTATATCATTATATGATAAATAAAAATAATACAAAATCCTGAGAATTTTAATCGTTTACGGAAAATTATTTTACTTGCCAGTTTGAACTGTTCAATTTTAAAATAACCATAGATAAGATTGCCAATAATGCAGAAATGAAAAATGGAATTGGAATATTTGCTTCTTCTCCTTGGAAAATGTACCCACTAAAATAGGCTCCCAAACCAATTCCAGCCTCTAATGCAATATACATAGTAGCCATTGCTCTTCCCATATGTTTTGAATCTCCCAAATCATTTGTCCAAGCAGCTAGGGTAGGTGTATTAAAGCCCCAAGAAATACCATAAAATATAGCGGATCCTATTAAGGTTAAAGTTGATGGTGTTATGACCAATAAAAACATACCTATGGCTAATGAAAAACAAGAATAAAAGATGATAGGAGCTCTACCATATTTATCAGATGATTTTGCAAAAAAGAATCGTATAACAATTGATGCTAAGGTATAAATGCTAAAATAGAGGCCTTTATTAGTCCAACCAATTGTAGTAGAAATATGTGGAACAAGGGTTAATACAGGTCCAGAAGAAAAAGAAACCAATAACATCAGCCAAAATACTCTAGATACCTTGGGTTCATATACATCTTCCCATTTGATTTTTAATAGTTGAAAAGAAAACTTTCTTTTCATTGTAGGAGGTAAGGTTTCTTTTAAGCGCAATAAAATAATGATTGATAGAAGTGCAAATGCTCCAGAGATATAAAACATGGGGTCTAGTCCAAATGCATTGGCAAGATAACTGCCAATTGCAGGACCAATCGACATCCCTGTCGCGGTAAATATTCCTAAAGTACCTTGAGCTTCACCTCTTCGATCCTCTGGAATAACATCTGCTACATAAGCTGCTGTAGCTGTTGGTTTTGTTCCAGTTGACATTCCATGTAAAAATCTCAATAAAAGAAATCCCCATACACTATGAACTAAGGTATAAAGTCCACTTATTAAGAAACACACAATCGATCCCAATGCCATGATGGGAACTCGACCGATATGATCAGTTAATTTTCCTGAAAAAGGTCTACTGAGTCCAGCCGTTAGGGTAAATAAAGATATAATGAAACCAATATATTCTTTGCCACCCATAGAGCTTAAATAATCAGGTAGCTCAGGAATGATCATTGAAAAACTCGCAGAGAAAAGAAAATTACTACTACACAATAACCAAAAGGGTAAATCATAAATAGATTCATTTTTGGATGCGATCATAGTTCTTCTTCAATTAGTTTATTAATTTCTTTTTTATTTAAACTCATTAAAAAAGAAGGCAACAATATCAAATTACAAATCATTGCCATTAGTAAGGTTATTGAAACTAAAATACCTAAAGCCTGAGTTCCTTTAAAGGTGGATGCCGTAAAAATGAAAAATCCAAAAAATAAAATCATTGAGGTGTAAAACATCGAAACACCAGTATGTTGAATGGTTTGTTGCACCGATTTTTTAACATCCAATGAATTCTTTAAAAACTCTTCCTTATACCTCGTTAGAAAATATACCGTACCATCACTTGAAATTCCAAATGCGATAGAAAATATTAATATCGTACTTGGTTTAAGTGCAATATGAAATAAGCCCATTAAACCGGCTGTAATCACGATTGGAATTAAGCTAGGTAATGTGCTTATGATAACCATTTTCCAACTCCGGAAAAGAATTGCCATCAAAATACAAATCAATACAATTGCTGTTATCGTACTTTCAATTAAATTCTTTTGTAAGTATTCATTTTGGAAACTATTGACAACTGCATTGCCAGTTATTTCAGCTTTAAAGGTATTTGGAGAATTTTCTGCTAATAATTCACCTGTTTCAGAATCTGTCCGAAAAATAGAATCAACCTTGGGTTGTATGATTTCAAATAATTCTTTTGTTCTTACAGTACCCGCATCCTGCATTTGGAAACTAATACGAGTGAATCGTCGATCCTTGTCAATAAATCCAGAAAACAAATTGTTTTTTCCATTCAAACTACTTTGGAAATTTTTCAATTTACCTAATTCGTCAATTCCAGGTAAAATAAAATACTTTGGATCTCCACCTCTATAAACTTGATACAAGTATTTTGTTGCAGTTAAGATCGATAATCCTTGAGTAAATTCAGGATACTTAGCCATTACTTTTTCCGTCTTCTTTATTTTTGATAAAATTTCAGGAGAAAGTACCTTACCTGGACTTTTAGCGTCTATATTAATTTCAAAAGGCATTACTCCTTTAAACTTCTTCTCAATAAATTTTAAATCAGTATAAATGGCATTTTCTTGCGGTAGATCATCAACTATATAGCCAATAGCTTTGATTTTAGTTATTCCATATACAGCAATTACTAATAAAACAACTACTGTTGAATAGATATATTTTCTATGATTGAAAACCCAATTTTCTATTTTTGTTAATACCTTAGTTACTTTCTTGCTTTCAAAATGTGCTAAATCTTTTTCCTTAGGTACTTCTAAATAACTAAAGAAAATCGGAATTAATAATAATGATACTAAGAAGGTAATCATTACATTCATCGAAGCGACAATTCCAAATTCAACTAATAATGCGGATCCAGTAAAAGCAAAAACACCAAATCCAATAGAGGTAGTTAAATTGGCTAAAAACAAGGTTCTGCCAACTTTGCTTGTGCTTTCTTTTAATGAAAAGATTTTATCTTTTGAAACCATAAAGGTTTCATGATATTTGTTCAATAAAAATATAACATTCGGTACCCCAATTATAACAATTAAAGGTGGTATCAGTCCGGATAAAAGTGTAATGCGATAATTAAACAGAACGATGGTGGCAAGCGATGCAATGATTCCAATTATAATGACAATTAAGGCAAAAAAGACAACTTTAATGGATCTGAAAAAGTAAAATAAAATAATTGATGTGACTAAAATTGCTAAGCCCAAAAAGATAAATAACTCATTAGTAACTTGTGAAGTTAATTCTGTACGAATGTAAGGCATTCCAGAATAATGTAACAAATGTCCACTTTCTTGAGTGTATTTTTCTCCTAAAGATTTTACTTGTTTCACTAAAGTAATTCGTCCTTTATCATTGATTGTCTTTTGATCCAAAGTGATCATCATCAAATGAGTAGTAAAATCTTCAGTAAACAGAAAGTTTTTGAAGATAGGCAAATTTCCAAGGGAAGCTTTTAACTTGTTTAAATTCTCTTGATTTACTTCTAAAGATGTATTCCATAAATTTCGGGTTTGGAAAGTGTTTGATGCACTATCAATATAAACTTCAGGAATTGTAGATAATGAAAGTACATTTTTAATTCCATGCTTTGTACGTATAGAATCGTGCAATGACTTCCAATAATTAAATTCATTAGGAGTAAATATGTTTGGATTTTCTAAACCAATAACAATTACACTTCCATCTTCACCGTATTTCTTTTTGAAGTTTTCATACAATTGAAAACGAGGATCAGTTTTTGGTAAAATTTTAGCTAATTCATAGCTAAGCTGGATTTTTGATGCGATAAAACCTAATCCAATTGTGGCAATTGCGATTATTAAAAGAATCTTAATTTTATTGTCTAGTATTTTATCTGCAATATTGGACCAAAATTTATCCATTACTTTTTTGTTTGTTTAAAATTATGTCAGCCAATAATAAATCTTCTGGAGTCGTAATTTTAATATTTTCATAATTTCCTTCAACTAGATTGATTTGCTCTCCAGCGTTTTCAACAACACTTGCATCATCTGTAAATATTGTTTTAAATCCAGTTTCAAACGCTTTTTGAAGGCTACTTAGTTTAAATATTTGTGGAGTCTGAATAATTTTAATATGATCTCTTGGCACCGATTCATATCTATTATTTGAATCATTTAATAGCCTTATCGAATCTTTTGAGTCAACAGAAAATACAGCATTTCCACTTTCTTCAGCATACTTGAATGCCGTTATAATTTTTTCAATAGAAGGAAATGGCCTAACTCCATCATGAATAGCTACAATTGCTTCTTGTTCATGTATAGATTGAATGCCATTAAAAGAGGAATGAAATCTTGTTTCACCTCCAGCTACTATTTCATGATTTGGGATGTCATCTATTGTACTACATAAATTTACCCAATAAGAAATTTGACTTTTAGGCAAAACTACTACAAAAGAGATATCTTCAAAAGCAGCTAAAAAGCGTTCAATGGTATGTAATAAAATAGGTTTGTTTTGAAGCATCAAAAATTGCTTGGGAATTTCTGTTCCCATTCGACTCCCAGAGCCTCCTGCAACGATTATGACAAATTTCTTCAAAACAAACCTGATTATTAAATGATCAACATAACATCACCATAACTAAAGAATCTATATTTTTCTTTAATGGCTTGTTTGTATGCTTCTTGAATTAACTCATATCCACCAAATGCAGAAGTCATCATTAATAAAATAGACTCAGGTAAATGAAAGTTTGTTAATAAGGCTGATGAGATTTTAAATTCATAAGGAGGGAAGATGAATTTATCTGTCCAACTATCAATTGGTTTTAAATGACCACTTGCAGATACAGAAGATTCTAAAGCTTTTAACACTGTTGTACCAACCGCCAAAACTTGTTTTTTATTATTAATGGCCTCATTAACAATCTCACATGTTTCTGGATTAATCATAAATTGTTCTGAATCAGTTTTATGTTTTGTTAAATCCTCAACATCAACTTGTCTAAAAGTTCCTAGTCCAACGTGTAACGTGATAGGAGTAAATGTACAACCCTTTAGTTCCATTCTCTTCATCACAATTTTAGAAAAATGCAATCCTGCAGTTGGTGCAGCTACTGCACCAATATGTTCAGCAAATATGGTTTGAAAACGCTCACGATCATCATCGTTTGCTTCTCTTTTTAATCGGATTTCATCTGGTAGTGGTGTTTCTCCTAATTCATGGATTGCTTCCATTAAAGCATCATGATCACCATCATATAAAAAACGAATCGTTCTACCACGAGAAGTAGTATTGTCAATTACTTCTGCTACTAAATCCGAATCGCCAAAATATAATTTATTCCCTACACGAATTTTTCTAGCAGGATCTACTAAAACATCCCATAAACGATGCTCTCTGTTTAATTCTCTAAGTAAAAATACTTCAATTTTTGCTCCAGTTTTTTCTTTATTACCATACAAACGAGCTGGAAAAACTTTGGTATTATTCGTTACTAATACATCTCCTTCATCAAAATATTCAATAATATCAGTGAATTTTCTGTGCTCAATCGTATTGTTTTTTCTATCTACAACCATCATACGAGCATCTTCACGATTTTCTGTTGGGTGTAGGGCAATTAAACTTTGGGGTAAATCAAATCTGAATTCAGATAATTTCATATTTGGAATGGATTATAATACCTGTGGTATTCTTTGAAATTTTATATAAGCTACAAATATACACTTTTGTAGGGGGGCTTGTCAAGCTATTTTTTTTCAAAACAAATTATATGATATTTACAGCATGGAAACGAATAAAATAATTGTATGTTGGTTCAGAAGAGATCTGAGAATTGAAGATAATCATGCTCTTTACGTGGCATCTCTTTCAGGTTTACCAATTCTTCCTATTTTCATATTTGATCCTAATATTTTAGAGAAATTGCCTTCAAAAAAAGATGGCCGTGTTGAGTTTATACATCAAGCACTTCAAAATCTTAATGATTTTTTTAAAACTAGAGGTACTAGTATTCAAATTTTTCATCAAAAGCCAATTGAGGCATTTGAATATTTGTTTAATAAATATCAAATTCAATCTATTTATTGTAACCACGACTATGAAAAATATGCAATTGAACGTGATCAATCCATTCACGATTTAGCTCAACTAAATGGGATCTCATTTAACTCTTTTAAGGATCAGGTAATTTTTGAAAAGAATGAAGTACTTTCTGGGCAAAATACTCCTTATACTGTTTTTACACCATATGCCAGAAAATGGAAAGAAACTTTAGTTAATAATCCAATTAAATTTTTTCCTTCTGAACAAAATCAAAATTATTATCAAGCATCGTTCAAATTCCCTTCTTTGCAAGATATTGGATTTGAAAAATCAGGTTTAGCATTTCCATTAAAAGATCCTGCTATTGAATTAATTAAACATTATGGACAAAATAGAGATTTCCCTGCGCTAAATGCAACAAGTAGACTTTCTGTTCATTTACGATTTGGTACTATTTCTATTCGAAAACTAGCTCATTTCGCTTCTAAATATTCCGAAGTCTATTTAAACGAATTGATTTGGCGTGATTTTTATTTTAATATTTTATATCATTTCCCTCAAATTTCGGTTGGTAAAAGTTTTAAGGCCAGTTATGATCGAATTGAATGGTTGAACAATGAAGCCGATTTTGAAGCATGGAAAAATGGTAAGACTGGTTATCCAATTGTTGATGCAGGAATGCGCGAATTAAATTCCACCGGATTTATGCATAATCGGGTTCGAATGATTGTTGCAAGTTTTTTAGTGAAACATTTAGTCATTGACTGGCGATGGGGCGAAGCATATTTTGCCGAAAAATTATTGGATTTTGATTTTTCAGCCAATAATGGAGGATGGCAATGGGCCTCTGGATCCGGTTGTGATGCTGCTCCTTATTTTAGAGTATTTAACCCAACCTTACAAATGCAGAAATTTGACTCAAAGGCTGAATATATAAAAAAATGGGTACCAGAATTAAATAAGTTAGATTATCCAAATCCTATTGTAAATCATGAATTTGCTCGTAAACGAATTTTAGACGTTTATGCAAAAGCCCTGGGTAAAGTTTAATAGATTTTTTTTTCCTGAATTTGGTAATCAACTAAGTCAATACTTAAATGTCCAAATTTTAATCCTACTTCGATTTTATAAGGTATTTGATAGGCGTCATCTGTTATCCAAATTCGGATGGCATCTTTGTCTTCAAAAAGATTGTTTTTTGGCAGTACCATGGATGCTCTGATGCAATTTTTGTTTCCTAAATCGTTAGAGATGGTATCTGTTCCTTTTACTATTACCCATAAATCATACAAATGATTGTCCATTAGAATCTTTGAAGTAAACCTTTGTCCGGGTTTTGCCTGGTTAATTGATTGGTCTCTCAAAGAAAAATAACCACTTATGATGTCTTTTGTTTGACGTGTAATTTCAAAAATTTTGTCACCAGGAGTGTTCTGAGGTGATAATATTCTTGCTGATTCTTTTTCGTGATTAAAAAATACAGTTTCTTGTTTTTTATATCGAATTTCTCTTTTACGGAATTCAGATTTTAAGGGTAATAATTGATCTAATGTTAAATTGGCTGACCAATAATCTTCAACTGGGGTTAATAAATTGAAAATCCCTATTGTTTTTCCTGTGACTTCGATTTTATGCGTTTTCTTTCCACTAATTGTTTCAATATTTTTAGATGTTTTGATAGTAGCTTCTGCAGCATGAATAAAACCTACATGGATTTTATAGGTCAATTTTTCACCTGGAATTAAATTGAATTCCTTTTGAGCAAATATATTTTGCCATAATAAGGAGAAGAAAATTAATATGTAGAAATATGGTTTCAATCTTAAAAAATATTGTCAGCTAAATTATCAATAAAACTTCTTTTATTATCAGTTTATTGTTTAAAAATTCAATTTCAATTTCCTATTTTTGTCATACTCAAATGAGAATAAAAAAATATGGCAAAACAAACAGCTGAGCAATCGTCAATTGCTTCCGAAAAATTAAAAGCATTACAAACTACTTTAGAGAAATTAGATAAGGCTTATGGTAAAGGTACTGTAATGCGTTTATCTGATAGTAAGGTAATGGATGTTCCAGTTATTTCAACAGGTTCATTAGGACTTGATTTAGCTTTAGGAATTGGAGGGGTACCTCGTGGTCGTATTGTTGAAATTTATGGTCCTGAATCTTCCGGTAAAACAACTTTAACAATGCATTGCATTGCTGAAGCACAAAAAAATGGTGGATTAGCGGCTTTTGTTGATGCTGAGCATGCCTTTGATAAGGCATATGCAGAAAAATTAGGAATTGATACCCAGAATTTATTGATTTCTCAGCCGGATAATGGAGAACAAGCATTGGAAATTGCTGAACATTTAATTTCATCAGGAGCGATAGATATCATCGTAATTGACTCTGTTGCAGCATTAGTTCCAAAGGCTGAAATTGAAGGGGAGATGGGTGATTCTAAAATGGGTCTTCAAGCTCGTTTAATGTCTCAAGCTTTACGTAAACTTACTGGTACGATAAACAAAACTGGCTGTTGTTGTATTTTTATTAACCAATTACGCGATAAAATTGGTGTAATGTTTGGTAGTCCAGAAACCACAACAGGTGGTAACGCACTTAAATTTTATGCATCTGTTCGTTTAGATATTCGTAGAGCTGGCCAAATTAAGGAAAGTGCTGATTCAATTACCGGTAATAGAACGCGTGTGAAAGTAGTTAAAAACAAAATGGCACCTCCATTTAAGGTAGTTGAGTTTGATATCATGTATGGAGAAGGAATCTCTAAAGCAGGTGAAATTCTGGATTTAGGTGTTGATTTGGGAATTATCGATAAATCAGGTTCTTGGTTCTCTTATTCAGGAAATCGATTAGGACAGGGAAGAGATGCTGTTAAAGATTTAATTAAAGATAATCCAGAATTAATGGAAGAATTGGAAGCTAAAATTAAAGAAAAGGTTAAAGGAGATGAGTCTCTTTTATTAGATAAAGAAAATGAAGATTAATTTGAAGCTTCAGTATTATACAAAAGGCCCTAAAATTAGGGCCTTTTTTTATATTGCTACAGATTTATTAAATCTTCCAAACAGTTTTCTAATGGTTTTTTCAATTGATTTGTCAGTTTCCATCGCTTCAGAAACTGCTTGTACTGCATGTATCACTGTACTATGATCTCTACCACCAAAATGATAACCTATAGATTTTAAAGGAAGGTTTGTAAGCTCTTTCATTAAAAACATTGCAACTTGGCGTGGAAAAACATTTTCTTTCTTTCTACACTTTCCTTTTAGCGTCTCCATATCAACATCAAAATAATTAGTAACCGCTTCAAGAATATTTTCTACACTTAATTCTTTCTCTTGTTCGTTTACAATACTTTTCAATGTTTGTTTAGCCAATTCAATATCAATATCTTTTCTAGTTAACGAGGCCTGTGCCATTAGAGAAATAATTACTCCTTCTAATTCTCTAACATTTGTTTGAATAGAATGTGCTAAATATTCTAAGACTTCGAAATCGATTTGAATACCATCATCTTGTAATTTCTTTTGGATGATTGCAATTCTTGTTTCGTAATCAGGTTGTTGTAAATCTGCAGTTAAACCCCATTTAAATCGGCTTAATAAGCGATCTTCCATACCTGCTAAATCACGTGGAGCTCTATCGGAAGATAAAATGATTTGCTTACCAGATTGGTGTAAATGATTAAAGATGTTAAAGAATGTTTCTTGCGTTTTTTCTTTTCCAGATAAAAACTGCACATCATCAATAATTAAAACATCTACTTGTAAATAGAAATTAGTAAAGGCTTCTATTGAATTATTACGAATCGCATTAACAAATTGATTTGTAAATTTTTCAGTAGATACATATAAAACAAACTTATTTGGAAACTCATTTTTTATTTGATTTCCAATTGCTTGAATTAAGTGCGTTTTTCCCAAACCAACTCCACCATAAATCATTAATGGATTAAAAGAGGTTAGTCCAGGTTTATTAGCAACTGCTAATCCTGCTGCTCTCCCTAAACGATTACAATCACCCTCAATGAATTTATCAAACGTATACTTTGAATTTAAATAAGAATCTAATTCTAATATATCAAATGTAGAAGCTTGAAAAGGATTTTTCGCACTTATATCTGACTTGTCCTTAGCTATATTTAGGTTAGAGGAGGTTTGTTGATTAGGTATGTTGAATGAGATCGGTGGATTTTTCTTGTCCCCCTTGTCTACAACAATTGAATATTCTAAAAGTCCTTGTCTACCAATGGCAAAATCAATTGCCTTTCTCAACACTGTAACATAATGTTCCTCTAACCATTCATAAAAAAACTGAGAAGGTACTTGAATTGTTAAGGTGTCGTTTGTAAAACGTACTGGAACAATTGGTGCAAACCATGTAGAATAGCTGTTTTCGTTTAGTTCATTTTTAATGACACTTAAACAATCACTCCAAATTTTTTCTACTTCAACTTGCATTTAAAATGTTAAGACAATAATTTTTAATCAAAATGATTTTCATCATTTTGGGACTTTATTAAATATAAATATATAGGGGTAGGCAATCAAGAGAAACAGGTGAGTGTTTTTCTTGGCGGGGAGACAAAAATAGTAAAATTCAATGTTGATGCAAATTCCTGACAAACATTTATTTTACTTTTTTTATAAAAATAAATGTGTAAAAATTTGGAACTAAAAATTGTTCAATTAAAGTTGTATAATTTGGGCTTTTAGCTTTAAAAAGTATAAGAAAAAAAAATAATATTTTTTTGACTAAAATTCGTATTCAAAAAATATATTATCTTTTAAATATTATTTAAAATGTTGATTTTCAGCAATTTAAAGATATTGTTTATTAATAGATAATTTTTAGCGCATTAGGAATTATTTTAATTTTTACAATAGAATCACTCATTGGAAATGTCTCACCATCCAAATGAAAATATGAACAATTTTTAACCTCTAATTCACAAGTACTTAAGGAATTTATTTGCACTTTTGAATGATTTGATATTGTTTTTAAAAATAGACTAATTCCAAGTCGTATTCTTTCCCAAAAATTCAATGGCTTTATACTTACAAGTTCAAATAATTGATCATTTAAGTTTGAACTTGGGCTTATATATGCATGATTTCCAAATTGGTTTGCATTAGCAAATGTGATTGAAAAATAGGGTTTAAATTCTTTTTCGTTTTTAAATTTTACTTGTATATTTTGATATTTTAGATTCATAGCAAAAGTAGATCGAACATAATTTATCATTCCCCTGCCATTCCTTTTTGAAAAATCATTTGCAACTGTTGCATCAAAACCGATTCCAGCGGTACAAAAAAATGCTTGCTTATTCAGATAGGCAACATCAATAGCTTTGGAGTCAATTTGGTCAAGTGCAAATTGTAATGCTTTTTTGAATTCAAGTGGAACGCCCAAATGTCTTGCTAAACCATTACCAGAACCCATGGGAACTATACCTAGTGGTATATCTGTATGTATCAATTCTTTGGCAACTTCATTTATTGTTCCGTCACCACCAATTACAATAATTTTAGTAGGATTTAACGCAATTGTTTTTCGAGTTAATTCACTTGCATGATTACTAAAGGCAGTCTTAAGGATTGTTGTATTCGGAATATTCTTCAATAACTGCTCATTTTGTAATCGAGAAGAATTACCTTTGTTTCCAGAAATGGGATTATATATAATGTAAATCATATTTCTTAATAATAGGTAAAGTTCGTTAATTAAAATGTAATATGATATCAATCGGATCAAACTATGAATTAAATTTTTCATTTACCCAGGAGAACGTAAATGATTTCTGTAAAGTAAGTGGTGATTTTAATCCTCTTCATTGGGATGAGGAATTTGCTGCACAAACTTCATTTAAAAAACCAATAGTACATGGTGCATTGGTGAATAGTATTTTCTCAAAAGTGATGGGAATGGATTTCCCAGGAAAGGGAAGTGTTTATTTAAAACAAATTAGTGAATTTAAGCGTCCAGTTTATGTTAATTTAACTTACCGTGCCTATTTTGAAGTCATATCGATTGATGCTTCAAAACATACAGCTGAGATAAAAACTCAAGTATTTGAATTAGAGAGGGGTAAGTTAATGGTTGATGGAATTGCAACTGTATTGAATAACGAATTGTTTTAACATAAAAAAAAGCCTGATTTATCAGGCTTTTTCTTTGTCAATTCATTCGAGAATTAGTTTCCAGCATTTTTCTTTGCTTGAACTTCAGTACGAATTTCTTGAGCTAATGTTTTTAATGCTTGTAAGCCACCTCTAACGCGAGTACCAGCTGCTTGGTTTCCTTTGTCGTAGAATTTTTCAAAATCTGATTCTAATGACATAACTAGGTCTCTTACTTGTGCAAATCTGCTCATAATAATTTGAATTTTTAGGTTGTAAAAAATAAGATTGTTATAAAATGCCCCCTTAAAAGCATTTATTTATCGAAATTTAGTAAAAATCTATATTCTCACAAATTATTTTCTACAAAAAACTCAAAAAAAAGTTCTAAAAGTTAAAAAAATAGTGAAAAACTGTGAAAAATCAGTTAATCTTGGCGATAATAGCCATTTTTTAATCTTTTTTGAACTTCAGCAAAACATGTTGTTGTGTATTCTATATCTTCTTGTGTATGAGAAGAGGTTGGAATAATACGTAACATGATTTGTCCTTTAGGTACTACTGGATAAACAACAATAGAGCAGAAAATTCCCATATTTTCTCTCAAGTCTCTAACTAAGGCTGTTACCGCTTTAATATCATAGTCGCCATGTAAAAATACAGGTGTAACAGGTGAGGTTGTTTCTCCAATGTCAAATCCTTTTTCTATTAATCCCTTTTGAAGTGAACGAACATTTTCCCAAAGTTTTTCTCTTAGTTCAGGATGTTTTTTGATTAATTCTAATCGCTTCATTCCACCTATAACAAATGGCATTGGAAGCGCCTTTGCATACGTTTGTGATCTCATATTGTATTTTAAATACATGATGATATCTTTTGGTGCGGCAATGAATGCTCCAATTGCTGCCATTGACTTAGCAAATGTTGAAAAATATAAATCAATTCCTTCTGTACAATTTAAATGCTCTCCAACTCCACGACCATTTGCACCCATTGTACCAAATCCATGTGCATCATCAACAAGCAATCGGAAATTGAAATCTTTTTTCAATTCAACAATCTTATCCAATGAACCAACTTTGCCCGACATTCCAAATACTCCTTCAGTAATAACTAAAATTCCTCCACCGGTTTCTTTAACAGCTTTTGTAGCTCTTTCTAAATTTTTTCTCAATGAATCCATGTCATTGTGATTAAATTTATAATAACTACCCATTTTAGCTTTGTGTAAACGAATACCATCAATTAAACACGCATGAGATTCGGCATCATACACAATGATATCGCGGTGATCAACCATACATTCAATAACTGACATTACCCCTTGATATCCGTAGTTAAGTAAAAATGCATCTTCTTTTCCTACAAATTCAGCTAATTGGCTTTCAAATTCTTCGTGCTCATCCGTATTACCAGACATCATTCTTGCTCCCATTGGGTAGGCAAGACCAAATTTTGCAGTCGCTTCAGCATCTGCTTTTCTCACTTCAGGATGATTTGCTAAACCTAAGTAATTGTTCAATGACCAATTTAACATTTCCTTTCCCATGAAAGTCATTCTTGGGCCTAATTCTCCTGTTAATTTAGGGAACGAAAAATAATGATGGGAATAATGTGCATGCGACCCAATAGGTCCCATGTTATTGACTACTTTCTCAAAAATATCCACTTTTACGAATCGGTTTGTTAGAAAAACATAAAATAAATACAAATTTAATCTGAATTTCTTTTTATACCAAATCAAAGGTTTTGTTTATTTATTTCAACATTTTAACTTTAATTCGTTAATTCAATTAATGAAGCAATCAACAAAATGAAATCATATCTTTCAATTAGTTCATTTATACTATTATTTTCTATTCAAGGCATTTCTCAACATACAACAAAACCTTTAATAGAAGCTAGTCAAGGAATGGTAGTTACTACTCATCCTGTTGCAAGTTCTGTAGGTGTTGAAATCCTTAAAAAAGGTGGAAACGCGATCGATGCCGCTGTTGCAGTAAATTTTGCATTGGCAGTTGTACATCCAGCTGCTGGAAATATCGGTGGAGGGGGATTTTTGGTATATAGAAATCAATTAGGAAATAATTATGCACTGGATTATCGGGAAAAAGCACCTTTAAAAGGTCATCGAGATATGTATCTTGATCAAAATGGAAATAGTATTCCTGAAAAATCACAGGCAGGAATTTTGTCGGTCGGTGTACCTGGAACCGTTGCAGGTATGGTTGAAATGCACCAAAAATTCGGAAAATTACCATGGTTTGAATTACTTCAACCTGCTATAGAATTAGCTAAAAATGGGGTAGAGCTCACAGAAAAAGAAGCACGTGGATTAAACAGACAAAAGAATGATTTTGTTAAATATAATCCCGGTAAACAATATATGTTAAAGGAATCAGGCGATTGGCAAAAAGGTGAACTTTTTATTCAGACTGATTTAAGCAAAACCTTACTTAAAATTCAGAAGAATGGATGGAAAGGTTTTTATAAAGGTAAAGTAGCACGACAAATTGCAAGAGAAAATCGAAATTCAAATGGAATCATTTCTAAAAAGGATTTAAAACAATATCAAGCGGTTTGGCGAAATCCAATTGAAACGAAATATAAAAATTATAAAATAATTGGAATGCCACCGCCATCAAGCGGTGGGGTTGCTTTGGCACAATTATTAGAAATGACTGAAAATTATCCTTTGGCTAAATGGGGTGCAATGTCGGATTCAACTATTCAATTAATAGTTGAAGCAGAAAGAAGAGTCTATGCGGATAGAGCAAAATGGTTAGGGGATCCTGATTTTGTAAAAGTTCCGGTTAAAGAATTACTTGATACGGCCTATTGCGACCAACGTATGTCGAATTTCACTTTTGAAAAAGCAACTTTTAGTAATGAAATAAATGCAGGACAATTTCAGGGTTATGAAAGTCCCGAAACAACACATTATTCTATCGTTGATAAGGATGGTAATGCGGTTTCAATTACTACAACATTAAATAATTCTTATGGAAGTAAAGTGTTTGTAAAGGGTGCTGGCTTTTTGCTAAATGATGAAATGGATGATTTCAGTGCAAAAGCTGGGGCACCTAATATGTATGGGTTAATTGGATCTAAAGCAAATGAAATTCAACCCAATAAACGAATGCTTTCTTCAATGACCCCAACTATTGTGGAAGAAAATGGAAAGTTAAAAATGGTTGTAGGTACACCAGGTGGGTCTACGATTATTACATCCGTATTTCAAACGATTTTAAATGTAATGGAATTTGGTAAAAATATGCAAGAAGCAGTAGAATTTCCCCGTTTTCATCACCAATGGAAGCCCGATAAAATAAATGTAGAAAATGGAAGGTTTTCTAAAGAGCAACAGGAGCGATTGATTAAAAAAGGATATCAATTTAATCCAGTAGGAGGCATTGGTTTAGTAGAAGGAATATTAGTTCTTCCAAATAATCGCCTTCAAGGAGGTGCTGACTCGAGAGGAGATGATACAGTTGTGGGTTATTAAAATTTAACAACCCACCTCATACCTCTTATCTAATCCCATGCATCATTCGCTTTAATGGACCAATTGAAAGGAAATATAGGATGATTGAAGCTATGCCTGAAAGTAATACAAATACCATAAAGAATTCATATAAATTATGAATCGTAAATCCTAAAAAGGAGGGTAATTGTGTACTTGCAGTAATTTCATGTGGTGGTAATAATGCACCTAAAGTCCCAGAAAGTGCATAGCCTGCTGCATTTGCTAAAAACCAAACCCCCATTAATAAGGAAGAGAATCTTTTCGGAGCTAATTTAGCTACCAATGATAAGCCGATAGGCGATAGGCACAATTCCCCCATAGTTTGCAATAAATATAAAATGATAAGCCAAATAACGTTCATTTTATCTTGACCTAAATCTTTAACCCGCAATGCAATAATTAAATAACCCATTGCTAAGAAAAATAAACCTAAACTTTGTTTTGTGGGAGAATTGGGTTCTAAATTTCTTTTTTGAAGTTTCATCCAAATCCAACTGAAAGGAAAGGCTAGAAAAACAATGAAAAATGAGTTTGCATTTTGAATAGAACTTGGAGGTAATTCAATTCCAAAAATATGTAAATCTGTTTGTTGGTCTGCAATAAAAGTTAAAGAAGAACCTGCCTGTTCAAACGCTGCCCAAAAAAAGATCACAAAGAAGCAAATTATATATAAAACTATAATTCGATCTCTTTCAATACTTGTAATAGTTGAATCCGTCATTATTAAAAAGGCTAAACTAATACCGGCTGAATAAATAACAGGATAAATCCAATCCTTAATCGGATTGGCTATTTCTGTTTGAAATAGGTAATGAAAAGTTGTTACTCCAATTGCAAATACAAGTAATGTTAATAAAATAGAAGTATTGCTAAATTTAGCTTTTTCAGATTCCTGAGCATCTGATTGGTTATCAGAGAAAGTTGGTTTTAATCCTATAGCTTCTCCCTTAGGATTTACAATAAATTTATTTTTTAAAAAATAAAAACTAATAGTTCCAATTAACATGGCAATTCCTGCGGCCATAAAGCCCCATTTAAAGGCTTCTACTACACGGGTTCCGTCTGCTAATTTGACATCTCCCACAATTGGACAAATTAACATTCCTAAAAAGGCACCAGAATTTATACCCATGTAGAAAATGGTAAATGCAGAATCTAATTTTGAATCACCCTTTTCATAAAGATGTCCTACCATTGAAGAAATGTTTGGTTTGAAAAAACCATTTCCAAAAATGAGAAACACTAAACCGGCCCACATTAAATTATTGGCCATTGGAATACTTGATCCAAACGTACTGGCAGAGCTAAATAAAAGTAATTGGCCAATTGACATAACAAGTCCACCAATTAAAATACAATTTCGATTTCCTAAGTACCTATCGGAAATATATCCACCCAGCATTGGGGTGATATAACTTAATCCTAAAAATCCACCATATAAAATAGAGGCTTCATCTTGTTTGAATGCTAAGGCATTAACTAAAAAAAGTACGAGCAAGGCTCGCATTCCGTAAAAATTAAATCTTTCCCACATTTCGGTGGAAAATAAAACATAAAGTCCTTTAGGATGTGATGTGTTTGTTGTTGACATAAAATGGGTTTAGCTAATCGATTGGCAATTTACTATTTAATTTTACATTTTTCCCCTAATTTTTGAAAGGAATTTTGTAATATTGTTGGTTCAATTGAATACTAATCAAATACATCCAAAATGGGTAAAATAATAGCTATCGCAAATCAGAAAGGCGGAGTGGGGAAGACAACCACTGCCATTAATTTGTCTGCTTCCTTAGCTGCTTTAGATTATAAGACCCTTATTATTGATGCTGATCCTCAGGCAAACTCAACCTCTGGATTAGGATTAAATCCTAAAGATGTAAAAAATAGTATATATGAATGTATGGTAGGGTTAGCTGAAGTAAAAGATGCTTTAGTAGAAACGGATGTACCCAATTTATACATAATTCCATCTCATATTGATTTGGTAGGTGCTGAAATTGAAATGATTAATTTATCAAATCGAGAAGGTAAAATGCGTGAAGCATTAGAAGTAATTCGAGATGATTTTGATTTTATTATAATGGATTGTAGTCCATCCTTAGGATTAATAACCATAAATAGTTTAACAGCTGCTGATTCAGTAATTATTCCAGTTCAGTGCGAATATTACGCATTAGAAGGATTAGGTAAATTATTAAATACCATAAAAATTATTCAATCAAGATTGAATACCAAATTAGTAATAGAGGGGATATTGTTAACCATGTATGATTTACGTTTACGTTTATCTAATCAGGTAGTTAATGAAGTGAATCAGCATTTTAAAAATATGGTTTTTGAAACGATTATTCCACGTAATATTCGATTATCAGAATCACCTAGCTTTGGAATTCCAGCTATACTACATGATGCGGATAGTAAGGGTTCGGTCAGTTATTTGAACTTAGCACGAGAAATTGTGCGTAAAAATGGATTATTAGAAACTGTATAAAATGAGTGCTAAACAAGAAGCAAATTCTAAAAAAAGAATTGGATTAGGTAGAGGATTAAGTGCATTGTTAGAAGATTCTAGCTCTGTTTTAGGTACTGTTAACAGTGAATTGTCATCCAATTTAGAATCCATAGGTATGATGGAAGAAATTCCATTACACTTGATTGAAACAAATCCTTATCAGCCTAGAGAGCATTTTGAAAAAGAAGCTTTACAAGATTTAGCAGAATCAATAAAAATTCAAGGGATTATTCAACCCATTACCGTTCGAAAAATTGCTCCAAGGAAATACCAATTAATTTCTGGTGAAAGACGATTACAAGCATCTAAAATTGCTGGTTTAGAAAAAATTCCTGCTTATGTTCGATCAGCCGATGAACAGCAAATGATTGAAATGGCTTTGATTGAAAATATCCAAAGAGAGAATTTAAACGCCATGGAAATTGCACAATCCTATAAATTATTAATGGATGAGTGTAACTTAAAACAAGAAGATTTAGGTCAAAGAGTTGGTAAAAATCGTTCAACTGTCACGAATTATCTTCGATTACTTAAATTACCAATTGAAGTTCAAATTGCAATTCGTGATAATAAATTATCCATGGGCCATGCGCGTTGTTTGGTTTCTGTTGAAAAATCAGAATTGCAGATGGATTTGTTTGAAAAATGTCTTCAAGAAGAATGGTCAGTTCGCAAATTGGAAGAATCTATTCGTTCTGTCGGTAAAGGCGTAGTTCTTACTCCTAAAAATGCCATTAATTTAGATGATATTAAAAAGTATCAAACAGCATTCTCAAAGTTTTTCCACTCAAATGTTAGTTTTAAACTAAATGAACAGGGTAAAGGAGAAATTAAGATTCAATTTAAATCAAAAGATGAATTGGATGAATTGTTACAGGCTATTCAATAATTAAATGTTTAATTATCGATTTATTGTAATCTTTTTATTATTTGGCATTATTTCCCAAAAAGGAAATTCCATGTCTTTTGAGATCGATTCTTTAAATAAAATTAAATCGACTA
>JACCDK011090056.1_pt1 | contig 21659 bp, 12 predicted proteins | sample 7445871 | NCBI WGS metagenome assembly JACCDK01 (sample SAMN15323436, study PRJNA562643) | freshwater metagenome | isolation source: river surface water | place: USA:Blue River Watershed | collected 2017-08-15
CACCCCAGACTTTGGACTTATCTTCTGGCAATTGCTTGTCTTTGGAATTTTGTTTTTCCTTTTAGCCAAATTTGCCTGGAAACCTATCATTCAATCGTTAGCCGAGCGTGAGCAATCCATCGACGAAGCGATCAAATTATCTGAAACAACGCGCGCTGAAATGGCCGAGTTAAAGGCGGGTAACGAACAATTAATCGCATCAGCTCGTGCTGAACGTGATGCCCTAATTAAGCAAGCCAAAGAAGCATCGGATGCCATGATTGCGCAAGCGAAATTAGATGCCCAAACAGCCGCTAATCAAGAAATCGAAAAAGCACGCGTTGCCTTCGAACAAGAAAAAGCGAGTGCTGTTGCTGCCATTCGTAAAGAAGCAGCTACACTTTCATTAGATTTAGCTGAAAAAGTGTTAAAAAGCCAATTAAAGGACAAAGCAGCTCAGGAGAAATTAGTGACTGAGTGGATGGCTGACGTTAAATTATCTTAATCGAATCGACCATGTCAGAATTAATTGTTGCTCACCGTTACGCTAAATCACTGCTCGACTTCGCCATTGAAAAAAATGCCGTTGAAGCTGTAGCCAAAGACATGATTGACTTCGCCGAAACATGTGAAGGGAGTTATGATTTCGTATTAGCTCTGAAGAGCCCAATCATCAAGCATTACACGAAGTTGGCCATTTTAGCCAAACTTTTTAAGGATAAATTTAACCCCGTTACTTACGGAATCTTCGTGATTATCACCAACAAGAACCGGGAACAAATCCTGCCAGCTGTAGCCAAGGAATTCATTTCCATGTACACAAATTACAAAGGAATTCAAAAAGCCACTGTGACGACTGCTTCTTCCCTAACGGCAGAACAGAAAACTACAGTGTCCCAAATTGTCAAAGATTACACAGGTAAAGAAGTTGAATTGATCGAAAAAATTGATGAAAGTCTAATCGGTGGATTCATTTTGAAAGTGGGTGACCAACAAATCGACGACTCGATTAAGCGGAAGCTTAACGACTTAAAAGTTTCTTTAGCATCTTAATGATCAAAGGCCTTGGAAACAAGGCCTTTTTTGTCATCCTTAAAATGAAAAAATTCTCCTTGTTTACTGGATCTCTCATCGCCGGCATATCGGTAGCAGTCGGTGCCTTCGGCGCACATGCCTGGCAAGATTACTTAAGGGATATAAACCGATTAGAGACGTTCGAAACAGCGGCACGCTATCAAATGTATGGAGGCCTTATTCTCATTCTTCTCGGAGTTTGGCAGATGCAAATCTCTAATAAATTCTTGAAAACAGCGGGCTACCTTGTATTCACAGGAAGTATCCTATTCCCAGGTTCCTTGTATCTGATTTGCATAACTCAAAATACGATATGGGGAGCTGTAGCTCCAATTGGCGGATTAGCTTACATGACAGGACTTGGCTTAATGGCTTATGCTACTTTGAAGCAATAATTAGTGACGCATCACTAACTCCAAGCTATTCCAAACAATCTCCCCCATGGTCTTACATTGCAAGAAACGTACATCATCGTAATGCTTGGCGAGTTCCGACTTTAATTGTTCGATATTCTCAGCAGGTGCAATTTCATCCTTGGACATCACCGTCATCAGATCAGAAACTCGTTGGCTCTCCGATTTTAATCTACTGGCAATCATAGATCGTTCCTCAATCTGATATTGCCAAACGGATTCGGGGGTCATGTATTTCATCCCTAAGTCGATCAAAGCATTATTTTGCTTAAAGTATTGGGGTAAATAAACCGACCTTTTCCCCTCATAGCATTGCTGATCAAAATCAATTGGTCGAATCCGGTAATAAATCTCCTCGAAATCCGGATTGGTGATAATGACAAAATTGGCACTGTGCATGTCCCCAAGTAATTGAACCAAACAACGCTCGTTGAACTTGACAAACTCTTTAGCCAAACGAATCGGGGATTCCAAATCCTTTTCCAAATCCTGTTGCAAAAACGTATCCCCAGGAATTCCAGCGATATGTTCCTCGACTAAGGTATTTTCGTAGGTGATGTAGTTAATGCGGTTGGGAGATAAGATATGTTCCAATTCTAAACCATACACCCGCGAAGCATCTGCAATTTTTATATAGAAATAATCAAAATTATCGTTTACCCGATTTACAATCCGTATTCGAAACGGGTGGGTATTCCCATAAGTACAATAATCCACGCGGTCTATAACCAGGTGCTTGATAACCTCCTCATTACCGTCTGTTTTTAAATCGGCATAGATTTGCTTCAAGGCATCATAGACCTCATCCTGATCCGATGGTGAATAATAAACAGATTCCCAGAGCGTGTCCAAGCCATTCTTATCATACAAGACAATGGCATTTTCATAGCGCAATAAATCCTGGTAGGAAATATTCATGGCATGCTCCCGATTGTATTTATGCAAATAGCGCCGTAATTGGTTATTAATCCGAAAAGGGGGTTTTTTCTTAGAAATTAGGGCCATTATTCGACGTAGTCTAAAGATTTACCAAAGGTCTCTTTTAATTGAGAAACCGAATAAATAGCCAAAGAAAAACACAACACGCCTACATAAGCGGCAGCATGCAACAACCCAAACGGTGGGATCAGTGATTGAAACAACAATGAGATGGGAATCAAGGCACCACGTACAAAATTTGGTACTGTCGTGGTCACTGTCATCCGAACATTCGTTCCAAATTGTTCCGAGGAAAAAGTCAAAAATACCGCCCAATATCCCCCAAAAAAACCCAATAAGGTAATCATCCAATAAGCATGTACCGTCGTGATGTTTGACATACCAAATAAATAGTATCCGCAAATCCCAACAGCAATAAATAAATAAATAAGTACGGATTTGCCCCGACTTTTCAACCATTGACTTAATGCGCCGGAAGCGAAATCCCCCAGAGCTAATCCCAAATAACAATACATGATGGCATCACCCCCACTGATTTTACCATCAATTCCAATCAAAGCAGAAATTTCGGGTGCTGAAAACACCAGAATACCGATTATGTACCAAATCGGTAAACCCATTAAAATACAATAAAGGTATTTTTTAAAGATGGCCTTGGATGAAAATAGCTGAAAGAAATTACCCTTCTCAACACCTGAATCCATTTGCACATACATCGAAGACTCAAAAGTACCCAGGCGTAATAACAACAACGCCAATCCCATCCCACCACCAATAAAATAACAGGTACGCCACCATTCAGGATCAGGGCTTAAACCCGCAATAATGGGTGCAAATATAGCCCCTGCAGCACCCACGCCCGCAATGATTAAGGTACCAATACCTCGTTTAGAAGGAGGTAAGGTTTCATTGACCAACGTTATCCCGGCCCCCAATTCACCCGCCAAGCCGATTCCAGCAATGAAACGCAACACAGCATACATATCCAAATCGCGAACCAAACCATTCAATGCATTGGCTAAGGAATACAACAGAATAGAACCAAACAAAACGGACTTTCGCCCTTTTTTATCACCATAAATTCCCCACAAAATTCCCCCCAATAACATCCCGCCCATCTGAATATTCATCAAATTAAGACCCTGATTTAACAGTTCGGGACCCTTCAGCCCCAAACTCATTAAGCTGGGGTTTCGAACAACAGAAAACAAAATTAAATCATAGACATCCACAAAGTATCCGAGGGCGGCTACAGCGATGAGCATTTTGGCTTTGGAAGAAATTGTTTCATTTTCCATATCAACGAGAAAGCATATCGGACCGGTGAGAGTCCAATTTTAAAAAGATAAATAGCAAGATCGTAAATGACCATAAAGAGGAGCCACCATAACTAAAAAAAGGCAAGGGAATCCCCATAATCGGCATCAATCCAATCGTCATTCCAATATTAACCAAAAAGTGAAAAAACAGTACCCCAACAACCCCATAGCCATAAGCGCGTGCAAATCGAGACCGTTGTAGATCCGCGAGATACATCAATCGCCACAAAAAGACCAAAAACAAGATCACAATTCCTGCAACACCCACAAAGCCAAACTCCTCTCCGATCGTACAAAAAATAAAATCAGTACTTTGTTCCGGCACAAAATCAAATTTAGTTTGTGTTCCCCCTAAATAACCCTTCCCCCAAAATCCCCCGGATCCAATCGCAATTTTCGATTGAGTCACTTGATAACCTAAGCCCCGAGGATCAAAATCAGGGTCTAAAAGAACCTTGATTCGATTACGCTGGTGTTCTTTCAACACATTATTAACGACCCATTCGACCAACATCGCCAAAGTCATTACCACGGAAACAACAAGTGCCGCTTTCACATACGTTTGGTACATCCGCTGCAAGTAAATGGGCATAGCCAAAATAAACAAGCCTGCTAAAATGAGCAGTAAAATAAATATGGTTAAAGGCTTCAAAATCAAAGCCCCCACGAACAAAAAGATTCCACCCAGCAAAAGTCCGGGATATTCACTTGGCAATCCCTCCCGATACAACAAAATGATAAAAGAAACGAATACCAAAGCTGAGCCCGTTTCATTCGAACCCACAATCAACAGAATCGGAACCCCAATGATCAGGGCTACTTTCCATTGATCACGGAACCTAAGCAAACTGACCTGGGGATCATTTAGATATTTGGCAATCAATAACGCTGTCGCAGTCTTGGCAAATTCAGCCGGCTGAATCGTGACCGTTCCAATCTTAAACCAGGAATGGGACCCATTGATTGTGACCCCTAAAAATGGAACAAGAATCAAGAGGAAAATAAACAAGCCGTAAATCGCAGGCGCAAAGGACTCAAAAAAACGAAAATCCAAAGCAAAAATAAACATAATCAGCACCATACTCGTCCCAATCCAAATAAGCTGTTTCCCTGCATTGGATGTGTAAAACGCTGGATCCATTAAGCTGAGTGGCGCTTCAGGATTATACACGGCCGAATAAATGCTCATCCATCCCAACAAGACAAACAGGGCATATAATCCCACGCTCCACCAGTCTAACCGACTTGCCATATATCCAGATGGTTGACTCATTTTCGTAATGTATCGCTCGTATTTTTTTTCAATGGGCGATTGTAAGTCACATTCGCCAAATAACTCATATTCATGAATTTCGTTTCAACTGCTTTGCGGTCTACTCGTCCTTTCAAATATTTTTCCACAATCAAAGATGCAATCGGAGCAGCCGCAAATCCTCCAAATCCCGCATTTTCCACAAAAACAGCAATCGCAATTTTCGGATTATCTTTCGGTGCAAATGCAATAAATATAGAATGATCTTTTCCTTTTTGATTTTGGGAAGTTCCCGTTTTCCCACACATCGTAATATCCGGAATCCGTCCATCAGCACCCACCGTTCCATGCAAAACGGCATCCTGCATGCCTCGTATTACAACAGGAAAATATTTAGCATCCACCCCGACCGAGATTGGATTTTTATAAAAAGGGTCGATTGTTTTTTTATCCCCAATTCCTTTGACCAAATGTGGGGGAATATACCAACCCCGATTTGCAATAATAGCGGCAAAATTGGCCATTTTTAGCGGACTAACCACGAGTTCCCCTTCCCCTATACTCAACGAATAAATATTCGAGAACTTCCAAGTATTCTCCCCTTTATACACACGATTGTAATAATCGACATTAGGCAAAATCCCCTTCTTCTCATTACTTACATCAACCCCCAATTTCCGACCAAAACCAAAATTAGCCACCAATTCCGACCAACGCTGTAAGCCCTTGGCAGAACGCTCATACGTATCCCCAGACGTGCCATCATATAAAATTTTACGAAAGGCGTGATAGAAATAAGGATTACATGACCACTGAATCGCATTGTGCAAATCGTTGTGAGAAGTATTGTGCACGTGACACTTAACGGGTGCCCCCGCATGACCAAAAACCGAATTCTCCGAGATAATCCCTAATTGCTGGCCCACCAATGCTTGCACCAACTTAAACGTGGAACCCGGCCGATAATACGCTGATGGCGGCCGATTAATCAAGGGCTTTAAAGGATCCAGGGCAAGTTTCTGATAATATTTTGAAAAGTTTCTCCCCGCTAACAAACTTGGGTTATAAGATGGTGCCGACACCATAGTCAAAATCTCCCCCGTTGACGGTTCTATGGCCACAACACTTCCCACCTTATGCATCATTAAGCTATCCGCGTATTCTTGCAAACGAATATCAATGCTTGTATATAGGTTTTGCCCCGCAACCGGATCTACATCCAATTTCCCTTTCTTATAATCCCCTTTCTCCACACCATTGCTATTCACCATGCGATACTTAACACCACGCTGTCCCCGCAATACATCTTCATAATAAGACTCTATGCCTGAAACCCCAACATAATCCCCTTGGCGGTAATAATCATCCCGTTGATCCTTTAAGGAGGAGGGATTGATCTCAGCCACATAACCCAAAGCATTCGAAAAGGCATTGGATTGATAGGTTCGAAAGGCAGTCGTAGTAATCGAAAACCCAGGATAATCAACCATGGCATCTTGAATACGCGCAAAATCCTCCTTCGATAAATGTTTAATGAATATGGATGGCTTAACGCGCGAATACGCGTAAGCTTGTTTCGTTAAGGAATCAAAATAGGCACGGGACACCCCAAACAACTTACAAAAACGATTGGTATCCTGAACCACAGCCTTTCGAGGAGTAATGTACACGTCATAAACCGGAGTATTGTATACAATTAGTTTGCCATATCGATCATAAACCTCCCCGCGAAAGGGGACTTGAATGATTTTTCGAATAGCATTGTTATCGGCCGCCTTCTCGTAGGTTTCATCAATCAATTGCAGATAAAACAATTTTCCAATGAACACCAAACCAATGCTCACAAAAAATAAAAAAAGAATGAATCGGCGACCTTCGAACACGCGCAGGCGAGAAATTTAGATGAAAAATAAATCCAATTTACGGAATAAATATGAATTATTTGGGAAGACTTTTAATCAATGCAATCATAGCAAACGCAATAGAACCTAAGGAAAACCCCAGGGTAAACCAAGGAGTCAATGTATGAAAATAAGCATCCAGATAACGTCCTACATAGACCCCTAGTAATATAGTAACTAACATCTGAAATGCGGCTCCGACAAAACGCTGATATGAATTCATTGATTTAAAAATAATCCCTCGTGCACATACGAAATTTATGAATTTTCACTTATATATATTGTAAATTTGAAAATTGTACGCTGCAAAACCCATGATTCGTTTTCTAACGGTAGCCCTTGTCTTAGTTCTAACTTGGAGTTGTTCTCAAAACAGCACCAAACCCGCTGCCGTAGCCTTTCATAATGTCAACTCAAAATACAATGCGATTTGGCAGGCCGACCAACTGCTCAAAAACCTTCATCTACAATTCCGAAATGAGCGAATAGAAAACTATGCCAATGATTTGCCCATTCTAACACCCATTGATTCAACCTTTGGGAATAACCATAACTTGGAAATTAGCAACCTGATTCGAAAAGCTTCATTGGTCATTGATCGTCATCAAAATTCCAAATATGTGGATGATGCCTATTTGATCATTGCACAAGGCCGATACCTTCAAAGAGACTTTAAAAATACACTCGAGACACTCAAATACATCAATACGCTAAATCCCGACAAAAAAACACAGCGGCAAGCGATGACCTTACTCTACCAAGTATACCTCATGCAAAAAGATTTTGAGTCGGCCGAAAAAACAGAGGCATTTATCGTAGAAAACGATTTGGTAACTTGGGATTATTCTTTGGCAAAGGCTTACGAACACCAACAAAGAGGAGAAATCAAGTCAAGCCTGAATTTATTAACGCAGCTCGTGGCTAAAGCTAAAAATCGCCAGGACCGGAGTCGGCTTTATTTTATCCTGGGTCAAATGCATGCCCGCATCAATCAAGATGGCATGGCTCGTCAAGCCTATCAAAATAGCATGCGACAAAAATCCAATTATGAATTGACCTTGCGTGCAAATATCGCTTACAAGTCCCTCGAAAAATCAGTCCCAGGATTAGAAAAACTCTTACTTGACCCCAAAAACGAGGATCAAAAATCAGAGATATATGTGGCCTTGGGGAAGATCTATTTGGAAGAAAAAAATTTAATCAAAGCAAAAAATGCTTGGCAACAAGCGACCAAAAATAACCCCAACCGAGGCGAATTATATTTCCAGTTAGGAACACTGTATGCAACCGAAATTAAAGACTATTCGCGTGCATCTGCTTATTTTGATTCAGCGGCAAGCTATTTGTCCAAGACCAATCCCCTTCATCCCCTAGCCACCAAAGCCCAAAGTGATTGGGGAAATTATACCCGGATCGAAAAAATGATTCAACGGGAAGACTCCCTTCAAAAATTGGCTAAACTCCCACTTGCCAACTTAAAATCGATTTACGAAAAGGCCCAAATTAAAAGAAGTTTAGCGAGTGATTCGTTGACAAAAGTTCAAACAAAAATTGTCAAAACCATTGCTGTTTTCACGCGCAGAGCGCCCAGCACCGACCAACAAAGTTTTTATTTTTACAACGAGCAAGCGCGCTTAAAAGGTGAACAAGAATTTACCATGAAGTGGGGAATTCGTACGCTAGAGGACTTCTGGGACCGACGGAACAAGCAAAATGCCCCAACTACCCTAAATCCTGCTACCGAAACAAGTATGAATGACAGTATGCGGGTTGCTACCAAAGCAAAAGTTGAAGATTCGTTACAAATTTGGCTGGACGCTATACCCATGAATGAAGCAAAGTTAAATGCCTCCAACAAGATTAAGGAACAAGCTTTATTCGAACTAGGAAAACATGCGAAAACACAGATGGAAAATAATGCTTTGGCAACGATTCACTTAAATCGCCTCATGGCAGAATTCCCCTATTCAACTTATGAGGCAGATGCCCTTTATTTGCTTTACTTAGCTAGCGATGAAAAAGGAACGAAAAATAAATTTAAACAGACCTTGTTTGAGCGATTCCCTGAATCAATTTACCGCTTAACTATTTTGAAACTCGAAACAGGGAATCTTTCCGACTCGAAAGAACAACAAGCCGAAAAAGGATATGAATTAGCCTTTGCGGAATTTAAAGCAAATCATTATCAAGCTTGCTTAAAGGCATGCCAATCGCTAAGAATCCAATTCCCAGGTAGTAAATCGGAAGATAAAATCGTATTTTTAAGTGCCCTCTGTTTTGCTGGCCTAAAAGACTTAGATCAATATACCAAAACATTAAATCAATTTGTCCAACTTTTCCCTGCTAGCCCCTTGAAATCGGAAGCTCAAGAAAGGTTGAAATCTATCCCCAAAAACTAATTCATTATGTTGGAAACCGGGAAATACCAAAAATTTATCCGATTCATCTATCGATTTTTTATCGGATCAACTTTGGGAATTATTTTGCTAATTCTGGCCGTAAATTTTAATTTTTTGTGGCTATTTGGTGGAATGCCTAGCCTTCAAGAACTGGAAAATCCCAAAAGCCAAGTTGCTTCCTTAATTATTTCGGAGGACGGCCAAGAAATAGGGAAATATTTTCGAGAGAACCGAAATCCGCTAAGTTTTGAAGAACTTCCTGACAATGTAGTTAACACTTTAATCGCTACGGAAGATGCTCGATTCACGGCGCATTCCGGCATTGACCTTCGATCCATGTTCCGCGTCGTATTTACATTAGGAACTTCCGGTGGCGGCAGTACGATTTCCCAACAATTAGCTAAAAATTTATTTCATACCCGATCGATGGAATTTGGGGAGGATGATCCTTTGTACATGGGGCTATTAATGAAAATTGATGGTGTCCGAACAGTCGTGGCGAAAGTCAAAGAATGGATTTTAGCGATTCGCTTGGAACGACGTTACACCAAGCAGGAAATCTTGGCCATGTACCTAAATGAAGTAAGCTTTGGGAATAATGCCTTTGGTATTCAAGTAGCTTGTAGAACCTATTTTCAAAAGGATCTCAAGGATATTAGCCTTACAGAATCAGCTACATTAATTGGATTACTTCAAAATCCATCTTTGTATGACCCTCGCATTCGTCCCGAACGAACCTTAGAAAGAAGAAATGTTGTTTTAGGGCAATTGGCTAAATATGAATTTATTACCAACGATGAACTCCCTAAACTTCAAGCCGAAGAGCTAAACCTACGTTATCGGGTAGAGAATCAAAATACAGGCGCAGCCCCCTACTTTCGTGAAGCGATTCGCCAACAAGTATTAGAAGCCTTAAAGGAATTGAATAAAGACCGGCCTGAAGACCAACAATTGAATTTATACACGAGTGGGCTACGCATATACACGAGTATCGATTCACGCATGCAAAAATATGCAGACGAGGCGGTTAAAGAACACATGCGCGCCGAACAAAAACTATTCTATGAGCATTGGCGTGGCCGAAATCCTTGGGTGAATGAGGAAATGAAGGAAATCAAAGGGTTCCTCAAAGACGCCATGCGACGTACACAACGCTATCGAGATCTAATGTCGGCTTATAATAACGACGAATTCAAAGTCTGGGAAGAACTAAGACGCCCCATTAAAATGACAGTATTTACTTGGGATGGAGATAAGGATACCACGTTGAGCCCCATGGATTCCTTAAATTACTACAAACGTATTTTAAATTGTGGGATGATGGCGATGGACCCGACGAACGGACATGTGAAAGCTTGGGTCGGTGGTATCAACTATAAATATTTTAAATTTGACCATATCTCCCAAAGTAAGCGTCAACCCGGTTCTACCTTTAAGCCCTTTGTGTATGGCGCTGCCATTGAAAATGAGATAGTCACTCCTTGCGATGCTTTGATAGACGAACCAGTGACTTTTGGTGAGGAAGATGGTTTGAGCGGAGGAACATGGACTCCCCAAAATTCAGATGGCCGCTACAGCTACCAAAGCATGAAATTACGGCGTGCGATGGGTCTCTCCATCAATACGATTTCCGCGAAATTAATGAAACAACTAGGACCCGCTAAAATAGCTGAATTTGCGCACAAATGTGGGATCGAAAGTCCATTGAATGAGGTTCCCTCGCTTTGTTTAGGCGCCTCAGAGGTATCTCTGTTGGAACAAGTTTCGGGCTATAGTACACTTGCGAACGGAGGAGAACGCATTGACCCGATTCTCGTTTTGCGAATTACAGATAAAGTAGGAAATGTGTTAAAGGAATATTCCCCGCCCGTCAAAGCTGTCATTAAACCTGAAACAGCCTACCTAATGACCTACATGTTACAAGGCGCAGTACACGAACCCGGGGGAACAGCTGAAGGATTAAAACGAACTTCACTCGTAAATGGAAACGAAATTGGGGCAAAAACGGGAACTACGTCAAATTATTCAGACGGTTGGTTCATGGGTGTCACGCAAAAAATTGTCGCGGGTGTTTGGGTCGGTGGCGATGACCGAAGCATTCACTTCCGAAGCTTAGCCCTTGGACAAGGAGCCAAAATGGCCATGCCCGCATTTGCCAAATTCATGGAAAAGGTCTATGCAGATCAAACGCTCGCAATTGAAGGATATCGAAAAATGCCATTTACCAAACCCGAAAATTTCGCCTTTGATCTGAGCTGTTTAGGGCGTAGCGCTAATGCCGATTCAACCGCAATTGTTGAACCCTAAGTTATAAAAATGAAATCAATCCTGTACCTGAGTTTCATATCTTTATGGCTGGTTGGATGCCAACAAACCCAAGAGGAAAAAGAAGAGGCCATCGCTAAAAAAACCTGTGGTTCTTGCCACAAATTCCCAGACCCGAGTTTATTGGACAAGAAGACTTGGGAAACGAGTGTATTACCCGAAATGTCTTACCGATTAGGCCTTGGAAATCGTTTTGAGCTGATGACGCGCATTTCCGACGAACAATATCAGAGTGCTTTGCAGATGAATATCTATCCTGAAACGCCCATGATTTCGCAAGAGGATTGGCAGGCTATTGTCCATTATTACACCCAAAAAGCCCCTGTAAATCCTCTACCACAAAAGAAAAAGGAACCTATCCGTTTAGAATCATTTCATTTCCAAGTAGAAAATTACCTGAGCCCGAATGACCATATTGCCGGCGTTACCTCCATCAAAATCCATCCCACTAAACCCGAAGTCTGGGTCGGAATGCGAACGCACCAAACAATCGTGCTCGATAAAAATCTCAAGGTTAAAAACCAATGGGAAACTCGAAGCGCAAATGTTTCGACCCAATTTGTTGGAACCCGAACCTTTCTAACAGGAATTGGGAAAATGTACCATAGTGACCAAAAATTGGGGGGTGTGTATGAACTACAAAGTACAAAAATCAGGGCCATCGCTGATTCACTCCGAAGGCCCGTCGATCTTCAAGTTGCTGATTTAAACGAAGATAATGTGCTGGACTATGTCATCTGCGAATACGGCTTCGAACAAGGTCAGTTGATTTGGATCGATGGGAAATCCAAGGAAAAACATCCTCTCAAAATACAAGCAGGTGCGAGAAATGTGGTCATTCGTGATTTTACCGGGGAAGGAAAGCCTGATCTCATGGTTTTAATGGCGCAATCTCGCGAAGGGGTTTCCTTGTTTATCAACAAAGGGAAAGGCTCGTTTGTTGAAAAACCCTTGCTACAATTTGACGCTGTTTTTGGGAGTTGCTTCCTGGAAGTAGCCGACATGAACAAGGATGGCTATGCCGACATCATTGTTTCGAATGGGGATAATGCCGATTACTCTTTTTCAAAAAAAGCTTTCCATGGTGTGCATCTTTACCTAAATGACGGTCGGAACAATTTCAAAGAATCCTATTTCTTCCCCGCATACGGCGCCTCGAAAACAATCGCGAAAGACTTTGACCAAGATGGGGATCTCGACATGGCAATGATTGCTTTTTTCGCAGAAAACGATCAAGGGAAAAATGAAGGATTTCTTTATTTCCAAAATCAGGGTAATATGACTTTCAAAGTCAGCAATTTAGGGATCGCAAAAGGGCCTCATTACATCGTGATGGATGTAGGGGATGTAGATAAAGACGGTGACTTGGATATTCTTTTGGGAAATTATCAATTTGGAAAAAGAAAGCCAGGCGAACATACTCCGCCTGGCTTACAAATGCATTACATCAAAAATCTATTGCGCTAATTTTGCCCCGGCGGGAATAAAACCTTGCGCTTGATTACTTTGGCTTAAGTAGGATGCACCATACGTCCAACCAATTTTTTGCTTACGTCCTTTAAATGTATAGCTAAAATCTTTCCCTGCCGGAACGTTCGCTTTGACCAAAGGCGCAATAGGCTTGAAGACCTTCATTGTCCCACGGTTTTGCAGGGCCACATAAGCAAGCTCATTCCCTAATTGTATCCCGACTAAAGATTTCGCATCTCCAGGTACTAATAATCCTGAATTTGGCATGTATTGGAAGCCTTGGGGACCACCCAACAAAACGCCACCATTCGAAGCATCGTAACGTCCCATCGCCACTTCATTCCCAAAATTATTCCCAATATAAATGATATCTAAATAAGCATCTTGATTCACGTCCTGGATCTGAATTCCATTCATTGAAGATAATTGGGCCATGGCAGGCAATTCATGCAATTCAAATTTACCCCCTCCCTTATTCTCGATATACATGGAGGCATTTTCAGTGACCGTTAACTTCTTCGCATTCTTCTTTTCTACCTCGTTCAATAATGTTTCTTGCGTCACTTTACCAAAATCCCGGTAATAAACGAATCGCGCGCGCGTAGAATTCATCTGCTTGTGTGTATCATCCTTTCCAAACAAAGGGGCAGAAATAAGTGAGCCCTCGGCATTTTGGAAATACACGAACGGAAAAACATCATACACCCCATTTCCATCCAAATCACCATGCAAGACCTCAAGAGGTTGTTTGACACTTGCTCTTAATAAGGTGTTTTTACCCATATTTCCCGCGACAAAATCCATATCCCCATCTTGGTCAAAATCAGCTGTCGTTATCGAACCCCACATACCTGATGCCTGCTCTAATCCTGTATTCGTCAATTTCTTCAAGCGGCCTTTTACGTTTTCATAAACCTGTATAGGCAGAAACTCCCCAGCGACGATTAGGTCAGCCCAACCATCTTGATTGTAATCACTCCAAACCGCATCACAAAGTAATGCCTCCTGTAATAATTCTGGGGCCATTTGTTTCGTTACATCCACATACTTAATCTGTCCCGGTTTCGAATCATTTCGGAAGAGACGAGAAACAGTTCCCTTAGGATACTGGAATGGAACGTTACGTCCACTAACAAAGAGATCTAAATCCCCATCATGGTCAATGTCCGACGCCCGAACGGCTGAGTTACTCTCCGTAAAAATTGGCAAAGCATTTACTTGAAGTATAAAATTGCCCTGACCATCATTCTGGTAAATAACGTCTTGAGAGGAACTAGAACCCACTTTTTCCTCTGTACCACCTCGAGCAACATAGAGATCCAAATCTCCATCTCTATCCATATCAATCAACAAACTTCCCAAATCTTCCCCTAACTTCTTGGGGGCATTATACGCCCCTTCTAAGAACTTCTTGGTAAATCTTCCATTTGCCTGCTGCAGATAAAAAGTACCCGAGTAAAACTTTGCACCTCCGACGAACAAATCTTCTCGACCATCCCCATTCACATCACCAACAGATGCCCCAGGACCTAATTGCGACATTTTTTGAGGAGTCGTACTCTGGAAATTGAAATCGATGAAATCAAACTCTTGGTGAAGATCAGTTAATTGTAACTCTTCACTAATTTCCTTGAATAGCTCTTTTTCTTGCTTAAACAATGGCTGATAAGCAAACTTAGCATTCGAAATAGCTGCCTGAATGACTTGATTACTACCTGGATTCTTGATGACTTGCATGGAATCATTAGGCCAGACGATTCGTAATTCCTTCACCTTTTGCTTAGCGCCCAAACCAATATGCGCAACGGGTTCTACACTGGACAAATAACCCCGATAAGGATTGTTCTCGTAATAAAAATAAGTTCCGTCGACGAATTCCCCCTCAATCCTTGCCCCAATTCCTTGTTTATTAAGCCCCTTGCCCTCAAAATTCACACGTAAATAACGCCCCTTTTCCGGACTCTCCTCCATCGTATTATTTTGGTAGACAAATGCCTCATCATTAATATTATTCACTACATAATCCAAATCCCCATCATTATCCAAATCCCCATAAGCTGCACCATTTGAAAAGGATGGAACATTAATTCCCCACGCGGCAGATACATCCTCGAATTTTAAACCACCCTTATTCTTAAAGGCATAATTTTTCACTTTAATCACAGGCATTTGTTCCAAAAGAACTGCATCCGAGGCAAGCTGCTGGGCATCGGCCCGATAAGACATAAAATCACGATCCGTGACGTCCCGAGGAAAACCATTGGTTATTAATAAATCACGATAACCATCGTTATCAAAATCGGCCAAAGATGGACACCAACTCCATTCTGTCTCCGCGACACCGGCCAACAAACTTATTTCTTGGAAAGGCAAAGGTTTACCTGAATTACTTTTTCCTGGATTGATCTGCAAGGTATTCCGCATGTATTGATAAGTATAACCATACAAATCCGAATTTTGATAGGCTTGATAGCTATTGGGTGGAGCTAATTGCTTCTTGCGTTCATTGTCCTTTGGCAACATATCCAGCGCCACAATATCTTGCAAGCCATCATTGTTGATATCCGCTACATCATTTCCCATGGCACTCAAGCTAGTATGCTTGAAATAAACCTTTGCCTGATCCGTAAAGGTTCCATCATGGTTATTGATGTACAAAATATCGTCTGACACATAATCGTTTGTCACATAGATATCCGGCCAATTATCTTGATTAATATCACAAATATTTATTCCTAAACCATATCCCTCGATGGTAATTCCTGCTTCTTTCGAAACATTGGTATAAACGGGATGTCCTTTTTCTTGGGAGAAATCACAGCGATAAAGACGATCGGTATTGGGATATGACCCATCTGTGACTTTAGCACGGTAAAGGGATGGAAATTGATCAATCACGTCTGTCAAAACATACATATCCAAATCCCCATCACGATCATAATCAAAAAAGGCTGTGTGCTCACTATGGCCCGCATCGTTGACACCATATTCCGCGCCCATTTCTTTGAAAGAAGGGATACCATTCTTCACCCCTTGATTAACAAATAATAAATTTTCGCGATCAACCATTGATGTTTTCATTGTCGCGGATACATAAATGTCTAATAATCCGTCCCCATTGATATCCACAATAGAAACCCCTGAACACCAGCGATTCTTGGTATCAATCTGTGCTTGCTTGGAAACATCTTCAAATTTCATTTGGCCCTTATTCAAATAAAGAGCACCATTAGCTTGGCTGCCCGAAAAGAAAATATCCAATAAACCATCTTGATTAAAGTCTCCCATTCCCACACCACTTCCATTATATAGGTATTCATACTTCAAAATATTCAAAGTATCGTTTTCAGCGATCGTATTTGAAAAATGAATACCACTATCGTCCCCAGATAATTGCTCAAAGGTGGTTTTACTTTTGCAGGATGCAAAAATCAATAAAGTAACAAAGGCAGAAAGTAATCGTTTGCGCATATAATGTCAATCTTTGAACTACTAAAATAAAAAAAGGTGGGGACTTCTCCCCACCTTTTTCAAACTAAAATCAACGGATTAATAACCAGGGTTTTGCTTCAATACAGAAGTACCTTGAATATCAATTTGTTGTTGAGGAATTGGTAAGAAAGCATCTGTAACTGTATACGACGCACCACCAAACTTAGTTACTAAGAATCTTGCCTCATACTTCAAATATGCATTCAAAGTTCTGCTTGCAACACCCCAACGAACTAAGTCGAAGAAACGGTGACCTTCAGTTGCTAATTCCAATAAACGCTCCATACGAACAATTCTACGAGCATTCGCTTGATCACCAAGCGTCGTATACGTAGAGATTACGTAGTTAGCTTCATTAGCACCTGTACGAGCGTTCTTCACAAATCCTGCTGGGTTGGCAGCACGAGCACGTACTTGGTTGATGTAACCTAATGCTGTTGCAAGGCTTCCACCTTCAATTTCAGCCTCGGCAGCCATCAACAATACATCCGCAAAACGGATAATGTTGTAGTTCATCGTTGCATAACCACGAGTCCAAGAAGAACCATCCGTCAAGGTATTCTCTTGACGCTTATAATAGATGTATTTCTTTGGAGAATATGGACCAGCATAAGGCTGAGCACGAATCCAGTTAGCACCTGGGTGCTCGATCCAGTCTAAGTACTGGATACCACGACGACCAATTGTGTGGTCGATACGTGGATCCAATGGATCTGTATCTTCTGCAAATGGAGCTGATGAAGCAACACCAAAGTCATGCTTAACTGCATTAGAAGCTAAGTTATAATCTGGCGTACCATCTGCTTGCTCTCCCAATAATGGAAGACCATTGGCATCCACACGGTAAGCATTTGCCATCGAGAATGAAGGTTGGAAGAATCCGCAGCAGTTACCTGGACCATCAGCACCCGTGTTGTACGGGTAGTTCAAGTCATCGAAACCATTTGCGTTATTCACGTTACCTGTATTCATCGCAGATTGGATTGCAAATACAGCCTCTTCATTATTGTCATTCTCCGCATTGAAGATTTCCGCAAAACGAGGAACTAAGCCATATTTCTTACCATTAGTCGTTCTACCATTAGCGATAACTGTCGTAAAGATTGCTCTTGCATCGGCCATCTTCGTACCTTGGTACAAATAAACCTTACCTAAGTAAGCACCAGCCGCCCACTTATTTGCACGACCTGCAGATGACGAAGTCTCTGGCAAGTTATCGTAAGCAAACTTAAAGTCAGCTTCAATCTTACCCCAGATATCTGGTGTATTCGGAATTTTCTCAATTCCTTTTCCGTAATCTTGCGTTTCATCGATATATGGAACCGAATTAAACAAACGCTTCAATTCGAAATAGTAGTGACCACGCAAGAAACGAGCCTCTGCAATGATACGAGTCTTATCAGAAGCTGATAATGCTTTCGAACCATTCGCTAAGTTAATTGTCGCATTCGCACGCGCAACACCTTCGTATTTCGCAGCCCATGTAGAGTTCAAATCGCCATCTACAGCAGGTACTTCGTAGCGTTGCATCAAGTTGATATTCGAGTAATCACCTGGGTCAGTACCCTTGTTACTCTCACCACCACGAATAGAACCCCAAACCCAGTTGTTTGCTGCAGCTAAACGAGAGAATCCTTTTCCTGCCAATTGAGCATAAGCACCAATCAAGGTTCCCTCCACACCAGCTTTAGAAGATAACTGCGCCTGAGCTAATGAAGCTGTTGGCGGAACTTCCAAAAACTGATCCTTACAAGCGAACGTCAACATAAACGCTGACGCGCTAACTAAACTTAATCGCTTTAAAATCTGATATTTTTTCATGTTATTAATTTTTAAAATTGGCTTTTGCAAAATTAGAAATTCAAGTTGATAGAAGCAGTGAATGAACGCGTAACTGGGTAGTTACCAACGTCAATACCAAAGCTTGTATCAGCAGCTCCACCAACTCCTGGATCTAATCCCTTATACTTTGTAAAAGTAATCAAGTTATTACCTGAAAGGATCAACTTAGCATTTTTTACACCGATTTTAGAAATAACACTCTTTGGAATGTTATATCCTAATGAGATGTTTTGTAAACGGATGTAATCTCCATCCTCTACATACCAAGAGTTTTCAGCTGCAGATGTTGAGATGTTAGATGCTGATTCCCAAATTGGAGCCTCTGCATTGTTACCCAATGCTGGAGTCCAAGATTTCTTAGCACGCTCTCCTTTTCCTGATCCTTCAAACGTTCCGTAGAAGTCAGTAAACCACTTGGATTGATTCCAAATTTTATTACCCGCCGAAGCATACCAGTACATATTCAAATCAAAGTCTTTGTAAGTCAAACCTAGATTCACACCACCTGTGTAAGTTGGAACTGGTGATCCTAAGTAAGTACGGTCAGCAGGAGTAATTCTGCCATCTCCGTTAATATCCGCATAACGGAAACGACCTACACCTTTACCTGATTGCTCAGGAGATGATCTAACTTCCTCAGCAGAATTGAAGAAACCAATTACTTGGTATCCGTAGAATGAAGACAATGAGCGTCCGATCTCCATACGAATTGGGTTAATTCCACGGAAAGAACCACCTACTAAATTCGTGATACCTGGCGCAAATTGTACAATCTCGTTCTTCAAGAATGAATTATTGACTGTTATTTCATATTTGATATCCGATGTAATGTTTCCACGGTTAATAACCTGCATATCGATACCTTGGTTACGCATTTTCGCTACGTTAACAGATGGAGCAGACGCTGCAGGACCAACTACCGCTGGAAGTGGTACGTTGAATAATAAATCCTCTGTATCTTTTCTCCAGATATCAAATACAACTTCCCACTTACCGTTTAACAATGTTGCATCAACACCAATGTTCGAAGTTACAGCAGTCTCCCACTTCGCAGCTGGGTTACCAATACGAGAACGGAAGTAGCCTTCATTCGCTCCTGATGATTGACCATCAATTGGGTAGAATGAATTACCTCTATTTGCCGCATATAAAGAGAATTGGTTAGCAGGGTCTACGTTGTTTGAGTTACCCATTGTACCCCAACCTCCACGGATTTTCAAATCGGTGATTGCTGGAAGATCTCTCATGAATTCTTCTGATGTTACACGCCAAGCAGCAGAGAATGCTGGGAAGATACCATAACGATTCTCAGAACCGAAACGAGACGAACCATCACGACGAACAACCCCTGTGAAGTAATACTTCTCATTGAAGTTATAGTCTAATTTACCGAATACCGAGAAGAAGTTAACACCTGAGAACAAGTTTGAGTTAACCACTGGCGATTGAACTGCGTTCAATGTCACGAAATCTAAGTCCATCGAGAATGGGTTGATACCTGAACCATTGATTGAACGACCTCTACCTGTATTTAATGCCTCTAAACCAGCTAATACTTTAAATCCATGCTTTCTCCATTGGAATTTATAGTTTGCTGTATTAGTCATTACCCAAGCAAATGAATAAGCTTGACCTTCCGAGAATGAGTTCGATGCCTCTGGCTCAGAATCCCCTAAGTAACGGTAGTTATAGTTCTTAAATGCAGAACCATTGTACTGACCACCAATACTTGTACGCAAAGTCAAATCCTTGATTGGCTCATAATCAACATAAATGTTACCTACAGCATTCGCATTGTAGTTATTGTCATTTGAGTTATTCAAAACAATTTGACGAACTGGGTTACGTGGGTTGTTAAATCCAGCTGCCTTCGTAGATGCATACGCACCAAACTCATCAAATACTGGAATTACAGTTGGCATACGGTAAGCCGACAAGATTACAGACTCATCACCCGCAATACCTAAACCATTGTTACCACCCGCTTGACCACGAACTGAACGGTATGTGAATTGTAAGTTCTCACCAATTTTCACTTTCTTTCCTAAACTGAATTCAGAGTTGAAACGAACTGAATAACGAGAGAAATCATTTTGAATCAAGATACCATCTTGCTTTTGTCCAGATAGACCTAAGTAGAAACGTCCTGACTCATTTCCTCCTGAGAAACCTAATGAATGACGCTGTGTCGCACCCAAACGTGTGATTTCATCGTACCAGTTTGTACCCGCTTTGTTCGCTCTAATTAAGAAAACGTTCTCTGGGTTAGCCGCACGAGCCGCTGTGATAGCCGCTAAATCAACATTGTTCACACCGTTTGCACCGTTAGCATGCAAATAAGTAGGCAATACTGCTTGTGCAGATGAACCATACTGAGGGTGTGTGTAAGAAACCGCTGTTCCGTTCGCCGCTGCATTGTTACGGTAAGCAACATGTGTCCAATCAGCTTGCTCTTGTGGAGTCAACATCTTTGGAGCACCATTGACATTCGGATCAGTAGCACCATACATACCATTATAAGTAATGCTCAAACCTTTCTTACCACGTGTACCTTGCTTAGTTGTGTATACGATTACACCGTTAGCAGCACGAGCACCATAGATAGAAGCTGCAGCCGCATCTTTCAATACAGTTGTAGACTCAATATCATCTGGAGATAAGAAATCAGTTGAACCTACTGGAACCCCATCAACTACATACAAAGGCTCGTTACCACCGAAGGCACCAAAACCACGTACACGAATGATTGAGTTTGTTCCTGGCTGACCGTTGGTAATCAACGTTACACCGGCAACACGTCCTTGCAACATTTGCTCCACGTTACCCGTTGGTGCAATTTGCAAATCCGCCGCCTTCACGATCGAAGCAGCCGCCGTAGACTCCTTTTTGTTGGTCACTGAGTAACCTGTTACGATTACTTCGCTCAATTGAGATACATCCTCATCTAAAGAAACCGAGATAGAAGATTGAGATCCCACTGAAACCGTTTTTGTTTTGTAACCTACTGCTGAAATTGTCAAAACAGCGTTACCCGATTTTACGGTAACCGAGAATGCACCATTAGCATCTGTAGTAGCTCCAGTAGTAGTTCCTTTTACAGCAACACTCACACCTGGAATTGCTTCAGAGTTCGCATCAGTAACCTTTCCAGTTACCTTACGATCCTGCGCAAATGACGAAAAACTCCCTAGCATCACAATCGCGAGCAATAAGAAGCTTCGAAGACTTTGGTAAAAATTGTTTTTCATAATACG
>JACCDK010459972.1_pt1 | contig 21648 bp, 11 predicted proteins | sample 7445871 | NCBI WGS metagenome assembly JACCDK01 (sample SAMN15323436, study PRJNA562643) | freshwater metagenome | isolation source: river surface water | place: USA:Blue River Watershed | collected 2017-08-15
ACCGTGATGGTCTCGCCAGACACCAGCCCATCAAGAGCAAAATTGCCAGAGCCCAGCAGCGCATTGGTGGTACCATCATAATTGCGGCTGACACTGCCGATCAGCGACACCAGAAGCGGTCGCGGCAAAATGGAAGCGGGCGCTACTAAAGTGGGGCTAAATTGGTAGCCAAACACCGGCTTCCCCGAAGCAACGGTGAAGCTGGCATTGATGCCAGAAATGGTGGCTTGCGTCGCTGAAACCCCCGCCACATCAGCCAAGATCGAGGAAATATTGACGCTGCTTAGGGTGTCACCGTTAATGAGTCCGTCAAAATTGACCCTGACCTGTCCGGCTGAAAAGCTTCGGGTGCCATCATAGAGCTTGCTGAGACCGCCAACCATCTGCGGCGACAGTATTGGTGCGAAGCTGTAGGCCAGCCCATTGCCTGATGGGAGCGACGGCAGAGGCTCCAGTCCGCGCATCTGTCCCTCGGTGATCCTGTACGAGCGCCAATCATGCGGGAGCGAGCCAGTGATGTCGGGAGCGTTGCCGCCAAATGGATTGCTATTGCCGCTCCAGATCGTCCATCCTTGCCCTGCTTGAATGACGTTCGTCAGGCTGGAGAGGTTGCTGAAGCCTTGCCCCCCCAGCAGGCTGATGCGGTTGGTGGCCAGTAGGCGCGCACTTTGACCAAGCGTCAAGCGTCCCTCGGCAGAGGCGAAGATTGAACTGAACCTTCGGCCGGTGCCGATCTCACCTGCGAAAGTAAGATCACCTCCCGCCTTGGCAAAGAAATCTACCGCAGCGTCACTTGTAGCATTGATCGGCCCGGCAATTGTCCCCGATCCCCGAAACGAAATCGCGCCTGAGTTTATAACGTTAATGGCGTTGAGAAGTGTAACCGGATTGAGGCTGGTAAACTCAAGTACCGCATTCTGGCCAAGCGTGATCCCCCCCGAACCAATGCTGGCAACGTCCGGAGCGCGAACAAATCCTTCAAGAACCCTTAGCTGGCCCAGAGCTGAATTATTGCCCGTCAGTGTCAGAAAACCCGACCGGGTTAATGACAAGGCCGACGCGATTACCGGACCGGAAATGACGCCGGTGTCTGCCAAGGCAACATTGACTTGACCGGCCTGGACCGAGTTGAGGCTCAAATTCCCTGCTCGGAGCGTGGCACTCGCAAGAGACGCATTACCGATCACACCGGTCACGACGAGGTTGTTCCGCGCGTCCAACACAATCGAAGAACCACTGCTGTCCGGTGAAGTGACAATGTCTCCCCGGACGACGACATCCCCAAGCGCGCGGATTTCGCGCAAGCCCGATAAAATCAGATCACCCGTGATATCGATAAGGCTGGCACCCAAGATATTGCCAGTCCTGACGGTTCCCCCAATGTCGTCCAGATTGGCATCAGCGACCAATCGGATTTCGACCGGGCCAGAAAAGATCTGATCGCCTTCAATGCGGATGTCTTTGTCGGCGGTTACTTTAATGCTGCGCACCGGGCCATCTGTCAGGAAATTCAGTAATGATGGTGTCGTGAGCTTGAAATTTCCGATTGATGCATTGGCGCGGTTGGCAATCGTGAAGTCTTTTGTATGAATTTCCAAATTGGAACCGCCATTGAGTATTCTGGTGATAGCCTGATTGCTGATCTGAGATGTTGCAGATGCCTGACGGAAAACTGATGAAGTCTGAGAAAAATCGGAAACGATATTGCTCGAGTTCTGAAAATTATTAGAAATATTTCTAAAAAATAACTGCGATGTATCATTAATTGTCCGCCCAGTTAAGCCTGCGGACACGCTATGATTAACTATGCTAACTCCGCCATAATTTAAAAGTATTTCACCATTTTCTCGGATTCTTATTTCAAATGTACTAATCTGGTTGGTGCCAAATTCTGGAACGCCTGACCATTGGACCACAAATTCGCGTTGCCCATTCGGCAGTACAATGGTTGCCGCCTTAGGATTGCTTAGGCTTCGGGGATCAAGGTCCGTCCACAGACCAAAGATCGTTGGGGGAGCCCGCATGCCATCCAGCGGCACTCCGTTACAGCAAAGAGAATTGCCACCGAGGTTTCCGAACGACACAAAGCCGTTGGAAGACACTTCAATCCCGTCATATGTTTCCCCAAAATAGAGGAAACTAAAGCCAAGCGGGAGCCTTCGGGCCACCTGATCGTCGCCAAGGTCGAGGCTTTGAAGGTCGGCAGGGTTGTACAAAGGAAGGCTTGCAGCCGATTGCCATGTGAACACATTAGACGCCGCTGGCGTCAATTGCTCTACCAGATCGATGGAGGCTGCCGTCAGTTTCACGGTGCCCGGGGCCGCCAATGAAGTGCCGCCGATGGCTTCTAAAGTGGCGCCTTCGATGTCGAGATAGAAACCGGAGAGATCAATCGTCCCTCCCCGCCCATTCAATCCTGCACCATTGGCACGCAGACGACCGGCAATCTTGGTGGCCAGGCCAAGTTCCCCATTGCCGTTTACCGTAATCAATCCACCGACACCGATTTCACGAGCACTGGCGGAAAGCACGCTACCTTGCTTGATCGCCACGCTAGCCAGTGATCCGTTATTCAATTGCTCGCGCTGCTGGAGCAGCAATTGCCTGGCGGTCGCGATCGACTGGTTAGTAGCCTGAAACGCAGAAAAATTGATGCCTTCCTGCAGGGCTGGTGTTGCCATGAGGGAAATTTGGCCGCCGCCAGCTTTGCCGTCAGCATTCAGCATGGCCTGCGGCTCGACCGTCACAAGACTGCCCGACGCGGTAATGAGACCGCCAACCTCTCCCGTCTCGGCTCCCTCGACAGTAACAGTGCCTTTAACGGCGAGTGCGCCGTTCGGGCCAGCATCAAGAATGACGCGACCATTGGCCGATTGAACGCTTTTAGCTTCGATAAGCCCGTCGGCATTGATGACGCCGCTGATGGTGCCCAGCGCCGATGCCATGCTCAGCGCAACCAAACCGCCATTGGCTGAGATCGTGCCCGTATTGGTGATGTCCCGGAAGACAGTAGGAACGGAAGAATTATTGCTCAATGCGTAGGAAATCAGTCGGCCTTGATCGAAGGATACGCTCAAATTGTCGACCGCCGCCAACAAAACTTTCCCGCGGTCTGCCCTGATTTGGCCGCTGTTCTCAATTTTGGCGGCATTGAGGATCGTGTAGCCAAGGCTGTTTGTGATGATGCCTCGATTGATGATAGATGCGGAAGAGCCACCGTTCCCGACAGCGAACTGCGCAGTATCCGCCATGAAAGCAGTATGCGAGATATTCCCAGTCGAAGCGAGAAAACCCGTCGAGGTCACTCTTCCTGTAGGGGATATGAATACCCCGTTCGGATTGAGGATCCACACTTGCCCATTGGCTTGAACAAGGCCATCAATCACAGAAGCACTATTGCCTGCAACACGGTTTAACGTAATCGCGTTGGCATCCGGTTGATCAAAGCGCAGCGTATGATCCAGCGGAACATTCAAGGTGGACCAGTCGAGAAATGCCTTGGCGGTTGTTTGTGTAACCGTGCGCAGCGTGCCTGTTGAGTCGATGGCATATGTTGCACTCCCCGCAACCACGGTCGGCGCCTGGTCCGGAACTGTGGTCTGCACACTGCTCTGAGCTGTCGCTACGGAACTGATGCTGGCCGAAGCCAATAGCATGAGACGGACAAGTTTCATGGTCGCTCTTTCAAATGTGGGCGCCAAAAATTGGTTCGGGCCATCAGAAAACCGATACCAGGCTTATGTTTACCCGTGCCGGACGGCTTTCAGCGCCAGCGATTGCACGGCCCTCAGCCGCAAATTGGAGATCAAGGAAAAGGCGGTCAGCGAGAAGAGCCTTCAACCCAACGCCGTAGGACACGGTACTCTGCGTCGCGGCCGGCAGACCATCCCCAGGAAGCAATTTAGCCCTTGCTGAATCGACAAAACCATACCCCTGGACATTGCCAATCAAGCCCGGCACCTGAGCTGACGGAAAATCCAAACGCAGCTCTCCAAGTATACCTACACCCAAATCACCTGTTAGAACCGAAGGGGCGTAACCGCGCCCCAAAAGCTGCCCCCCAAACGCCACCTGCTCACCTGCCAGCAGCCGATCAGCAGTCCACTGGCCAACCACACGCGTGAGAAAGGATGCGTTGGTATCAAGCGGAAACACATGGTCGATTTGCCAACTTACCTTGATGAAATCAGGTTCAAATCCTGAAACGGACGGGATGGGGTTGTATTCATCTAGCGCACCGAAAACTCGTAACCCCGAGTTTACAAATACTTGTGCCGTTGTGAGCCCTAAAGAGGACTGGTGGCGTCCGCGCAGACCAATCTGAGTGCTGGCAATCTTATCCCGGGTGATTTCAGTCTCGAGCGCAGTCACTTTGGTGCGCGCGAAGAGCAGGGCTGTTTCAAGGTACAGCGCGCTCGAACGGGACCGGTGAAGCGGCGTACGCAATCTGGCTTCGAGCGAGTAAGATGAACTGGAAACATCAAGCGCAGCGGCTTCGCCTCCTGGACTTGCCTGTGCCGCAAGCCCGCCAAGATAAAGGATGGCGCCTTTGGAACCGATCGGCATTGCATAGCGCGCACTCACCGCCTGTAATTCTTCAAACCTTCGTCCTGCAACGCTAACTGAAAGGTCGATTGCGCCGGGCCGCTTGAGTGGTGAATTGATCGTATAGCCCAGCGAATACAGAGCGGGACCAATCGCGTCCGAACCCGTGTTGCTCGCGCTAGCGAAGCCCATGTTTGGCATCCGGGCTGTCGAAACGACCATATTGGCAGCGCCAAGGGCATTGCCCGGCCTCAAAAGCGTTTTGATCGCAACGCCGGGCGTATCATTCAAGATCAGCAATCTACTATCGAGTTCGCGTATATCCAGCGGACGCTGATCGCGCAGATCGGCAAGCGCAGTCTGGGCCAAATCGGCGACCGCGCTGGTTTCATCTTCCATCACGATATCGTCGATATAGCCTTCGACGACTTCGATCGTGACAACCCCGTCTTCAATCTTTTGCGGTGGAATGATGACGCGGGTCAGCAAAAAGCCCTGATCGGCATAAAGCGCCTGCAGCCGGTCAGCCTGCTCTCGCAGCGTTTCCAGGCGGATTCTCTGGCCCTCCAGAGGCGCGAAAAGCGAGCGCACCTGTTCCTCGGAGAAAAAGGTCACGCCATTGACCTGAACCCGCAAAACCAGAAAATCGAGGGCCGATACGTCCTTCGGCACGACCGATTTTTCTGGATTGCGGATCGTCAGATCCAGATCTTCCTGCGGCGGCAATTCGGGTGGGCTCAATCGCAACCTGGAGATGTCGGCCTCAGGTGTCAGCACTACTGATTGTGCCAAAGCTTGTCCGTTCGCGAGCCAGCACAATGGCGCAAGCAGCAGAAATTGCTTATTCTTCAGGGCGAAGATCTGCATCATTTCGAACCCATTTTGATGAATGCCGAAACCTCACCTGCTTGCAGTCTTTGAAGATGATAAATAATCAGAGGATCGTCGGGGTGTTTCCGGCTAAGATCAGAAAAGCGTTCAGTTGCCTTGATGTCATTCTGTTCGAGAAGGGCAAATGCTGCGTGGTATTCTTTTTCGGCATCGACATCATAATCTATTGGAAGGGGAGTGTACAAAGTCGTGAATTCAGCTTTCCCTTTCAGAGCGAAATGGCCGATCGTGCGAAAGGAGCGATCTTTCGCCTGATCCACGACCGACTGGGTGCAGCATATCCGGGTTCCGAAGTACTTGTTGATGCCTTCGGTGCGCGCCGCGGTGTTGACAGTGTCACCCAATGCAGTGAAATCCATGCGCTGCGAGGAGCCAAAATTGCCGATAACGGCGGGACCGGCGTGGATACCAATACGGGTGACACCGAACGGAATGCCCTTGGCGTTGCATTCTTGGCGATATCGCTCGGCGTAGGCGTCCAGTTCCAATGCGGTTCGGATAGCAGCCGCGGCATGATCCGGCTGCTCGATCGGAGCGTTGAAGATGGCCATGATCGCATCACCGATGAACTTATCGATCATGCCCCCTTCGCGAAGAATGATTTCGCACGCCCCATCAAGGTACCGGTTGAGTACGTCGGAAAGCTCTTCGGCGGAAAGCAGTTCGGACATGGTAGTGAAGTCGGCCACGTCCGTGAACAGGAACGTGGCCTCGCGCTTTTCGCCGCTGATGGCTGCGGCACTTGGGTCTGCGGCAATGCGCTCAACCACGGCAGGCGAGACATAGCGCGAAAACGTGGATTGAATGAACTGCCGCTGCAACCGCTCTGCGCGGCCAATGATCAAGTCCATCATCCACACGGAGAGCAACAGCGCAAAGGTTGGAGACAGAATAGGAAGCATTCCAATGCCATAGCCATAGCCGACAATGGCAATGCCCCAGTAGCCCGCAAGCGCGAAGAGAGACAACGTAACGTTGAAAAACAACCCTTTGCGAAGCTGGCTAATAATCACGCCCAAAGCTGTGAAGAGGGCGACCATCAGCATCGTCTGCTGCGCAGGAGAAACGGGTTCAGGCGCTTTGGACGCAAGGCTGTCTATGGCGTGAGCCTGAATAAGCACCCCCGGCATCAGCCCGCGGTCAGCATCATCGATGATCGATAGTGGGGTAGGATGCCTATCTGTAATTGAAAGGACCGCGCCGATCAGTACAATCTTGCCGGCAAAGATTTCGGGCGGCAGGACCGGCACATAATTGGCTGAAATGACCGGAAACGGGTCTTCACCGTCTGCGGACAAAGGCCGCCATGCGATTTCCCGTGGTGCACGAAGCTGGGGAGCATCAAGATAGCCCGCCATGACCGCTGCAAAGCTGGGCGGGTGATCATCATCATAGATGATTTGGTCGCCTGAAACGATGCCGCCGGGATTAACCCGCCGGACCAGGCCATCAAACGGGTCCGACAGCAGTCGGCTTTCCATGCGCTTTTCCGGCGGCACGAATGACCGCATGTATTCAAGCTGCGGCTCGGTCACAAAGGCGCGATCAGACGTAAAGCTGAAATGCAGCGGGGTTTTGACTGCGCGAACAACAGAATAAAGCCGTTCATCCTTGGCCAGATCACTAGCTTGATCGATCAGAACGTCCACCCCGATGGCCTTTGCCCCGGCGCTATCGATACGTTCAATTAGGCTGGCGATAAACGCGCGGTCGATCGGTGAACGATAGGAGAATTGCGATAGCGTATCCTCATCGAGAGCGACTACGATGATTTGATCAGAGGGAGGCTTTGGCACTGACAGAGCCGCCACGCGAACATCGGCAAGCTTCTTTTCCAGATTGTTGATGGGAGCCAAAAACTGTACCGCGAGAACGGCAATCATTGCCGAGAAGACAGCAACGACCGTGATCCAAAGGGCCGAGCGGCCTGGCTGTTTCAGCCAAACCTTGGAAATAGCGGTTATCACTTTCATTGGCTATTCTCAGCATTCTGGCCAAGAATAAGCGCGGCAATCAGAGCATCGGTCTGCTGGAAACAGCCCTTTTCAATCATCCATCCGGCCAAAACTGACGGCTCTGTTGTTATAGCCTTAGGGATGAGGTGCACGCGAATGCTGTATTCGCGCTCCTCATGCTTGATGATGAATGGTTTTGCCACCTCGATATCGCTGACCCTGGTGACTGCCACAGTTTCTTGTCCGACTTGGAATTGGAGCTGCGCGTTCCATGACCGATCGAGCGGGAGAAGTGTGAAGTCTTGGGCCGTCTCGCTCAAGGGGCGCCACCACCCAATGGCCGCATCCTCAACAAGGCATCGTTCCCCAGGACGGGAAATGTCGATCAGCCACGGCGATGGCAACAGCGCGGCATTTGACCCCGACCGTACAGCCCCGACCCGATTGGCTCGGTCCTTGCGATTGGCCACAAGAGCTGCGAGCGCACGACCAGCCCCTTGATTGGGAGGAACTTTTGACTTCAACGGCCCGCTATGCGGTCCACGCAAGCTGATGACGGTACCATCGGTACGCACCACCACCAGCTTGCCGCCCGCAGGCAACTTGACCTGTTGAGCTTCATCAAGCCGCGCCCCGACTTTGAAATCGACCCCGCGCACCTCAACAACCACCAGCGATTGGGCCGCCGCCGGAACAGCGACCCAAAGTGCGACGAATGCGAGGAGAGCGGCGCGGATCACGAACTCGATGCTTCAAAATAAGCCGTTTCTTTTCCGCTGCCGACGAACGAAAAAGCGCCCCAGAAAAAGGGATGCGCAGTGTTGTCATTACTGATAGCCAACAATTGCGCACGCTGTAGTGCCGTATCAGTGGGAAGCGCCCGGTCTCTCCCAATTGCACTGAACATATCGCGCATGAGCGATGCCGTCGCAGCGGACGGCACTTGCCAATGGGTGACGAGCAAGCTGCGAGCTCCGGCGATGAAAAAGCTCTCCGCAAGGCCTGCAAGCGAATCGCCCTTCTGGACAGTTGCATTGCCACCCGTGGCGGTGTTGCAAGCGGAAAGCACCACGAGATTCGCCGAAATTTGCAGGGCGGCCACCTCGCTAGCATCAAGAAATCCGTCACTGTCTCTCGATGTCGCGTTTTCAGAGGGCAGCGCCAAAGCAATCCCAGGTTCGCGTTGACATGCAGTCTCGCCGGGCATCACAGCATGGGTAGCGATGTAAATAACGTTGTAATCATTAAGTGATTGGCTGCGGAATACTTTTTCTTTGGCCTCTTCATCGGTGAAGAGATCAGCATCTTTGACTCCAAGCGAGATGGTGACCGAACGGACCTCGTCACCAGTGTCGGGCAATTGTTCGAGAGAAGCGAAACGGCTCGGCAGCGCGATGCCTTCAGGATTGCAGGTTTGCGCGCCTGCAATTGGTGGAACCAGGGCTGTTCCTGCGAACTTTGGGTTGGCGATGCCAAGAAACGGTTTGGGCCGAGCTTTTGCCGGCTTGGTCGACCGAAGATTGAAGAAGCTGACTACCGATGGCGCGTGCGTAATCGCCATCCGCTTCACCAGCCACGGAGCCTTGCCGTAGTCTCCGCTCGTAGGAGCATCGGTGACCAATGTTCCGAAGGGAAGGCTGCTTAAGGGGCCATTCGGAACCACAATCAGGCGCTTCACCCTTGTCAGCGGCTCGCTGACACCGCTGAATAGCGTCTGGTAAAGGAAATGGGAATCTTCGAGGTTGAATTCGTTGACCGAGCCCCCTTCAATTTCCAGTCCCTTGCGCAAACCGCGCACCATTCTGGCCAACTCCTCGCCTCCTGCTGCAATAGGCGTAATGTAAATCCGCTCACGCGTAACAAGCTGCAGGAAGGTAACGTCCCGTCCGATCAGGAAACTGGCCAAAGCTTCATCGTGCTCCAGCATTCCACGAAGAATATTCAAATCAGGCGTGCGATTTTCGTGAAGCCGCTGAAATTCGGGATGATCTTTCAACAAAGAGCTGCGCAGGTTGGTCGCTTGGATAACCTGTTGCTGGAGCTTTGCTTTCAAACTCTCTGTAAGAATATCATCACGTTCCTCAGCCGGCCTTGCGCGCTCTATTGCAAGCTTTCCGTTGAGTTCCGCCTGCACGAAAACACTTTGCTTCAAGCTGCTGACAAGCTTGGCCAGTGCAGGATTTGCATCAGTGATCTGGATAGAGGCCAAATCAATCGCTTCGTCCCGGCCGGGGACAAAGGCCAGCTGGAATGCATCGTATAGCTCGGTCATCAAGCCGAGCTTTTCGTCTTCAGTCGCCGACGCATCAGCTTCAGCCACAACAGCTTGCGCAAACGGGATCAGATCGTCGACCCGCACCGCAACTGATCCCCGCGGCATTACCTTGGCGATCTGAATGGCGCGACGATAGGCAATAATCGCGTTCACATTCATTGCTTCGCGTTGATACATACGGCCTTGCGCGAGGAGCAGACGCACCATGCCCGGGCCATCGCCGTGCAGCGATCGGCGGATTGTGATCGCCTTCTCATAAAACGTTTCCGCAGCCGATAACCGGCCAAGAGCGGACGATGCCTCACCTAGCACCGCAAGGATTTCCGCCCGCCAGATGGGCGCCTTTTGCTTTGCGGAGGTCAGAGTAAAGAGCGCTTCACTAGCCTTTGCGTAAGCAGAAACGGGATCGTCCAACTTCAGAAGTATGGCCGCCTCTCTCGCCAACGAGAGGGCCAATTCCGGTTGCACATTGATCGTGTCATTTTCGTTCGACTGAAAAAGCGAAACAACGGCCTGACTATCATCGCTGCCCACAATATTCCGCCATTGCAAGGTAGCGTCAGCGGCATACCTTCCGGCGGAGTCGAAATTGCCCTGAAGCGCTGCAATACTAGCCTGATAGCCAGCAAGCCGGGCGCGGTCGCTCGGACGCGGCGACGCATCAATGATCACTCCGGCGCGGCGGATGATAGCTTGGGCCGCTTCAAAGTCTTCCCGATAAGCCGAAATCATAGCCAGATCGAGCAGCAGCGCAGCAGTGGTGAAATCGGTTTCACCATACAATCGAACTTGCGTTTCAAGCGCGGAATCCAAATGCACTAGCGCTGTGTCGAAATCGAGCTTAGCACTTGCTTCGCGCGCAGCAGACCATAGACTATTTATACTAGTTTCGTCAGCAGCGCGCTGCTCCGAGATCTCAGCCGTATCGGCGACACCCGCACGCAGAACCAATGTATCAGCCTTTACAAGGCCGTCGCAAAACTTCGATACATGAGTTCGGGGCGGGTCTATAGTACAAGAAATCAGTTGAACTTGCCCGTCATGCAAAATTTTGGCGTCACGTTGGTCCTGAGGCTCAAGCGTTTGAAGAGTGACCTTTGAATCCAGCAGACTGGCTCGACTTTCTTCGGCTGTGACCAGTAGCGTCAAAAAACTAATGGCGAAACATGTCTTTATACAAACACATGTAGAAAAAAGGCAGCCGCTTTCACGCCGATTGATTCGTAAAGTCGACGCTGCACCTTTCCGCCGCCAAATGTCAAAACCATTAAAAACCAAAGTAGTACCCCCCGGGGGAGAAAACTCCACAAGTTGCCCAGTGCTTGTCGAGGAAGCAATAACACCGTGTTCGGTAAAGACAAGTACGCTAACCCATTGACCATCGTTTCGGCACCCTTTCGGCAAATCATTCCATTCTGGACATGCCGCGATGGATCACAAATGCCCTGCCCTAACCCTATCATTACTTTGAAAGAAGTGAATTTTTGAGATTGGCTTCGCAGCACTTCGTTCTCATGAGCCGTTCATCGTGACACAACGTCGTCAGCTTGCGGACGCCGGCGATGGTAGAGCCGTGGCGGGTTGATTTGACAGAGCCGCTTGGGCCCTTTGTGGAGTTACTGGGCATCCGGCGAAGGACACGGATATTCCGGCCGCAGTCGAATGCACGATCCGTCATGAGCCAGAGGCGAGAGCGTTTGGGCTACCTTTGCGGCACGTTAAGGCCTTCACGGCGCCAGATGCGCTCCACGCTCTTGAAGCTCACATGCCAGCCTGCCTCGCGCAGCAAAGCCATCATACAGCGATAGCCATAGCGACCGTATTGTCTGGCCAGCGCGATGATGTCCTCTGTCAGTGCAGCCTCGTCATCTGCACGACGCGGCGTCTATCGCAGTGTCGATCGATGTTGCCAAAGCAGGCGGCATACCCACCGCTCGAACACCGGCGTTGTATTCCATTTATGATCGATACAGCGCCGTGGGCGTACGGGGCTTAGAAGGTTTCCTTGGCCGCCCCCTGTAGGATAGCATCAGATCGGACACCGCCCTACGCAGCCGTGTATCTTCCTTCTCTAGATCCTTCATCCGCCTAGCTAGGTCCATCTTTAGACCGGCAAACTCGGGCCGGTCGAGCGCGCAGGGCGTACCCGCGAAATCGCCCTCTATCGTCAGCGTCGGACGTTGCTCTTCGCGGCGCAATTCGGGCGGTGCAAGGTCGGTGCGGTTAGGCGGCGTTATCGGCGCCTGTGCCGATGCGGCGCTGACCGGCACCAACATCGCGCCAAGTCCAAGTGCCGAAGCCGCTGCGCGCCACGTCAGCCCAATGGCGGACCTTTACGGAGAGATACGGCCCGATCCGCACGAATCAGGTTGCACATAACCTTGCCGTTCTTGGCTTGTGACCGACAAGTTTTCCTCCAGGCCGTTCACCCCGCAAGTGGGCCCGAAGGGACCACCTGCTACAAAGTATTTATGTTTTCGTACCGGAACCGCTGACGCTTTTGCGTCTTGCGATCGCCCGGCTGGAACGACCCTCGTAGTTATATACAAACCTGCAGCGACAGCCAGTAAACACACGCTCGCTTACGACAAAGACGTGGTCGCCCATCGCCTTTGTCGCATTTTGACAAGTCCGCGTGCAGCACGCGGGCCGAAAGGATGGCAAAAGGGTTGGCGGCGCGCCCGATCAGGTGCCGGCGGCGAGCATCACCTTTGCCGAAGCGGCCGAAAGGGCGCCGGCTTCGACCGGGAGCGTGGCGGGGCGTGCCGCACCCGGATAGGCCTTGGAGAGCAGACCGAGCGCCTCGGAGATGCGCGCATGAGCGCCGGGGTTTTCCGCCTTTATGCCTGCGCCCGAACTCGAAAACGTGCTCGCGGCGACGCGGGCGAAGCCGTATCCGTCGAGGTAGGGCTCATAGTTCGCATCCTTGGCGAGCTTGCGATACATCGCGCTCGCGCGTTCAATCATGTCGGCGATCACTCCGGCCGATACCTTGGCGGGGCTGGCACCAGCCGGCGCCTTCGTTGCCGCGGCCCGCAGCGCGGCGATGATCTTGTCATGGGCCTTGTTGACTTCGGCGGTGCTCTTGCCGGCCAAGGCTGCATCCGCAGCCGCAGTGAAGAGCGGCTTGAAGTCCGCAACCCCGAGCGTGGTGAAGACCGAGTCCATGTCGAGCAGCACTTCGCTAACCGGGTGAGCGAACATCTCGGCGGCCGCCTGCTTGTTGCCAGCCGCATAGGCATCGCGCGCGGCCACAACATGCGCCTCCGCAACCGCTAGCGCGATGCCATAGGCGACCGGGTCCTTCGCCGCATCGGCGACGGCCACGCCGCCTTCACCTTCGCCGCCCGCCGCAGCCTGCTCGCCCTCGCCGCTGCCGCCCTCGCCCTCGCCGGCACTCGCGGCGGCCGCTGGCGCGGTCTGGGCACCCTCACCCCCCGACTCGCCGCCCGCCTCGCCGCCGCTGCACGCCGCTAGCAGGCCACCGGCGAGCGCCGTGCCGAGGCCAAGCTGGGACCAGAGTTTGAGGGTGCTGTTCATGGCGCAAGCAATCCTTTTTTCGAAATGAGGGTAATGCGCCTCATGGCGTAGGTGATAATCACTCGCAAGAGCTATTCACCCGACATGCCTTGCGGACCTGCGAAAGCGCCCTTAAAGACATGATACAACATTACAAGCTGGCAGGTCTTCCCACTATGGAATGTCTAAGTCATGCGGCTCGATCCTCGTCCGACCCGGCCGTTCTGCGCGCGATCCGGATGGAGGATTGCAATCTGGCCATCTGGCACCGCGCGGCCTTTGCAGACTTCGCCCCGCTCGTCGGTGGCGAACCACAGGATCTGCGGTTCGTCGGCGCGCCCCGCGGGCTTGCAGACCGGCTCTTGCGCGAACTCGCAAGCGCGGGCTTCGGCGGCGACCCCCAGCTTCACAGCGCGCTCGCCGAAGACGCCGCCCAGCTTGCCCGGCTGTTCTGCGCGGCGATGGACATTGCCACCTTCGAGCTGCGGCTCGAAGTCGTACGCACCGATTCGTGCCGCAGGTTCCACGCCGATTATGTCAGTGCGCGCCTCATCACGACCTATGTGGGGGAAGGCACGGACTGGCTCGACGATGCCGATGCAGAGCGCGTCGGCGCCGGAACCGAGCCGCTCCGCATCAACCGCCTCGCAGCCTTTGATGTCGCGCTGTTCAAGGGCAAGCTTGCCACCGATCGGCCCGCCATCCACCGTTCGCCGCCGATCGCCGGAACCGCGGGCGGCGCACGTCTGCTGCTGGTGCTCAACCCCGCCAGTCGTTCCTTCGTCGATGCCTCGCAATCGGCTCTTCCGCCATCCCGCCATCTCGCCTAACAGCGCGGCTGAGCCCGCGCGCGGGCCACGTCAGTCTGCCAGTCCGCCCACACGGCGGCGCGGCTTGAACACCAAGGGGATGCAAGCAATGAAGAACTTCCTGCTGGCCGGGGCCTCCGCCCTGATCGCCGCCCTGCCCGCTGCCGCGATGGCCGACGAGGGCATGTGGCTACCGAGCCAGACCGGCGCGATTGCCGACCAGATGAAGGCCGCCGGCCTCGAGCTCGACGCCAAGACCCTCGGCGATCTCCAGCGCCCGCCACTGACCGCGATCGCCTCGCTCGGCGGCTGCTCCGCAGCCTTCCTCTCGCCTGATGGTCTGGTCGCCACCAACCACCACTGCGTTGCCGGATCGCTCCAGTACAATTCCTCGCCCCAGAACGACTACCTCACCAACGGCTTCCTCGCGAAGACCCTGGGCGACGAGCTCCCCGCCGCGCCCGGAAGCCGGATCTATGTGATCGAGGACCTGCGTGATGTCTCCAAGGACATGCTCAAGGGCACCGAGAAGCTCGACGGCCGCGCCCGCTACGATCGCCTCCAGGCGAACCGCGCCGCGCTGATCGAGGCGTGCGAGAAGCAGGCCAACCGCCGCTGCGACGTGCGTGCCTATTTCGGCGGCCAGCAATACTGGCTCCAGCAGCAGCTCGAGATCAAGGACGTGCGTCTCGTCTATGCGCCAGCGGGCGGCGTGGGCAATTTCGGGGGCGAGAAGGACAACTGGATGTGGCCGCGCCACACCGGCGATTTCTCCTTCTACCGCGCCTATGTCGCGCCCGACGGCTCGTCGGCGGCCTTCAGCAAGGACAACGTGCCGTTCAAGCCCAAGGCCTTCCTGCCGATCGCCAAGCAGGGCGTGAAGGAAGGCGACTTCGTGATGGTCGCGGGCTTCCCCGGGACCACCGAACGCCTGCGCACGGCGGCTGAAGCAAAGTTCTACTATGAAGAGCTCTACCCCTACCAGCAGCGGATGCTCGCCGAATACGGCGACCGCATCGATGAGCTGACCGCTGGCAATCAGGCCGCGGTGATCGCCTACGCGGCGACGCTCCAGGGCACGGAGAACTACGAGAAGAAGATCGCCGGCCAGCTCGCCGGGGCGGATTCGATCTCGCTGGTTGCCAAGAAGCAGGCCGAAGAAGCTGCGTTCCGGGCGTGGATCAAGGCCGATACCAAGCGCGAGGCCCAGTACGGTGCCGCACTCGCCGAGCTCGACAGGCTGGTCGACGAGAGCAACGCCTCCGCCCTCGCCGACGTGCGCAAGGGAATGCTCGGCCGCGGCCAGCTCTACGGGGCGGCGCGCACGCTCTACCGCTGGGCGAACGAGCAGGCCAAGCCCGACAAGGATCGCGAGCCCGGCTTCCAGGACCGCGACCGCGCCTTCATGACCCAGCGTCTCCAGATCATCGAGCGCCGCTACGTCCAGGCGATCGACCAGGCGCTGTGGGCCGACGGGATCGCCGAATACCGCCAGCTCCCCGCCGAGCAGCGGATCAAGAGCTTCGACGCCTTCATGGAAGGCCGCGACCTCGCCGCGCTCTACAGCGCCAGCGAACTCGGCAACGCCGCAAAGCGCATGGAGTGGTTGGGCAAGCCGGTGGCCGACTTCAAGGCGTCAAGCGATCCTTTCATCCAGCTTGCGGTTGCGACCTATGACGAGGCGATGGCTTCCGAAGCTGCCGACAAGGAGCGTTCGGGCAAGGTCCAGAAGGCCCGCTCGAAAGTCATGGAAGCGCGCCTCGCCTATGCGGCCTCGCAGGGCAAGACCATGTATCCCGACGCCAACGGCTCGCTGCGCTTCACCTATGGCAAGGTGACCGGCAAGGCAGTCGACGGCCAGATCTGGACGCCCTTCACCACCGCCGAGGGCATTGTCGCCAAGCACACCGGACGCGGCGAGTTCGACGCGCCCGACAAGATGATCGAGCTGATCAAGGCCAAGGATTATGGCCGCTACGTCGCGCCCGAGCTCGGCACGCTGCCGGTCGACTTCATGTCGACGGTCGACATCACCAACGGCAACTCGGGCTCCTCGACGCTCAATGCGCGCGGCGAGTTCGTCGGCCTTGCCTTCGACGGGACGATCGAGGGCGTGGTCAGCGACTGGATGTACGATCCGGCGATCAACCGCACGATCCACGTCGACAGCCGCTTCATGCTGTGGACCATGGAGAAGGTCGACGGTGCGGATCGCCTGCTCAGGGAAATGGGCGTCACCCGGTAAGGCGCGCGCGCCAAGTTGAATAAGTATGCGGCGCGTGGGATTCCCGCGCGCCGCCTGCTAGTGTAGCCCCTCGGACAGACTTACGAGGGGTTAACAGGCATGGCGCGCGATCTGGTCGTGGTCGATATCGGCGGCACCCACGCCCGCTTCGCGATCGCCAGCATCGGGGCGGACGGGGCGATCACCCTCGACGAGCCCGAAACGCTCCACACCGCCGACCACGCCAGCTTCCAGACCGCATGGGAGGCCTTCCGCACCCGCAAGGGCGGTAGCCTGCCCACGGCGGTCAGCATGGCGATTGCCGGGCCGGTGGGCGCACCCGGCAACCTCGCGCCGGTGATCCGCTTCACCAACAACCCCTGGATCATCCGTCCGGGGCTGATCCCCGAGAAGCTGGGGGTGACCGACTTTACCCTCGTCAATGATTTCGCCGCCGTGGCCCACGCGGTCGCGCGGGCTGACGAGAGCCAGTTCCTCCACCTCGCCGGTCCTGACGCGCCGCTCGGCCGGGAGGGCACGATCAGCGTCATCGGCCCGGGCACCGGCCTCGGCGTCGCGCATCTCTATCGGTCGGGCGACCACTACCGTGTGCAGGCAACCGAAGGCGGGCATATCGACTTCGCGCCGCTCGACACGATCGAGGACGCGATCCTCGCCCGCCTGCGCCGCCGCCACAACCGCGTGTCGGTCGAACGGGTGGTGGCCGGCCCCGGCATTGTCGACATTTATCAGGCCCTCGCCGCGCTCGAGCACCGCACCGTGCCGGAACGCGACGCGATCGAGATCTGGAACCTCGCCGCCAGCGGAGAGGACAGTCTGGCGGCGGCGGCGGTGGACCGGTTCTGCCTGTCGCTGGGATCGGTCGCCGGCGATCTGGCACTGGCACAAGGCGGGTTTGGGGGCGTCGTGATCGCCGGCGGGCTGGGCTACCGTATCCGCGAAACCCTGCTCACTTCGGGCTTCGCGGCCCGTTTCAAGGCCAAGGGGCGGTTCGAGAGCCTGATGGCCTCGATCCCGGTGAAGCTGATTGTCCATCCGCAACCCGGTCTGTTCGGCGCAGCCGCTGCCTTCGCCGCCGAGCACGGGGGAGGGGCGTGAAATCGGTCGCGGCGCTGGAAGCGCGGCTCGGCGAGCTGCACCAGCGCACCCGCGAAACGCCGCTCTTCAACCCGGTTTTCCAGCTTGCGCTCGACCTCTCCCGCGCGCTCGAAGGCGGGGAGATGAGCCTCGACGACATGGGCGCGCTGGTCGCGGAACTCGAATGCGATGGCCTCAAGGCGCGCGCGGACAAGCTGCGCGGCTTGCTCGCAGCGCCCCCCGCTCCACCGCCTCTGGCGCAGGAGGACGACTTCGAGACATTCCGGACCCGCTGGGAGCGCCCCCAGCTCCACGCCGTCTTCACCGCGCACCCGACCTTCCTCCTCGCCCCGGCGCAGGCCGAAGCCGTTGCGCGTGCCGCCTCGTCGCCTGGGGAGGTGGACGATGCGGTGCGTGCCGGCCCGCCGGTGCGCGGTGCGGTGACGCTCGATCACGAGCACAAGGCCGCGATGGCGGCAATGGCCCGCGCGCAGGACGCCCGCGATGTGATCGTCGCCCGGCTGTTCGAGGAAGCACAGCGTTGCTGGCCGCAGGACTGGCGCTCCCTGCGCCCCCTACCGTTCCGTTTCGCCAGCTGGGTCGGCTACGACATGGACGGGCGGACCGACATCGGCTGGCACACCTCGATCGCCTTCCGCCTCGAGGAAAAGGCCGAACGGCTGGCACGCTACACCGCCTCGCTTGAAGGCCTCGATCCGGCGCATCCGCTGCTTGCGACCCTTCGCCCTGCCACCGCTTTCGCCAGAGCGCGGGCCGAGGACTTCGCGGGCGACCTGTCGAGCGCCGAGGCTCTTGCTGCCGCCGCCAACCGGCTCACCACCCAAGATGGTGGCGAGAACCTGCTCTCGCTGACGCCGCTGATCGCAGCGCTCGAGACCGAGGCCGAAACCGCCCCGCAGGCCCGCGCCGCCCGGCTCCTCACCCTCGCTGCGGCGATGCGCGCCGACGGGCTCGGTATGGGCTGGATCCACTTCCGGGTGAACGCCAAGCAGCTCCACAATGCGGTGCGCCGTCGGCTGGGCGATCAAGCGGGCCTAGACCTCGCCAGCAAGGGCGCGATCGCCGCCCTGCGCAAGCTGGTCGAGGAGGCGAAGCCCTTGCGCACCAATTTCGCCGCGCTCGCGACCGAAAGCTCGACCGCGATCCGCCAGTTCCTCGCCATGGCGCAGATCCTGAAGCACATCGATGCCGATGCGCCGATCCGGATGCTGGTCGCCGAGTGCGAACAGCCCGCCACGGTGCTCGCCGCGCTCTATTTCGCCAAGCTCTTCGGGGTGGAGGGCAAGGTCGACGTCTCGCCCTTGTTCGAGACCGAGACGGCGCTGGAGCACGGCGGCCGCTTCCTCGACGCGCTGCTCGCCGAGCCGGCTTACCGCACCTATGCCCGCCAGCGCGGCCGCGTGGCGGTGCAGACCGGCTTTTCCGATGCCGGACGCTTTGTCGGGCAGGTTCCCGCCGCCCTCGCGATCGAGCGGCTCCAGGGGCGCCTCGCGGAAGCAATGGCGGCCAACGGCCTCGGCGATATCGCGGCGCTGGTGTTCAACACCCACGGCGAGAGCATGGGACGCGGCGCCCATCCCGCCAGCTTCGCCGACCGCATCGAATGGCCACTATCCCCTTGGGCACGAAGGCGTTTTGCCCGCGCAGGCATCAGGCTGGAGCCGGAAGTCAGCTTTCAGGGCGGAGATGGTTACCTGTTCTTCGCCACCCCCGAACTGGCGCTCGCCACCCTCACCCGTATCGCCGAACTGCGCCCCGCAGAGGCCGACCTCGCCGCAGCGGCGGACCCCTTCTACCACCGCACCGACCTCAGCCTCGATTTCTACCGCGCGGTCAAGGAACATCAGGGCGAGCATCTTGCCAGCCGCACCTATGCGCGGGCGGTGACCGCCTTTGGTCTCGGATTGCTCAACCCTACAGGGAGCCGCGTCTCGCGCCGCCAATCGGACATCAGTGCCGACCGCGAAATGAGCCTGCGCCAGATCCGCGCGATCCCGCACAACGCGATCCTCCAGCAGCTCGGATACCCGGTCAACGTCATCGCCGGGATCGGCAGCGCGGCTGATGCAAACCGCGAGGAAATAGCTCAATTGCTTGGAGATTCTCCGCGCGGACGGCAGATCCTCAGGCTGGTCAGGGCCGCCAATGCGCTCGCCAGCATCAAGACCGTCGCGGCCTTCGGAGAGCTGTTCAATTCGGCCTATTGGGCCAGCCGCACCTATCGCGGGACCGAGGACCATCTGGCAGGCCCCTGCGCGGCCCTGGCGGAGTATCTTGTAGGGGACGACCGCACCGGGGTGTTCCGCCGCCTTGCCTCGCGCCTCAGGATCGATGCCCTGAAGTTCCACCGCCTGATCGCGCTCCTGCCCGAAGAGGCCGCCGACACCGAGACGCGCGAGCATGTGCGGCGGCGGATCGGCGTGCTTCAGGCGCTGCGCCTCGCGCTGCTCCAGCACATGTTCCTCAAGGTCGTGGCGGTCCCCGCCTTCAGCCGCGCCAACGATATCAGCCGCCGCGATGTCATTGAAATGGTGATGACTTTGCGCATAGACGAGGCCCTTGCCCAGCTCCGCCGCGCCTTCCCCGTGCGCATCCCCGGCCCGCGCGACTTCCCGCTGGACGAGCCGTCCGACTACCCCGATGGCGGCGAGGAGGGCTACGGGGCCTACGAGCGCGATTTCATGACGCCGATCGCAAGGGCGCAGGAACTCTCCCTCCGGATCTCGACCGCGATTGCCAATGAATTCGGGGCGCACGGCTGATCGCCGCCCGATGGCGGTGTTTCACGTGAAACACCCCAAGAAAGCCGCGCCAGAACGGGTCTGGAAGGGGTCTGGAGGGGTGCAAAACCGATCTGGAAGCGCCCTGAACACGCATGGAGCCCACTTGCGCCCCCTCGAGAACGCTCCCTCGGGAAAGCCCCCTCAGACCCGTAACGTGCTGCCCCGCGCGATGAGCTTCACCGGCACCCGCCGCCGCGCCATGTCGCCTTCGCCGTCCAGCACCGCCTCGACCAGCGCCGCACCGGCCTCGGCCGGATCGGGCGCGATGGTGGTGAGCGGCGGGCGGCTGAAGCGGCCTGCGACCAGATCGTCGAAGCCCATCACCCCGATCTGCTGCGGCACCGCCATGTCGGCCGCGGCGAAGGCCTCGAGCGCGCCCAGCGCCATCGCGTCGCAGGCGGCGAAGACGGCATCGACGCCCTCCCCCCGCTCGATCAGACGACTTGCCGCGCGGCGGCCTTCCTCCTCGCGGGTGGCGGCGTTGACCGTGGGGGCAAGGCACGGCTCGAGCCCCGCAGCGCGCAGGGCTTCGGCATAGCCTTCGTAGCGTTCGGTGAACTGCACCTGCGGCGTGTTCAGCGCGCCAAGGAAGCAGGGGCGCCTGTAGCCCTGCGCCAGCAGGTGCTCGACCGCGAGCCGCCCGGCGGCGCGGTTGTCCGAGCGCACCCAGTCGAGCTCGTCGAAAGGCGATCCCCAATAGGCGACCCTGCGGCCTTCGGCATCGAGCCCGCGGAAATGCTCCCAGGCGGCGGCATTGGTCGTGGTGCCGATCACGACAAGGCCATCGGCCCGGCCCTGTTCCTGGTAATGCCCGAAAAACTCGCCCTCGCGCGCCTGGAAACTCACCAGCGTCTCGAAGCCGCGCTCGGACGCCGCGACGCAGACCGAGCCGAGCAAGGCATAGGCAAAGGGATTGATGCTCGACGCGCTGTCGCCCTCGCGGCAGATCACCACCACCGCGAGCGTGCCGGTGGAGCCCCGCCGCAGCCGCGCCGCGCGCTCGTCGACGAAATAGCCCAGCGCCTCGGCCGCCTCGATCACCTTGCGGCGGGTGGCTTCGGCAATCGCGGGAGACCCCGAAAGGGCGCGGCTGACGGTCGGCTGGCTGACACCCGCCCGCTCCGCCACATCGAAGGATGTGGGCCGTCTTTTCGGTCCCGCGCTCATGGGTTTTTCTCTAGGGCCTGATCTTATCCCCGCGCAAGGCCGGGATGCATTCCTATTCGCACTGGAATCATGGTGTGGGCTCTTGCAGATTGATACGGGTGTGCGGATTGTGAACCTTCGCAACAGACAGCGCCTTGGGAGAGAGCAGCGATGGCAATAGGTGGCGGCCTTGGGACACCGGGCGGCGCAGCCGCGGGGGATGACCGCCAGGTCGATGCGCCGGGCCTCAACTATTTCGTCTTCGCGCTGTTCTTCATCTTCGGCGGGATCACCTCGCTCAACGACGTGATCATCCCCAAGCTCAAGGAGCTGTTCACGCTCAACTTCTTCGAGGCGAGCCTCGTCCAGTTCTGGTTCTTCA
>JACCDK010504056.1_pt1 | contig 21646 bp, 19 predicted proteins | sample 7445871 | NCBI WGS metagenome assembly JACCDK01 (sample SAMN15323436, study PRJNA562643) | freshwater metagenome | isolation source: river surface water | place: USA:Blue River Watershed | collected 2017-08-15
GATAAGAAACTCAACTACTTCGGTAAGTCCTACGGCACCTACCTTGGAACCCTTTATGCACAGTTCTTCCCCGAAAAAATAGGCCGCATGATTCTTGATGGCGCACTAGATCCAAACATTTCGATCCTTGAACAAAATATTTCTCAGGCAAAAGGTTTCGATGATGCACTCGATGCCTTCTTAGCCGACTGCGCAAAACAAGATGATTGCCCGCTTGCAAGCAACAAACAAGAGGCAACCTTAAAAATCATTGCACTCTTTGAAACCGCAGCGCTAAACCCACTGCCACGCAAAACTAAAGTTGAAAACGATGAACGCACAGCAACAGAATCTCTAATCGTTCTCGGCACCGCATCAGCCCTTTACGACGACGTTGACGGCTGGCCAAAACTTCGTAACGCTTTCCGTGAAGGCCAGCAGGGTTACGGTGATACGTTCTTGGACCTTGCCGATCAATACACCGGCCGTTCATCCGATGGTTCTTACATGTCCAACGAACTCGATTCCGGCGCAATCATCGACTGCCTTGATTGGCCCGATACCCGTAGCGTTGAGAAGACAAAGGCTGATGCCAAACGCTTCACAGATGCTGCGCCCGTATTTGGGCCATATCTTGCTTACACAAATATCGCCTGCAAGTTCTTAAAACCTGCACCTAAAGACAAACTAACTCGCACCACCAACAAAATAACCTCAATAAAAACAACTTCAATTTTGGTTATCGGCACAACCCGCGACCCAGCTACCCCTTATGACTGGGCGGTTGGTCTCCAAAAAATATTTACGACATCCAAACTGATCTCACTCGATGCCGATGGCCACACTGGCCAAGGCCGCGGTAGCGCCTGCGTTGATGAAGCGGTTGATTCATACCTACTTAAGGGAAAAACGCCGAAAAAAAATGTCGTATGTGCACTTTAATTTGCTAATTCAGCGACAACAAAAAGGTTTTTCCCAAACATGTATTTAAAGCAAATGCGATCTAAAGCGATGCTGATCGGAACAATTAAATTGTCATAAAGCTGCATTAAGTATGAGGTTTGTCTGTTGGGCGAGAAGGAAAACCCCACAGATTTAAGCAATAAAGTGGCAAAAAATCCTACGCTGTCAGTATATTCTTTCTTCAGTACTTTAAGCCCAACCATCTCAAGCTTTTCTACCAATTCTTTCTTCTTATATCTCCGGAAATGTCCGACATTCTGATCTAACTTGCTAAACAGGATCGGAAAAGCAGGGACATAGATTGCTACTCGACCGCCAGGTTCTAGTTTATCTACAAGAATCTTAAGTATCCGTACATCAAATTCGATGTGCTCAAGAACATTAGATGAATAAATTAAATCAAACTTTGTATCGACTTCAGAAAGGAATTGATACGTAGGAAAACCCTTACCTTCAAGTATTGAAAGAAGTTTTGGATCAAGTTCTGCACAAAACGGGACAATTCCCGTTTGATTTCTAAAGATTTCTGACAATGTACCTTGCCCTGCACCAAAGTCTAATATCTTGCCAGCTTCCAATCTGAAGGGTTGTACGGAATTCAAAATAAGACCGACAACATGCTTCGAATACTTTACTAAATTGGCGTCTATTTCAGAAAGTATTCCATCGCCCAAATACTCAGGATTTGAATCATTCTGCACACTTGAAAATACCGCAGTCTTACGTGCAAATCAAGCAAGAATCATGATCGTTCCAGTACGCTCCACCAATAAACCAGATCAGGATAGAAGAAAAGGAGGTTAACGATGATTCAAGAGAAAACCGCCTACGTCAAAAACCGCATTTCACAATCTAAATGGCTTTTTGCATCTGGTGGAGCTTCTTTATTCTGGTACCTATCGCTTTTTCCTGGACGGCTGGGCTCTGATCCTGTCCAATCAATTAACTTAATGAGATTGGGCGAATCGACTGACTGGTGGACATCTATTTATTTTTGGTTTCTACGCCTAACGACATTTAATGGAAATACAATTTGGTTGGCGTCACTAATTTCGATGTTGATTATGTATGTTTCAATTATTTATTTCCTATTTTCTCTGCCTGAGAATAAAAAACGCATCGAAAGAATAGCATTTGCTACGTGTTTATCACCGCTTTTTGGAAATTTTGCCGTAAACATAAACCACGATATTTTTTTGGTCTCTGGGACATTATTACTCGTCGGACTCTCATTAAGACATTATTTTAGCCCGCCAGCAAAAGTCGATAAGTACGTACCTTTCGCCGCAATAATTCTTTTAATGAATGGTAAAACTGGCTATTTTATTATTATCTCATTTTTACTATTCCAAGTTTTAAGCTGTCGGAATTATTTAAAGTTAATTGGTTTTGCGGGCGCTGCTGTAGCAATTTTTCTTTTTACCAGTATTGGAATAACTAAAACTCCAGTACCAATGCATTTCTTACCTGCATTGGCAGATCTTAAATGCGTTGCACAGCATCCTCAGGCTCGTATTTCTACCGATGAATGGAAATATCTAATATCTCTTTCTTCAGAAGAAAGCTGGAAAGACGCCAAAACTTGCGCAAGCATGGATATCGCCTTGGGTGAGATTCGAAGCCAAAGATTGGAATCGATAAAAACAGTCGAATTTGTTAAGAAATATTTATCTATAACTACAAAAAATCCAGCGATAGTTATTCAGGCGCATCTGCAGCGTAGCAGTATTGCGCTTCCTCCACCTTTTTTCCAAGGACCAGAAAATCAAGTAGATAGAAACATCAACAACCCTGTTGGGTTCAATACAAACACGGCCCTCCAGCTAGGACCAGTAGTATTACACCCGTCCATAGATGATGACAGCCTTAAGATTCAAAATCCCATTCTCAAAACTCTGGAAAGCGTTGCCCTATTTTCCTCGTTTCTAATTAATCAAGCATCCTGGTTTTGGGGCTGGGGTGGATTATGGCTATGGCCAATTTTTATTTATTTGATCTTTATTCTAGGAGAAAGAAAAATAAATCGAATTGCCGGAATTACGTATCCGATTATAGCGACCCATATTTTATTAATTATGGTCGGACCAATCCCGGCTCCCAGATATGTGATGGCTACAATTCTAATTGGGTACGTGATTTCACTATTCATAGTTTCGCATCTTATTTCCACACCTAAGAGAATTGGTTTAAAGAAATGAAAATTCTAATCACTGGAGGTGCAGGTTTCTTAGGTTCACATTTGGCAAGAAAGCTACTTTCAGAGAACCATGAAGTCATTTGTCTGGATAATCTTTATACCGGAAGAATGAGGAACGTTCAGGATATTCGTAGTAACCCCAACTTTAAATTCATACATCAGGATGTCCAAGACCCCATTGATCTTGAGATTGAGGGAATATTTAATCTTGCTTGCCCCGCTTCGCCAGTACATTATCAAAAGGACCCAGTAAGAACATTAAGGACAAATGTGCAGGGAGCAATAAATGTACTTGAGCTCGCACATCAAAATAATGCCAGAGTCTTGCAGGCATCTACTTCTGAAATTTATGGAGACCCAAAAATATCTCCTCAGAACGAAGTATATTGGGGTAACGTGAATCCAATAGGAATACGGTCCTGCTACGATGAAGGAAAACGTGCTGCAGAAACACTTTTTTCTGATTATCACCGACAGTATGAAACAGATATCAGAATCGCACGAATTTTTAATACTTACGGACCAGGAATGGCATCTAATGATGGAAGAGTAGTAAGCAATTTAATTTGCCAAGCAATTAAAAATGAACCATTGACTATCTACGGTGATGGAACACAATCGCGAAGTTTTTGTTTTGTTTCCGATTTAATTGAAGGTCTTCTTGCGCTGTTTTTTAAAGATGGCCTTCATTCACCTGTAAATCTTGGAAATCCTCATCCACGAACCATGAATGAACTTGCCGGAGAGGTTGTAAGAATCGCGAGTTCAAACTCTGAGATAAAATTTGAAAAATTGCCTAAAGATGACCCGCTAACCCGTGAACCGGATATCACGGTCGCCGTGAAAGAACTAAATTGGCTTCCGAGGGTAGATTTAGAGGATGGCTTGAGTAAAACTATCGAGTACTTTAGAAACGAGTTAAAAGACGAATGAATGCGTGCCTAACAGTTATTATTCCTTGCTATAACGAGGAGTCAACAATCCGTGAACTCCTTCACAGAGTTTTAAATCAGGAATCTGTGCGCGAAGTAATCGTGGTAAATGATTTCTCATCTGATGAATCACTCCAGATCATAAATAGTGTCGAGGATGCAAGAATCGTAGTACTGAGCAATATGAAAAATCTGGGTAAAGGGGCATCAGTACGCAAGGCTATTGAATTGACAACGTCCGAATTTGTTTTAATTCAAGATGCCGATTTGGAGTATTCACCTGAGGAGTATCCGAGATTACTCAAACCGCTTGTGGAAGGATATGCTGATGCGGTTTTCGGTTCCAGATTTTTAACCTTTGAATCAAGGCGCGCTTTATATTTCTGGCATAGTATGGGAAATAGATTCCTAACTTTATTGTCTAATGCATTGACCAATATTTATTTGACTGATATGGAAACTTGCTACAAAGTTATGAAGATAGATTTTGCAAAAAAATTGGATCTTCAAGAAAACAGATTTGGGCTTGAACCTGAAATTACGGCCAAATTGGCTAAACAGAAGGCTCGAATTTATGAAGTGGCTATCTCATATAGAGGGCGAACTTATTCGGAAGGAAAAAAAATTACCTGGAAAGATGGGTTTAGCGCAATTCGTTGTCTGATGAAATACAACATTTAAGCTCATTGTGTCGGAGGGGTTAGGTTAATGCCGCTAGCACGGCCCCCCATAATGGTTTGATGTCCATATTCTTCATAATCTACTTCAATAATGGTAACAAGTATGTCTATTTATAGTGCAAAATTGTCTCATGCGACTAGACCACATATCCTATGTTACTTCCCATGATCAATTAGCCGACTCCGTGCAACGTATTGGCTCACGGCTTGGTGTAACTTTCGTCGACGGTGGAATTCATCCACGTTTTGGCACAAGCAACTTCACTGCGCCTCTTTTGGATGGGCGCTATATTGAAATAGTGTGTCCGTTAGACCACCCGGCAACTGAGCAAACCCCATGGGGAAAAGCTGTATCCAAAAAGGCTAGCGAGGGTGGAGGATGGCTGACCTGGGTCTTTAGTACTGAAGATATTTCTTTAATAGAAAATAAATTTGGTCGTAAGGCAGTTGATGGTCACCGCACACGTCCAGATGGTACGGATCTAAAGTGGAAGCAAATCGGAGTTAAAGAAATTGAAGAGTCAAGAGAACTCCCATTTTTCATTCAATGGTTGACAACCGACCATCCATCGCAAGAAGGAATAGCCAAAGTAAAAATTTGCGAAATATCAATAGAAAGTCAAAATCAATTGAATAATTCTTGGTTCATGGAAGAAATACTTTCTTCGCTACCAGAAATAACAATTAACTGGATCGAGGGTTTTGATTCATATGGGAGTAACGGAATTATCTCAATCACGTTTGACACAGCTAACGGATTAGTCAAGATAGATTGAGGTGCGGGCAATTTACTTTATTAATCATCTGAGTTTTAGATAATCTCGAATATCACCGAACCGTCGTGTATCTTTTACATCAATAGCCGTAAATCGCTGTTGAAGAACTAAATCGATATCTGGGCGTTTTAAAGGATTAAACAAACCTCCTACTGGCATATAAATCTTCCCATCACCTAAGAATCCCGCCATGTAGGAAAAAGAAGATATCGATAAGGCCAATTCTGGAGAACTTGCTAGTTGTCTAAAGTCGTCCTCGACCGACCCCGACATTTGAAAACTAGCATTTGGAAGAGATCTCAACAGGAGCGAAAGGTACCAATTAGGAGTAGAGCTTTCAACCAAAAAATGCAAGGGCTTTCCCGATGCCTCCATGACATTAAAGTAAAAATCGATTGGTAAAGCAAAGTAATCTTCATGAATCTTGACCTTTGACAAAGGTCTCCGCCAGATATCTCCACCACGTATATGACATAAAACTTTCTCGAAATTCACTTTGTTAGGTGCATTGAAAAAATCTGACGGGAAAAAACTATGCAGAAAACTTCGCTTATCGAGGAAATACTCCTTCCGCATCCCCCATGCACTTGTAAAAATTATATCCTTAGAATGGAGCATTGGGAAGAAATCAACGCCAAACTTGTGACCTTTTATTTCATCGTGGACTTCTAGATCAAGTAAATCTTCATAACCGGCTGACTGAGATAAATTGATTTCCGGAATTCCAAAATGAAAAATTTCAGCATTATTTAGGATACCGGAAAGATGTTTTGCAAACGCTAATTGGAAAAGATTGTTTCCAAGACGTCCAGATTTTATTAAAACAATTTTCTTGCTCACACTCAAATGTTAGCATTATTACATTAGGCATCAGATAATCGCTTCAACCTGATTAGAAACTTTTCTAGCACCGGCAGGGCTTAAATGAATAGAATCCGCATAATTTAGTTTCCTGTCTTGACTCCAAATTCTACAAACTTTCAAACTGCACAAAACTTCAGTCGGATCGACGAAATAAAGGAAATCAGACGTGCGTATACGACTCCTCATAAATGTGTTTAGGTCACCAGAACGAATTTCTTGAAAATTTCGATAGTTGCGATTACATGCCTCCTTCAGTTCTGTAGGCAGAAACCATCCTCGAGCGAAGCTCTGCCGTAAGCAAGATTTAGGCTGGAAAGGAAACTCAGGAGATTGGCCAACAACCACAACTCGCTTGACTCCTAAAGAGCTGAAGCTTTCCAGATAAGAATACAGGTCAACTACAGAATGATTACGATCCCTGACGTATTGCGGACAATTTAGATTAAGTTCAATTTTGGTAGAACAAGATGCTAGGTCATTGAAGGGAAAAACATTAATTTTTGGAAAGACTTTACCCGCCCATTGTTGGGTAACAACCACCAGTGAAGGACGCGACTCTGCAATAGAATTAAGGATTTCCTTTCTACAGCCTCGAAGCGCAAAATCGCAAGCGCCACTTGAGAAAACTGAAACGTCTCTTTCGACTTTTGGGGTAAAGGCAGAAGATAAGACCTGAGCGTAAGAATCTCCGAGAAAGAGTATCGACTCATTATTTGAGGGCGAACAAATTTCGAAGTAACCCAACAAACCCTGCCTGTTATTATCGACATGGCAATTCTGTCTCTGAACGAGATTAGTCGATAAATTGTCTCCCCCAACTAATTCGTTAAGCGAGGCACTTGCAGAATTGTATAAGATTAAGGAGACAACGGCTGATATCGAGAGAAAACAAAGAGCTGTCCGACGAAATCTTGAGCGTGAATCACGAAAAAAATTCTCAATGTACTTGTTTGCAAACCAACTCAACCCAAAAATAATCGCGAATTCCACAATCAGACTTACCAGGCTAGTAGAAAAATAGTTATTGAAAATTTTTATTATAGGAAAATGAAGCAAATAAAAACTGTAACTTACACTCCCAAACAGCTGGAAGAAATTACTCCTCGAAAGAAATTCGTTTAATCTTAATCCAAAGCAGACGAAGTAAACAAATACTAGACAAACTCCAACTCTTGCTGAGAGTGCGAATGAAGAAATACAAGCGGCAAATAGCGAGATTCGAAGAGTTATAAGTAATGTTTTATGAAAATCACTATAACTTTCACTAGAACACCGCCTACTTTTCTTTAAAGTGCGTGCAGCATAGAAAGATAAGTAACCAATGCCAAACTGCCAAAACCTTTGATTTAGTAAAAAAGGGTATTCATCCGGTGAATTAATACTCAGATAGACAGCAAAACTTGCAAAAACTAAAGTCATCATCAAAAATAAACGAAATCGAGTCCACTTAAAGAGAAGAATTAGACCAATTAACAAATAAAGCTGAATTTCTAGAGAAACACTCCATGTGTGGAGAAGCCAGGATGTATCATCAAATTGCATCCAATAATCTGTTGACGTTCTGTCAAAGAAAATATTGGAAATACCAAGTAAACTAAACGCGAATGGTTTGAAATCAGAAAGTATCGGCTGGAAAATATACGAAAGTAGTATTGTAATCAGAACACTAACAATAAGCATTGGATATATTCGATAAAATCTAGAATTGTAGAAATCTAAAAGCGATCTGAATTCCAACTGACGATTTCTGCTAAAGAAGGAAGCCATTACGTAGCCAGAAAGGCAAATGAATACATCAACTCCAAGATAGCCAAACCTAAAAAGATCAAAAAATTTACTATGGAAAAGAAAGACGAGTAGTGCCGCTAAGCCACGCAACCCGTGTATATCAGCTTCAAATTCAGTGAATTTAACTTTGACTTGGCTCACTTGGTTATGATTCTTTTTCAACTATGTTTCAAAATTAGTGGATCTATTGAAAATTGTACTTTTGAACTTACCAATAAATGTCCCATGCTGGAAAGGTAGGATTTCTGGCCATAGGGTTGCGAATTTAGTAGTGCTCTCACTCAACAAATTGAGCACAAAACCTACTCCTAAATCTCTCAAGTGTGGTTGCTCGTGAAGCAGCTCAACGGCTTCACGAGCCGCACGTTTACTAATCAAGTATGCACAAGTTGTGTTCGTCCAGATTCCCGAGAAATGCCAACCGCTTGTATGACCAGAAAAGTCAACCGGAAAGCGAGAAATCTCCTCGGAATCAAAGACATAGCCACCGGCAAGGTCAATATAGTCAAAGTTTTCCAAGTCTAAAGTAAGTTTGGCGAAGGCTTCTTTGTAATATTCCTGCCCTTTAAGGCTTTCAGCTCTAAGCAAAACATCATCTTCTAAAACTATACCAAAATCAGAATTCCCATTAGCTAAAACTGTCCAAGAAAATACATGCTTATCAATTAGAATACGCTCAATAATAAACTTTCGCTCCTGTGCAACTCTTTTCTTTTTTGAAAGTGAGTTGTCAATAGTGAAACTAATGCCTGACACAAAGATTGACAATTTTCGCCTGCATGCACGAAAAAGATTTGCATTTATGAAGAATTTCTTATTTGCGAAAAAAGTTGCCCGACAGTATTGATTGAAAATCAATTTATACAGATTCTTAATTTTCATCTGAAAGTCAATGTTATTTGACTGCCAATAGACTTCATAAACGTGGTTATTAGGAATGCGCAACTCCTTTTGACACACTTGAGCGACCGAATTCTGAGTAGTACTTCGAATTGGATCTTGATTATGAATTAAAAAAAGACTTACATTTGGCATCGCGTTCCGATCTTACGCCGAATTAGTGCTGATACTCTATTCTAATGGCTGAAGATCAATTCGAGTGCAACAATGAGCTGAATGCAGTTGTAATTTTTGGATACAAACGTCCCGAACATTTAACAAGGGTTTTAGATTCGATTACTCTGTCAGCTAAACCATCTGATTTTTGTTTCCATATATTTCTCGATGGCCCTAAAGTTTCTGATGTAGAAGATGATTTGGCATTGGTTTTAGATTCAGCTATTCGATTTAAGAAAGGATTCCCATACTGCAACGTCATTCGGAAGCCAACCAATGTTGGACTAGCAATTTCAATAGTTTCGGGCTTAAACGAAGTTTTCACATCGCACAACACGGCTATTGTTATTGAAGATGACATAGTAGTTAATGCCGATTTCTTTAATGTAATGAATCATTTTCTTGAAAAGCTTAATAATAATCCTCAAATTGGAAGTTTAGCGGGGTTTAATGATACAAAGTTTCCGTTCGCGGAAAGAGAAGATTTTTTGTTGTCCCGGCGTCACAGCAGTTGGGGATGGGCTACTTGGGCAGATCGTTGGAATCAGGTTGATTGGGAGTTGTTAAATCGAGATGAATCTGATTTAGTTAGTTTAAACAAAAAAGTAAAAAAAGTAAGCCCTGATTTGACGAAGTTTGCAGAGATGCAACGTTTGTGTCTGATTGACTCTTGGGCAACAATTTTTAATTACGATTTAATTAGTAAGGGTTTGTTATGTGTTGTTCCACGACATAGTATGGTGAAAAATATAGGGTTGGATGGTTCGGGAACCCATCGGGATTTAATTGAAATTCAAACATCCAGCACTTTTTTTTCAGACTTGAAGGATTTCAACTTTACCAAAATTTTAAATAACCTGCGAGTTTCAAAATTCTACAATTTTAAAGTTCGATGGACGCATTCGTTATGGAATAAATGGCATATACGAACCGCAGTCAGATTTCGAAACACATTTAAATCTCACGCAGTTTGGCGACTATTTGTTTTGAAGAATCCCAGGATTTGAGTTTAAAGTTTTATAGTTGTTGGCAATAACCATAAAACGTCAATTACTTGGGCTATTTCACTTGGGCTATTTCCAAGACCACTCGGAAGATAAATTCCACGTTCCCATAGACGTGTGGAAATTCTATAATCTGAATTCTGGATCGTCTTATACTTCTGCATAACTGGCTGTAAATGCATCGGATGAAAAAAACGTCGCGTCTCAACCCCTAGTTCTTTAAGTTTCAACTGAAATTCCCGAGCACAAAATGGAGATTCGTCATTTAACAAAATTGGAAATACCCAGTACGCATTTCTTGAATACTCAACTTCAGTTGGCATAAATTCAAACCAGGGATGACCTTCTAGTCCATCCAAGTACTGCCTTGCGATATCTCGTTTCTTTTCCAGTAAATCGTAGAGACGTACCAGTTGAGAGTTAATGAGTACGGCGCTTAATCCGGAAATTCGTGCATTCCAACCGAGAATATCGTGAACAAATCTCTCTTCACCATGCGCCAAATTCCTTAAACTGGCAAGCTTTCTTGCCAACCCGGAATCGTTAGTTGTTACAGCGCCACCTTCTCCCCCAGTGACTATTTTGTTCGCATAAAAACTAAAGATAGCCGCATCCCCCAACGAACCACAAGGCTTTCCTTTATAGGTGACACCCAAAGCTTCGGCGGCATCTTCAAGAACAAAAGATCCAAAGTTTTTGGCGGATTTAAGAATTGGATCCATGTCCGCAGACAATCCATAAATATGGACGGGCAGAACTAACTTCGTTTTGGCCCCTATTGCCTCCGCGGCGGCAGTGGCGTCAATTGACCAAGTTTCCGGATCTGCGTCAATAAATTCGAGTGTCGCGCCTTTGCGAAGTAGATTAGAAACGGTCGAAATTATTGTGAAGTTTGGGACAACACAATGATCTCCCGGCTTTATTTCTAAAGCTTCAACAACTAAATCTATTGCTGCGGTTCCGGTCGAAATGGCTACCGAGTTCGTCGTTCCGGTTTCCTTCGACAAACGCTCTTCCATTTGACGAACAGCAGGAGCCTCACCTGAAATATATGTGTCTGTTAAAGCACATGTAATCGCGTCAATATCTGACTGATCAATTAAAGGCCGATTTACAGGTATCAATCAAATTCCTGAATGTGGGTTTTATCATTTGAACCGGCATAGGGACCTTGTTTCACTTCTAGAATCTCGCAATCCGTGAGCATCTCAATTTTATGTGCACCGCTTGCCAGAAGGATCACATCTCCGCCCTCAAGGATAATTTTATTTATGGGCTTTGCTTGTTCATCAAATAATGTAACCAAACATGAGCCTTTTCGAATGAGCAAAACTTCCTGGGTTTGTGTAATAGTTCGACTAACTTCGTTGTGGACATGCGCTGGGACGACGTAACCCACGGGTCGTCTCATCAAGCCCAGTTGCTGCGAATAATCCTCTGGGGAGTAAAACTCTATTCCATTAGCGGTTTCCGACTCTCTGATAACGATGGCACTCGGCCGCAACGGGTTTCCAAAAAACTCTACAGCCATTTCTCCCCCTAAAAACGATTTATCTGACCAGGTCGCGAACTAGTCCCCAGATGGATCGTTAAACACAATGTACCGTAATTTTTCGATCTCTTTCATTACCGTGACAAAATACTTGTCTGTATTTTTACTTTCGAGATAACTAATTAAATCTTGTTCTGAGTATGGTCGTGAAGAATTGGCAATTCCAGCTTCGAAAGCCGCTGCCACGGCTTCTACGTCGAATGGATCAAAGTAATTGGCAAACTCTCCGAATTGTTCCCGGGCTCCAGGTATATCTGATATTGAAATTGGGCAACCGTAAGCAAGCGCCTCAAGCGGAGGTAAGTTATCTGGGCCGGCTAGGCTGGGATAAATTAAAAAAGAAGACTCCTTGTACAATTTTTCTAGTTCTTCCCGAGTGACAAATCCCCGGAACTCAACAAAATCACTTAATGAATTCAGAGACGCCAAATCTCTAACTTTCTCCTCGGTACCGTGATTAGCTCCTGTTAAAATAAGTTTGAAGTTTAGTCTAGATCTACTATGCAATAATTTTAAGGCTTCAATTAAAATCAAGTGATTCTTATGAGGCCAAAAATTTGCTGGATAAATTACCTGATTTGAAAACCTATTTACCATGGTAAAAGATTCTTTCAGCTTTACAGGAAATGGGTTAACCAATATCCTTTCCAAATTGATACCATATGCATTAGAAACTTCTTGCATACCTCTATTCGTACCGACAATTATTCTAAATGCACTCGAGAATACTAAGTTAGCAACTTTGTCTCTTTTAATTAAACCGTTTCCATGCAAGGAAATCTCCGGAAAATACGGAGTAATACGATGAGCTATATCCCAACTTGTTGTTAGGTAAAGACAATTTAGTCGAACGCCAAGTGGTTGAACCGCCCAGACTACGGATATAGAATTCTTTGAAAATAGATCATTCAAAGCAGCAGACCTACAGCTCTCAAAATTAATTCCCTTATAGAAAAATTTTAGAGAAAACATTTGCCTAAAAAACCTATACGCAAACTTTAATCTATAATCAAACTTATCAGGCAATGGAATATCAGGCTTAATTCCAACATTATTATTATTTGAGTACACAGAGAGAAATTCGTAGTTAGGATAGTTGAATCGATTCCTAGCCAAGCTGTCAAAGATTAATTCATTGAACGTATATGATCCGCCCATTTCTGGGTCTGTAAGATCAAACATGATTGCGACTTTAATTTTCTTATCCATAAAAGCCATGTTTCCCGAAGTATTATCTGGTTGCACGTACGAAAGCGTATTCTATTTCTCTTGATACAGCAAAAAAAAACGATAATAACTTTGACCTCAATGGCAGAATCAAAAGACAAATCATCAGATTTTCTATTCTTCCGCGTTTGTTATGTTTTCCTGAAAAGTTTGGAAATTCAACTTTTACCGTATTGATTTCATAAAAATCAACGGCAAACTTTCTCCAGAATTGAGTAATTAATTTAGTGTCTGCCGCCACTTTATACTTTACGTCAAACCCCCCAATTTTCAAGAAAAGATATCGGCTCATTATTACCGTTTGATGCGAAATGTAACCACCCCGCTGAAGAGCGAAACTTTTCAAGTTTTTTTCACTCAATACCTGCGATTCTCGCCAGTCAAAGACCGCTTTTGTTATTGCCCAAGAAGGAGAATGTTTCTTAAGTTTTAGAGTCAAATCACATAAACTGTCGATTGAGACGCATAAGTCACCAGCATTCCAAAAAACCACATACTCACCGGATGAGCATTCAACTCCGAGATTCATCGCTTGATAGACGCCGCCGCCTTCATCGTTATACAAAACCAAACTAAAATCACAAGATTGTATGCAAGAATTAACAAAAGATATAGTGTCGCTGTCCGACGAGGGACAGATCACAACAAACTCAATCCAAGCAGGAGCCCCTTGGAAGGAATCTAAAGTCTTCTTTAAGCGCACGATGTCATGTGAGGCCACTGTTACTACTGATAGAGTGTACTTGGGTGCGATTTCCACACCACCAGTATATGGAGTATTTTATTGCTACCACTATTAATAGTATGTTTTCTCCGACCGAATGATTTAGAGAAAATGCTTAAAAAGCAAGAAGGTTCAAATAGAAAAATATACGTTTTTATCGACAAAGCCGAGGACAAAAGGCATGATTTAAACCTGCAGGTAATTTCTGTAGCGGAAAAATATAAATACCACTTAAACTTAGAAGTAAAGATTTCTGATAGAAATCTTGGTGTTGGATCAGCTGTTCCGATTGCTGTGAATTGGATATCTTCTCATGAAGACAAGTTCATAGTTTTAGAGGATGACTGTCATTTAAATGACGATGGATTTACGTTTCTGGAAAATTGTATTGATTTACTTACGGACGATTTGGTTGTAATTAGTGCTACGTCCCCATGGGATTTGGAAGATCCCGACAATGATAGGGAGGCAAATTCAGTTTCAAGTTATCCACTAATTAGTGGCTGGGCTACAAATTCGAGAAATTGGCTCAAGATTTCCCGCTTTATTGGCGCAGCGCCACCCATATCCGAAGCGCTATGGAGAGGGGCGAACAACCCCTCTAAGTTGCCGGCGCTAGGCTTTTTTTTAGCCGCTCACATACGAGTTTTTAGAAAAAAAACGAGCGCCTGGGATTGTTCTATGGCGCTGGCAATGCTTATCCAAGACAAAAAGGCATTGATTCCCAATGTAACTATGGTTACTAATACGGGACGTGACAATGTAGCATCACACACGATTCCGCAAAATGGTGAAAATAGTTTATTCAGAAAAGAATCAGATAAACATCCCAGCGGGTATATTGACCAAACGAAAAAGACGCAAAAAATAACAGACAAGATAATTGAAAAGAAACTTTATAAAATGAAAAAAAGACATGTTCTTTCACCTTTAAAATCCCTAATTTTTTAACGAAACAAAAGGTTTTTATAAACTTCCACAATTTTTTTGACAGGATCGGCCATGTAAGCTTCATGGGAAATTTTCATTTGTGATATCAATTCACCCTGAGGATAATTTTCCTTTAACTTGAATATTGATTGAACTAGGTTTTCTAAGGAAAGTTCGCTGACATCTATCCCAATATCAAAACCCTCGAAGAGCAGCTCGGTGATGCCTCCAACTCGAGATGCAATAATCGGTACGCCAAATTTTTTGGCCTCATGAATGACATTTGGGCTGTTCTCACCTTTTGATGGGACAAGAAGACATGCTATCTGATTCCAAAAAACCGAATAACTATCCTTGTCAAAGTCTGACAAATAAATCAATTCTAATTCTAGTTTTTGGGCATCAATAATGCTTGCTAGGCCAGAAACTAATTCGCCACCTTTTAAAGGATCATTACGGTTTGCACTTGCTACGCCAACTGTGAAAATATTTTTTCTTATTTCTTTAGGGAACTTTACATCGGAGTAATAATTTGGCGAAATCGGGTTTGAAACAAATAAAACCTGTTGAGTCTTTAAAATTTTGCTCCTTTGTGATTCTCCCACCATATATCGGGATGGTGCAAGAACTCGCAAGTTATTATGGTTCGCCTTGAAGAAAGACTCAGCTTTTTTAGCGTTCCTTCTTATTTTCCTTTTCAAAATAAATTCAATCTTCGGACAGGAGTTACATCCAGTTGTAAATGCTTCGCAATCTAAGGTAACGTGACAGCCGCCAGTCATCAATCTTTGATCGTGCATAGTTATTACCACAGGAAGACCACTCAAAATAATTTTTCTTAGTTGGGAAAAACTGAATAAATTGAACCAATTATGAATGTGAAAAACCACTGGACCATTCTGTGCAAACTTCAAAACCTTTTTAGTGGATATTCCAGATGAACTAAATACAGAGAAGAAAGTAACATTTAAAGTAAAAATACCGATCTGTCTGGAAATAAAGCTTAAAGAACGTCGGAGCAAGCCTCGCTTAATTTGTTCTTCGCTAGACTCTGGAAAGTAATCTTCTTTATCAAGGCTCAAGAAAATTGAGTTAATGCCGATTGCGTTCAATTCATGATTCAAACGTCTTGCTGCAATTCCTGCGCCACCTGTATGCGAGGTTGAAAAGTGTATTACTTTAAAATTATCTCTCATCAGCGCTAAAGTCTTCCAAAAACATCAACATCTCCCAATAATATAGATATATGAGAAGCAACAAGTGGCTGACGTGACCCGCGATACCCAGCAATTTTTTTTGAGCGTGATAGTCCCCATTAAGAATATGGAATCGCGCCTTCTACCGATAGAGAAGTGGCTAAAACACGCCTCCTTAGAGAATATAGAAGTTGTTTTCGTAAATGACAATTCAGAAGATGCGACCTTGAAGAAGTTAAGGGAAATTAAGGAAGTAAATTCTTATGACTTTATCAGAATTCTAAACGGAAATTTTGGAGGCCCGGGACCAGCAAGAAATCATGGATTGATTTATGCAAATGCCAAATGGATCGCATTCTGGGATTCAGATGATTACCCACATGTAGCTAGATTTGTCGCGATGTTGCGTAACGCGGAAGCAAGGGAAAAGCCTATAGCGATAGGTGCGTGGGAAGAAAAAAAAGTGGGGGTTAAAGATCAATCAAAAGGAAAAAAAATCTTTAAGCCAAACTTCTTTGAAACAGTTCTGAATCCTGGTATTTGGCGGTGGGCATTCCGTGAAAGCGAAATCCGCAAGGTTTGTTTTCCTGACAGTCTTATGGGTGAAGATCAAGTATTTCTGACCCGATTGAATGTGCGTTGGTGTTTAGTGCATAAAGAAAAGAAAATTGTTTACGATTATATTAAAGGCTCTCCCGGACAACTCACGAAAAATCAAAATACATATAAGAATCAAATTCATTTTAAGTTCCTTATGAATGAGAGAAAGTCAGACGGAAGAAAATCAAGCCTTTTTTCGGTCGGATTAAGAATAAAAGTTAACCTAAGAATGAGAAGGTACCGAAATGAAATCAAAGCCTAAGTACCGTGTGAGCCTAGTAGGAGGCTTAGGCAATCAGCTTTTTCAGTACACTCAAATTAGGTCTTTACATCCTAATGATAGAATCGGAATTTACTTGGACCTCGATAAGTCTAAAAATACAATATTATCTAAACCGTACATACTTGATTTTTCAATAGATAATTATGAATTATTGAGTAGTCCGAAGTTCGCCAGATGGTTTGCGAGCAAATTGCATAATGTATTTCTAAGATTTTCAAATTCCAAAGAATTACTGGGCGGTTATGCACAAATCGGAAAAGCTATGCAAGAAATCTTAGGTACAATTATCAAAGTAACGACATTAAATAAATTAGGAGTAAATTGCCAGTATAGCCTTGGATATGATGAGAAGTATGCTGAGGGGAATAGCCAAATTAATCTACAAATTGGCTATTTCCAACATGCATATTGGGCTGAGAATGATTCAACAACTCGAATGCTATATTGCTTGCGTCTAAAAAATCCGTCAAGTAAATTCTATGAAACAGCGAAGATGCTTAAATCAGGACGATTCATGGTTGTTCATTTTCGGCTCGGAGACTATTTGCAAGAAAAGAAATTTGGAATAGTAAAAGAGGACTACTTCATAAATGCAATCAATTTACTTTCTAAAAAATATGACTATGAGAAGATTGTTCTCTTCACAAATGACAAGAATGAAGCTTTGGAGCGCTTTGCCAAAATTAAAGATAAAAATTTAGTTGTAATTTCGGAAGATTACGGGCTGACTCCAAGTGAAAATCTTGAGTTAATGCGTCTTGGTTCGGGTTATGTGCTTTCAAATTCGACATTTGGTTGGTGGGGAGCCTTTCTCAGCCACAATTCGAACCCTCCAGTCGTCTGTCCCAGACCGTGGTTTAAGGGTTATGATGAGCCAAAACACTTAATTCCATCTAACTGGATTAGAATCGATACTGACTAATCTAATTTTTCTAGAGTTATTTTTAATTATTGAGAAAACGGTGATAAGTGAAATCTCGTGTTAAAGTAATTGTTGGTAGATCTGTCATCTTCAGGGCTACTCAATTATTAGGGCGCTCCGAGCAGAAGAAGATTGTCATTGTAATTATTTTGCAAATCGTTTCGGCGTTTCTCGATTTACTAGGTGTTGCCCTAGTTGGCGTGCTTGGCGCTCTTGCTGTATCTGGGTTTGGAGCGGGTGAACGCGGAAATAGAGTTACTAACGTCTTAGAAATTCTTCACTTGGAAAAATACAGCTTTCAGACTCAAGCAGCTTTAATTGCCTTACTCGTAACTCTGGCACTTACTCTGCGCACTTTTGCATCGTTGATTATTGCTAAACGCACACTGTATTTTTTGGGAAACAAAGCAGCTCAACTCTCGGCAACCCTCGTGTCGAAACTCCTTGCTCAATCACTACTAAAAATAAAGGAAAAAACTTCCCATTCCACACACTTCTCTGTTACATATGGAGTTGAAATAGTGATTCTTGGAGTTTTGGGAACGGCCATAACTACTATGTCGGATATATTTCTATTGGCAATTCTTGCATTTGGTCTCTTTGTTTTTTCACCCACGATAGCCGCGATAATCTTCATTTTGTTTGGATCGATAGGTGCTTTATTATTTAAATTCAATAGTTCAAAGGCCCACAAAGTGGGAATAAGGCATTCAAAATTACTTATTAAAAGTGATGAAAAAATATCAGATGCATTGAATCTTTATCGCGAACTAGTGGTTCGGAACCGCCGCGATTTCTACGCAAAAGAGATTGGGAAAATCCGGTTGGAGTTGGCTGAAACCTCCGCAGCCATGCGCTTTTTTCCCCAAACAAGTAAGTATGTTTTTGAAATTGCAATTGTTGTCGGTGCACTCATTGTTGCGGCAATTCAATTCAAACTTCAAAACGCGACTCATGCGGTTGCGACACTGGGTGTGTTTCTTGTGGCGGGCTCTAGAATCGCACCGGCGATCATGCGAATACAGCAAGGTGCTACAGGTATAAAATCCAATCTTGGAGTAGCAAATCCAACTCTTGAATTAATTGAGTCAATGAAGAACCTAACAGGACTAATGGATGTTCAAGAAGCTTTAGATTTGGAACATCAGGGTTTCTCCCCAAGCGTAAGAATCCATGCCGTTAACTTTACTTATCCTGATTCAGAACGACAGACTCTCAGTAATATATCCTTCGAAGTCCCACCTGGAAGCAAAATTGCGATAGTAGGACCTTCGGGTTCGGGCAAGAGTACGCTCGTTGATATCCTTCTGGGAATATTGATTCCAGTTTCTGGATATGTCTCGATATCGGATATGGAACCTACGGCTGCCATTCGGACTTGGCCTGGATCGATTGGTTATGTTCCTCAAGAAGTTGTACTAAGTCATGGGACGATCCGAGAGAACATCGCACTCGGGTGCCCAAACAGTCTAATTTCAGACGAGCTTGTCTGGAGCGCTTTGGAGCGAGCCCAGCTTGCTAACTTTGTTAAATCCCTACCTGATGGAATAAATAGTCAAGCGGGGGAACGGGGATCGAAGTTAAGTGGAGGACAAAGGCAACGACTAGGAATAGCCCGTGCACTCGTTACGCATCCAAAGCTGTTGGTTTTAGATGAGGCCACTAGCGCACTTGATGGCCAGACAGAATCTCTTTTAACAAAATCAATTATGAGTTCAAATTTTGGCGTCACTTCAATAATCATCGCTCATAGACTGAGCACGATAAAAAATGCAGACGTAATATATTTTTTAAAGGATGGAAAAGTTATTGCTAGCGGCGATTTTGATACTCTGAAAAAATTGGTTCCGGATTTTTACGATCAAGCAGAATTAATGGGGTTATGAGAGTGATTTTAGTAAAACTAAAGAATTTCAGCTATATGTGCGCAGATAGAGTTTTAAATTTTGTGAATAAATTCGAGCGAAACATAAAATTTTATCTTCCTTCAGAAGTATCGACTTCGAGCGACAGTCAATCAAGCGGATTTGAAGAAAAAGTTAAAGAAATAAATTTAGAAAATAGAAAAACTAAAAATTTTAGAAGAAACTATCAATACAGAAAGATACTAGAACATGTTAGTTATAGCCAAGGTTTGGAATATTTGGAAAGGATCTACCAACTTGGTATTTACTCTAGTTCAGAAATTTCGCTCTTGAAAAGCAATGATAAATTTGGCAATCCAAGAGTTTTCTTTTATCCGGGGATAGGCAATATTAGTCCAACAACTTTAAGGTATGCGTCGGTTCTCTCTGAAATACAATCTATTTTCGGAAGAGAGATTTCTGGCAAATTTGTTGAAATCGGAGTTGGGTACGGTGGCCAGTTTTCTGTTTTAAGTGCCAATTTGCATTTAAATTCTTATGATATGTATGACCTTAAACCTGTACTTGATTTAACTGAAAAGTATTTGAGTGAAATTGGAGCATCTCTTGATTTTACTAAAATGGACATAAACGACATAAAATCAAAGCCCTATGACTTGACTATCAGTAACTATGCATTTTCTGAACTTCCTTATGTGGTTCAAAAGGAGTATCTAGAAAAAATTCTCAAGAAGTCTAAAAGGGGTTACATGATAATGAATAGTGGCCGAACAAATTTCTCGGGAAGGTCTACTGGAAAAATGACTCTTAAAGAGTTAAATCGTGAAATTCCCACACTAGAGGTACGTGAAGAATATCCAAAAACCGGACCAGACAATTACGTATTGATCTGGGGGCGAAACTAGTATTTACCTAGGTCTGCGTCGGCGTTCAGACGAATTTGGGCGCGGTTTCCTAGTTCCTCGATTTGGTCCCTTATTTTCTGCGATTGGCGCAACATAAGGAATTCCAGATGGTTCTTGCGCTCCAGTAATTAGCATCAAATCCTGATCCATGGGCTTAACTCCGACAAATTTAGGCGTCACGCCTGCGCGCGAAGTTAAACCCCCAACAGATTTTTGTTGCTTTGTTGTTGCAAGAGTGACAACCGCCCCTGCCTCGCCAGCACGAGCTGTACGCCCGGAACGGTGCAAGTAATCTTTATGATCGGTTGGCGCATCCACATGCACAACTAACGAAATTCCATCAACGTGGATTCCACTTGCTGCAACGTCGGTTGCAACTAGCGCTGCATTTGGCTGCTGCTTAAATAGGGCAAGCGTGCGCGTACGAACAGCTTGAGACTTTCCACCGTGAAGAGCTCCGACCGGAACACCAGCATGCGCGAGTTTGTCGGCTAGTCGGTCTGCTCCTCGCTGAGTTTTAACGAAGAGAATTGTCTTTCCATTACGCGCCGCAATCTGATTAGTGATGTCATCTTTATCGCCAGGATGCATAACCAATACGTAGTGCTCCATCGTTGAAACAGAAGCACGGTCATTTTGAAGCGAATGAGTTTTTGGATTGTTTAGATACTGACGCACAAGAGCATCGACACCGCGGTCCAAAGTTGCAGAAAAAAGAAGTCGCTGACCATTTGGTTTAGCTTGATCAAGAATTTCTTTAACCACAGGTAGGAAGCCCATATCGGCCATTTGATCTGCTTCATCTAGCACTGTGATTTCTAGATCATCCAGTTGAACTTCGCCTTTGTTTAGCAAGTCGATGAGACGACCTGGCGTTGCCACAAGTATTGCTGTTGCTTTGCGCATTGCAGTTATCTGTTTTGCGTAAGGCATTCCACCGGCGATAACAACCGAATCATGGCCAATCGCGCGAGCAAGTGGAGTTAGAACTTCATCGATTTGTTGGGCAAGTTCACGAGTTGGCGTGAGTACGAGAGCCAATGGCTTATGAGGTTTAGCTGCTTTCCCGCTGATGTTTGTAAGCAAAGCAAGGCCAAAAGCAAGAGTCTTACCTGAACCAGTTTGTCCGCGACCGAGTATGTCATGGCCAGCAAGAGCATCGGGAAGTGTTGCGATCTGAATTGGGAATGGGTTTGTAATGCC
>JACCDK010044835.1_pt1 | contig 21642 bp, 13 predicted proteins | sample 7445871 | NCBI WGS metagenome assembly JACCDK01 (sample SAMN15323436, study PRJNA562643) | freshwater metagenome | isolation source: river surface water | place: USA:Blue River Watershed | collected 2017-08-15
AAAGATGTATTAGCAAAGATCTTATACGGAACAGGTGAAGAGGCATTAAAGGTTAATTATAGTGGTTGGGCTCAGAACTATGATGGTCCTTTTGAAGGTGTCATACCGATGTTAAAAAGGTACTTTGAAGATACCTCATCCGATCAAGTTCGTGAATGGGCGAAGGAGTATATGGAAATGAGAGAGTGTCCCACCTGTAATGGAAAACGATTGAAAAAAGAAAGTCTGCATTTCAAAATTGCGAATAGGAATATTAGTGAGTTGGTAGAAATGGATTTGCAGGAATTAATGAATTGGTTTTCGGGCGTAGGTCCAGAATTAAGCAAAAAACAAACGCAGATCGCTTCTGAAATTATTAAAGAATTACAAACCCGATTGCAGTTTTTGTTGGATGTCGGATTGAACTATTTAAGTTTGGGTAGAAGCAGCGGAACGCTCTCTGGAGGGGAATCACAGCGAATTCGTTTAGCTACCCAAATCGGAGCTCAACTTACGGGTATTACTTATATTTTAGATGAACCGAGTATAGGATTACATCAACGTGATAATCAAAAATTAATTCACTCCTTGCGTCAATTAGTGGAAGTGGGGAATTCGGTTTTAGTGGTTGAACATGATGAAGAAATAATGCAAGCCGCCGATTATATAATTGATATCGGACCAGCAGCAGGAGAACATGGAGGAAAAATTATTGCAGAAGGTTCTTATCAGGATATTCTAAATTCTAATTCTTTAACAGCGTCCTATTTAAATAAGCGCAAAGAAATTCCGGTTCCGAATCACAGAAGAAAAGGGAATGGTAATTTTTTAGAATTGACTAATTGCTCCGGGAATAACTTGAAGAATGTGAGTGTCAAGATTCCATTAGGCGCTCTAGTGGGGGTTACAGGCGTTTCTGGTTCTGGAAAATCTACCTTAATCAATCAAACCTTATATCCGATTTTAATGCAACATTGCTATCATTCAAAAATGAAGCCATTGGCATACAAGCAGGTAAAAGGTTTAGAGCATATCGATAAGATTATTGAAATTGATCAAAGTCCGATAGGAAGAAATCCTAGAAGTAATCCAGCGACTTATATTAATGTGTTTAGTGAAATTAGATCCTTGTTTACGCAATTACCAGAATCAAAAATACGAGGTTATAAACCAGGTCGTTTTTCCTTTAATGTAAAAGGCGGACGATGTGAAGTATGCGAAGGCGGCGGGCACAAGGTTATCGAAATGAACTTCTTGCCAGATGTCGAGGTTCTTTGCGAAAAGTGCATGGGTAAACGTTTCAACAAAGAAACACTCGAAATACGCTATAAAGGGAAGTCGATAGGAGATGTGTTAGACATGACCATTGAAGAAGCGACACACTTTTTCGAAGCCTATCCATTGATTTATAAAAAGGTTAAAACCTTACAGCAAGTAGGTTTAGGGTATATCAAATTGGGACAATCCTCAACTACCTTGAGTGGAGGAGAAGCACAACGTGTGAAATTAGCTGCAGAACTTAGTAAGAATGATACGGGCAATACATTTTATATTTTAGATGAACCAACGACAGGCTTGCATTTTGAGGATATTCGAATATTAATGGAGGTTTTGCAAAGCTTAGTGGATAAAGGAAATACGGTATTAATTATCGAACATAATCTAGACGTTATCAAAACAATGGATTATTTGTTGGATATTGGTCCGGAAGGCGGTTCAGGTGGAGGAAAATTACTTTATTCTGGGACCCCAGAGAAATTAGTGAAGGTAAAGGAATCCCATACTGGAATGTACCTTGCTAACTATTTGTAAATTTTTCAATTTCATTCCAGCAGAAATGTTAGAAGTTTTCATCCTTTTTTATATTTTTGAGAAGCAACAAAAAACAATACAATGGCAGAAGTAGCATGGCACAAAGGAGTGTTCTATAAGATTGAACAAGAAACTCCTAATACTCGTAGATTTTATATCGAGTTTCCAGAATTAGAAAAATTCGATTTTACTCCTGGTCAATTTGTGACTATGGATTTACCGATTCATGAGAAAAAGAATCTTCGTTGGAGAAGTTATTCTATTGCCTCTAATCCTGACGGAACCAATAAATTAGAATTGGTGATTGTATTGAAGGAGGGTGGTGCAGGCACTACTCACTTGTTCAATGAAATCAAAGAAGGTATGGATGTTCCAATGCGTGGTCCATTAGGTAAGTTTACTTTACATCATCCGTTGGAGCATGACTTATGCTTCATTTGTACTGGAACAGGTATTGCTCCTTTCCGTGCAATGGTGAAAGATATCAAGATGCACGGCAAGCAGCACAAGAATATTTATATGATTTTTGGAACGCGCGTCGAAGGTGATATTTTATATCGTCAAGAGATGGAGCAATTACAAAAAGATATGCCAGGCTTTAACTTTATCCCTGTTTTATCACGTGGTGATGAATCTTGGACTGGAGAGAAAGGATACGTTCATGAGGTGTACGAGCGTTTATTTAGTGATAAGCGTCCTGCACAGTTCATGATCTGCGGTTGGACAGCTATGATTAATGAAGCTAAAGACCGCCTGATGGCAATGGGATATGAGAAAAAAGACATCCACTACGAATTGTACGGATAATTCGAAAGCAAATAATAAAGTAACCGGAAATTGGGGCGAGGCAATTGCTGCCGAAGAACTAATAAAGAAAGGATATTCGATTTTACATCGAAATTGGAAATGGGGGACTGCCGAAGTTGACATTATTGCTCAACATAAGCAGTTCCTCATTTTTATTGAAGTAAAAACAAGATCCACTGCCAAATATGGATATCCAGAAAGGGCCGTCAATAAGGCCAAACAACAACAATATATACGTGTCGCAAAAGGGTATATAGAAAAGGAAAAGTGGAAATTAGACGTTAGATTTGATGTTATTTCGATTATTAAACTAGGTGAGCAAAGGTTTGAATTGGAGCATATTAAGGACGCTTTCTTCCCTTATAGCTAACAATTAGGAATTAAAATCAGGGGATTGCGCTAATAAATCGTACCTTTGTAGCTTATTAATATACAATGACATTATTTTCAGACCTGGGACTTAACCCAGAAATCCTCAAAGCGATTGAGGAATTAGGTTTTACAGAACCTACCCCTGTTCAAGCACAATCAATTCCAGCTATTCTTTCCGACGATAAGGATATTCTTGCATTGGCGCAGACCGGAACCGGGAAAACTGCCGCTTTCGGCTTGCCAATTTTAAATCTGATTGATTTAAGCAAGAAGACTACACAAGCGCTTATTATTTGTCCTACACGTGAATTGTGTTTACAAATCGAAAGAGATTTGAACAAGTTCGCCAAATTTATCCCACAGTTTTCAAGTGTGGCGGTTTATGGTGGTTCAGATATGATGCGTCAGATTAAGTCTTTGCGTAATAAGCCTTCAGTAATTGTGGCAACGCCAGGACGATTGATGGACCTTATGCAAAGAGGTGAAATCAATTTTGGTGCGATTCGTTTTTGCGTATTAGATGAAGCAGATGAAATGCTCAATATGGGCTTTCGTGATGACATCGAGTATATCTTAGGATATACACCTGCAGAAAAACGTACGTTCTTGTTCAGTGCTACCATGCCTGCAAGTGTTCGTCAGATTGCTGAGCGCTTTTTGAAAGACGCTAAAGAAATTTCTGTTGGAAGCAAAAATACGACTAACCAAAACATTACCCACGCATATGCATTAGTGCATGGCAAGGATAAGTTTATGGCTTTACGTCGTATTTTGGATTATCACCAAACAGATTTTTATGGTATTATCTTCTGTACTACTAAACGTGAAACGCAAGACATTGCGGATAAATTAAATAAAGACGGCTATTTGTCGGATTGTTTACACGGTGATTTGAATCAGAATCAACGTGAGCGTGTAATGCAAAAGTTTCGTCAACGTCAGGTAAGAATACTTTTAGCTACCGACGTTGCTGCTCGTGGTATCGACGTTAAAGAATTAACGCACGTTATCCATTTTGATCTTCCAGACGATATTGAAAACTATACACACCGTAGCGGACGTACAGCTCGTGCGGGTAAAACAGGTGTTTCATGGGCTTTAATTTCTGCTCGTGAGGTACACGTAATGCGTCAAATTGAAAGAATGGCAAAGGTTACTTTTGTACTTAAGCCAATTCCAACTTTCTCTGAAGTAGCTACGCATTTGATTGATTCAAAAATCCAACAAATTTTTGCGCATCCTCATATTGAAGAGGCTATCGAAGTTGCTATTAATGCAGCTTTGGCAGATATCACTTTACCAGATTCTGATACCTTAATGCGTCAGATGTTGCATTTCTTATTCTCTGGTAAAACTATTATTGGTGCTGATCGTGAAGATTTGAACCGTGGTAATGAAAAAGGTGGTTCTGGCCAAAATGATCCGAATCGCGTATTGGATGTCGTTGCTGGAACTCGTTTGTTTATCAATCTTGGTAAACGTGACGGATTTACTGCTGCTTCAATGAAGACTTTCGTTATGAGCAATACAGGTATCACACCTGCAATGCTTAAGAATGTAGATATCAAAGGTGTTTATAGCTATTTGACTGTAAAGGATGAAGCGGTTGAACCAATGATGTCAATGCTTCCTGGAAGCACGTTCAATGGTCGTGAGATACGTATGGAGAAGAGTGGTATGGATGCCAAGATGGATGGTGATGATAGCAGCTTTAGCAGCCGTCCTCGCTCCCGTCGTCCTTCAAGCGGAGGTTCTAGTCGTTCTTTCGGTTCTGGTTATTTCGAGAGTGGTGATTTTAAAGGATCACGTTCAAGTGGTGATCGTCCTGAAAGATCAGAAAGAAGAGGTAGTGGCGAACGTAGTGAAAGAAGTGATCGCGGCGGAGAAAGAGGCGAAAGAGCTCCTTTCGAAAGACGTGAAAGATCTGGTGGTAGCAGCTCAAGCTCTCGCGGAGGAAGTTCTCGTCCTGGTAGTTCTAGTCGTGGCGGCGATAGCAAATTCGGAGGCGCTTCTAGATCAAGTGGAGATCGCGACTCTCGCGGTGGATCAGGTTCATCATACAGAGGTGGTCCAAAGAAAGACGGAGCACGCTCTAGTGCAGGATCTTCTAGCTATAAAGGCAAAAAAGACGGTCCTAAAAAACGTTATTAATTTATAAAATGCTTTTAGGTTAAGGTGTTAAGGAGAATCTAATCTTAACACCTGCCTTTACAGCAGTAATCGGGAAGCTGGCACTAGTCGCTGGTATAGTTCTACGATAATCATAGAAAATTCTAATATTCAGTTTGTTGTTCACCACATAGTCGATATAGGGTGCAATGCCTATTGATTTCATACCTCGAGTAGGGGTATTCAAATTCTGATCCAACTTATAATTCATCGTTAGATCATTTCTATAAGTAAGGTCGAGACGGAAAGTTAAGTCATTGTCTAACTTTACTGGCTTACCTTGATACTTAACAGGTAGCGAAGTTCCCTTACGCTTATATCCTCCGCCAAAAGTAAATTCTTGTGTACGCGCTTCTGACAATTGGTAATCGACAAAAGACATATTTAAATTGCGACTAAACTTAATGTCAAGTTTGGTAGTAATGTTGTTTTTCCACGTGATGTCAATACCGATTAATGGCGCTAATTGCTCCGTTATACTAATCGATGGTACATTATAATAATTGACGAAGTTTTGACCAACCGTATCAATGAATATTGGCCAAATGGAGCCGGCATTATCTAAAGCTAAAAGGAAATCAGGCGCGGTGGTAAAACTACCAATATTGAACGTAGAATTGTACGTATGATTAATCGTAGCAGAAGTAATAACTTTTTTTATCCCTGGTAGTTTAGTCAAGCCATTATAGTTAATTCTCCAATTTGGTTTTGGAAGAATATTGAATAACTGATCGATGGTTAGGTTAGCCATTTGCGGACTCGTATAAGTAGCCAAGAATGCAGGGATTAGCACACTTTGTGAGTATGGCCCATAACCTTTATAATATTCATTATGCCCAGGGAAAGTGTCTTGACTATATGGGTTTGCCAATCCTAACTCTTTTGAAATGAACTTACGTTTCCTTTCGAATTCCTTAAATAAAGGAGAAACATTGTCTGCATCCGGTTGAATAAAGAAGGTATTCAATCCAAAGAAAGACACAGAGAAGGAACCGTTAATCATTTTACTTTGTACATCAAAATATCCCGGGTTATTATTGGTGGCAGCCTGATACTTGTAATTCTCACTCAAGTTTTTCGACGAATTACGCATGAAGGTTAAATCAATCTTAAAGTCGGTCATCGGCTCTAGACTTGCCGTAACGTTTAATGTCTTGGTAAGTCGCTGGGTAAATGGTGTATTTTGTAAAAAGTCTTTTGAAAGGATATCATATCCACCATACATATTCATAATGGAAGGCGAAGGCTGAAGTCCCCCAATGAAATCATAGCCTGGATAGCGCATAAATGTATCTAAGCCTAGATATCTTGAACGCGGGAAATAGCCAGGAAGTTGTGTACCTGCGTCTTCAGAATAATTGATAGAAGCTCTTTTTAAAGACATCATTGGCTTTAATATCACATACAAAAGTGGGTTTAAAGGCTTTTCTTTTTGGACTTTTAAAACCTTCGCTTTTTTCTTTTTCTTCTTTTTAACTGCCACCTTTTTGGTACTAGTCTTCGCTGTATCTTTCTTACTTAATACGTCATAACTGTATTGGTCCATGACGTCTATTAATTGATATTGACTCGCATCAAAATTATTTATGTCTACATATTCAATTTCATCTTCTTCAGATATTTCGATATCCTCATCGAGACTATAAAATTCTTGATAGAATTTGGAATCTACTTTAGCAGGTAGCTGCTTCATCACTTTGTTCACAGTGTTGGCAGGAGCTCCTTCTTTTTTTGTTGAATTTCCGCCGTTTGTAGAGTTCTTATTATTCGTTCCGTTCTTTTTCTCTATTGCTTGTTGAATTAAAGTTTTACTGTTATAGCGTTTTAAAAGTCTTGATTTATTATACAAATTATTGAAGTTAAAATCTCCATTAATTTGTTTGTTCTGGTTGTTCTGAATGGTGTTTCCAAGATTTTCCATTGTTAATGGTGCGGTCAACCAAGTATACCCTGCAGAATAGGTTGCGCGACTATTGATCCAATCCGTTAGTGGGAATTTTGAGAACGGTAGTGTATAGTTTACCGTTAAATCATGATGATAATCGGTAGTTCTTTTTAATTGCTTAATACGTGTAATAATCGTATCACGTTTTTCTTTGGTATCAATTCTTCCAAATGGTTCATCAATTCTAGAATTATTGATAGCATTAAAATCAATGGATATGCTACGCGCTAAATCGTATTTAATACCATAAGTACGCGTCATTCTAAAGTACTTATTAAAGGTTGGTGCGATAGCGACTTCGTCTGGACTTATCTTTCGCAAGTTAGCCTCGCCAAATTGACGATCTAAATCAGCCTTTAAGGATACATTAGTAGGTAGTAAATTGAAGTTAAAATCCTTAACTAAGTTTATGTATTTAGTTTTCCAAGGTATCCATTTAAACGGAGTGATGAACTTTGGCTTGATGGCATAATTGTAGCCGATTCCTGCTCTATACTTTTTTAAATCATCTCCTTGATAAGTAGGGTTTCTTTTAAATGTTTCAGTAAAGCTATATGACACATTGAAGTTTTCAATGTTGGTTGGTAGATTCAACTGACCAAGTTTTGTCTTCTTAGGCCTATTTATTTTTACGTTGGTAAGGTTGTAACTAAATATGCTTGTATAGTCTTGAGCCGTCTTTTTAATGGAGTCTGCATAGTCTTTACCTCTCAAAGCTTTTGCTTGGGTTAACTCATCTTTAAGTTTTACGTCTAATTGAAACGGATCAAATTTGGGATTGCTTATTTGTTCAGAATAACTTGCATAGAAAGGTAATTTGATACCCCAATTTTCAGGTAATAATTTACCAAGCTCTAAATTTGTCGAAGCATTATATTGGAAGAAATTATCTCTAAAGCGATCCGCTAATTTTTGCTCTAGGGAACCATATCCAATCGTATGCATATTTCCTGTTACGTTTATATTTCCTAGATCAGCCAAACGTACATCGGCTCGAACTAAGGCAGCGTAACCACCTTGCTCATCAAAACCATCAAGTCTTAATTCATTAAACCATACTTCGGCACATTTTGCTTGTGCATCGTCATCCGAATAAATGGTAGAGCCTCTCTTCGGATTTCTTACACCTAACATTACTGTTCTTGTTAATCCTAAATTCGGATTACCAACGATTGTCAAAATGGAGCCATCTTTATACTTGATTCGGTAAGGAGCATTTATTGCTTTACCAGAAGCATTTCTTTGTTGTTTAATGGAGGATAAGGAATCTAGCTCAAGTAAGATATCATTTTGTTCAGGCCAAACATTCAAATCAGCTGTAGCACCTGCATCTGTGATTTTTAAAGGAATGGAAAGCTCATAATAGTTTTCACTAAAATCGGCACCTAATCGAATGAATCCATAAACATCATGGTTATTCAAAGGCTTTTCTCCAGGCTTAGATTCAGCGTGTACGAATAATTTGATGCGTTTGAAATTACGCATATCCAAATTAATGTTCTTATACACTGCACGTGCATCACCATCCAAGAGATTACATACTTGCAATGCCATTGATTGTTCATTTTCTCTAACATTGGTTTGAGAAGTGAGTTTTAAAGTTCTTTGAATTCCCGGAAGTAATACATAACCTACAGGTTGTTTCGTAGCATTTTCTTCTAAGTTTACTGACGTTACATTGAAATAAGTATTTCCATCATGATCGGTAGAAATGATTTCACCTGGAGAATTAAGAGAGAAAATATAGCGTCTCCATTGATTTCGTACCAATTCTAATTTTGCGAATCGTAAGGTTAACGAATCCGAGAATCCATTCAAATACATTCTTATGAATCGAATAGATTTGAAGTCGGAAATCATACCCACTTTCTTTTCATAATTCGTAATTGGAATTTTGAATTGGTAATATTTAACAGAGGCAGTAGTACCATTCTTTAATTTGACGTTGGCAATTTTGATATCATTTACAAAATTACTTCCTACTTGCATGTCAGGAGTTAAGTGAATTCTATACTGGAAATAATCCTCCGTTTCACTTAATGAATTATCCCGATTGATATCTTCAGTTTCAGGGGTCGGAGTTGCCGCAGTAGAGTAGGTTTCAGGAGATTGTTTGTCCGTAGGAGAGTTGCCTTGCGGATTATTGAACTTTCTATAACGCTCGACAATTGGTTTCTTTTCATTATCATAATCAGAGCCTCTATAATAATGATAATCGTCATTAGAAGGATCGGCTTCGGCAGCAACTTTCGCTTTACTACCTGCAGGGAAGGAATTGATATACGATTGATAAAATACTCTTTCGGAGTCGTTGTTCATTCCATCATAACCAACGTCTTGCAAGAGTCTTACTTCATCTGAATTGTCAAACGTATTCGTAATTGGTTGTTGATTCGTAGGAACATAACCCCAGATTGTTTTTTGCTTCGCTGCCTTATCATCCGCACTTCGAGGCATACCGTTTTCATAATACTTTCTTGAATCTTTTAGTATGTCTTCACTTACTGTACCTAAGTTGAAATATAAATCACCTGAATTCGCACTAGGTGTTCCTCCTTCTGAATAAGGATCCATCACCCAAAATTGGATGAACTCAATATTTGAGGCTTCGAAATCTGAATAGTCGATGCTACGCATAATTCCACCCCAACGTTTTGCAGGATTCTTTAAAGAACCATCCGCATTCATTCCTGTGATATCATAATTATAAGGACCTCTTTGCTTCGGATTAAAATACAAATCAAGTGTAGTTAAGGTGAGAGGTGTTCCTGGCTCTAATTCTTTATTAGGGAAAATTTCCTTTTGCTCAATTTCGCGTACAAACAAATTAGACTGTTCATCATTGCTCGTTAAATTCGCTGCTATACCAGAACTACGTGTAAAATATGGATCGATATTATACCAAGATAATTTACCTCTATTATATCCATAATCCAATGAATTTAATTTGGATTCAGGAAACAACTCCGTACCTGTCGATCCCCGGCTCGCGTCACGTGGTGTAGAGGCTAGTACCCAGCTGTTGCTTGGGAATTTAATATCATAATTACTTTGCGCACCTTCGAAGTCATCAATATATACTTGTCCTTCTTTGCCAATCGCAGGGGAGTGACCAGGATTAAGCTTTGCAAATTCTGCCGTTAAGGTAATATTCGATTTTGCCTTCGTATTATAGAAAGGCAATTTATCTAAGAATTGTGTTATTTGTTTATTGTCCTTATTGAAATGGAAATCGGTTCCTATGATTCCATTACTAATTGGATCATCACCCACTAAAACTTTCTGTGTAAAAGGCCTTTCATTCAAATGCAACCAAGTCGCACCCCAACTCATGTTTGGATTGATATAATAATCAAAGCGACTGCCTAAAAGAGTTCGAACCTGCCCCAGTCCCATAAACGCACTATTCTCAAATTTGATTTTGATTGGCTGTCCTGAGTTTAATATTCCTTCATTGATAATTTTAACGCGACCCAAATTATAGTCTACGGAATAGTCTACGTTTTCTCTTAGTTCTTGTCCGCCAGAAATTACTTTAACGGAGCCGGTTGGTAAGTTGAAAGCTCCGAGATAAATTTCAGAGGCTGAGGATGATTTATAAGTTCCTTTTATGTTAAATCGATTTTTTTCTGGGAATTGCTGTGCTTCCGCTTTCGTTTTATCGTATAATTCTTGATAAACAAATTGATTGGCAATGTACTGATCGTCTTGTGTGTTTTGGAATTTTGCACGTAAATCATTACCGAATGGTTCTACAACAGGGAAGATTAATCGCCCTGTTTGTGGGATAATCGTCACATTTTGCACGAAGTCGAAAATACCATCTGGAACGGGATCGTTATTATTGTTGAGTCGATCTAAATTCAGTAGACGCAGTAATGGAACCCCTTGGACACTTCCTTGATTTAAAAAACGTTTTTCTCCAGAACCTGCAATAATGTAAGTTACATCCAATTTGAAATCAGTTGGACTAATTTGATAGGCACCTAATGAATAAATGTTTTTCATCATCAAGTCCCACATTGGAATAGAAGTGTTTTGAGCTTGACCTTTTAAAAGTTTTAGGAATAAAACATTTTGTGAAATACTAGTAATTGCAGTAGAATCTCCATTGGTATTCACTGTTGGCATATCCTGCGAGAATTCACCCACTTTATACGTTTTACCGTTATAGGTGTATTCGTAAGAAACGGCTAGGATATCACTTGGATTTAAGGTGGTTTGTAAGGAGATAAAACCTAATTGCGGATATAAGGTATATTCCGTAGTTGAAAGTTTTTTAGCATACGTTTTCATGTATACTAATTCTTTTTTTTCTGAGGCATCGAAGAAACCAGAAGCAGTAACTGCACTAACTACTGTATTTGTATTTCTACAGAGTGGGTTATTCTTCAATTTCCCATACAGTCGATTAATACCGTTTCTTGGTAAAGAATCTCCTGCTAATGGTATCTTCAACGAGTTTTGATAAGGGACTCCTTCTCCTAAGTCCATACACGCCACGATATCTCGGACGTTTTCTGTAACGCCTGATTTATTGGTTACCCAAACTTCAATTCTTGTGATATTAATACCTGATTGAACAATTGGCAATTTAGATAACCAACGATTATAATGGTCTCTAAAAAACTGACTTAAGAAGAAGTGCTTATTGTCTTCGTACTGATCAGCTTGTATACTGTAATTTTGTGTTTGTGCACCTCCTTGAATATTGATTTCTTCGGATTTTGATTTTTGTTGTGAAGCGATGGTGGTAACACTTAATCGACCAAACTTCCATCCAGTCTTGAATCCCCACAGGGTCTGACTACCTGTAATTAAGGAGTTGTTCAACGGTAAGCTTACGTTACCAGCCTCTACCTTTTGTAAAATTTCATCTTCCTTACCTGTATAGTCAAGCTTTACCTGATTTTCAAAATCAAAGTTTGCTTGGGTATTATAATTCGTTACGAATTTTAGTTTATCACCAATCTTGCCAATTACATTTAGGTTGATGTTCATATCGAAATCAAAACCACCTTGCTTTTTGGCTGCTTCAATTAATGTAGGATTTTCTACTCTTTGTCTGTTCAATCCAAAAGTCATCTCGATATTCCCTGAAGGTCTGATATCTACCTGACTGCCACCAAAGAATCGATCAAATAATTGACCACCTACATACATCTTCGGTACAGCATTTTTGTTTTCAATTAAGGTGCCGGTACTATTTTTCGTATGCCAATAGTCGCGTTGCGATTCTGAGGATTGATATTTGATGAATTCTTGAAAACTCATGTACATTGGCGGACGATAAGGGATATCACCCATCATTTCTGTTACCACATACATGTTTGTTTTTGGATCGTATTCTACCTTCTTGGTAATATTCGAAGGAGTGTTTAAGTCGATGCCTGGCGTATTCGGACCATTGACAAAGCTCCCTTCTTGATCTTGAATGGGAAAGGGGAGCGTATCGTTTTCAGACTGACTAGCTGTGGAATGATTTGAATTAGAATAATAAGATAAAATAGAAAGGCCATTGCGACGCGCAAAGCTGTCGCTGATAGCTAAAAAGAATAATACAATAGCTAATACGACGCCGATGCGTGTAATGCTTGTCTTATTCTGTTTAACAGAAAATAATTTACCAATCTTTTTTTGTTTCATTCCTGCTTCTTACCTCAAAATTATTTTAAGGAACTACAATGCTTGAAGAGCTGCTTTGATAATAGCTTCCACTGAATCGAGATCAGGTGCTTTCGTAAGCACTTTGTTGATCGCATTTTCAGATTGCTGTTTAGCAAACCCTAAGGCCACTAATGCCGACAATGCTTCTTGCTTATGACTTCCGACTCCGCCAGGTGCTGCCCACGCTAAGTTGGACGCATCTGTAACTTTTAACATCTTGTCTTTTAATTCTAAGACAATACGTTTAGCCGTTTTCGGACCGATACCTTTTACTTTTTCTAAAAGGTCGGCTCTTTCATGTGCAATGGCCTGTTGAACATCTTCAGGTGCCATAGAGGACAATACCATTCTTGCTGTCGAAGGACCTACACCAGAAATACTTATGAGATATAAGAAAATTTGGCGCTCTAGTTCATCTGCGAAGCCATACATGGTATGTGCATCTTCTTGAATGTGTAGATGGGTAAAAATTTTACAAGCAGTGCTGTTTTGAAGCTTTGAATAAGTGTTTAAACTTATGTGTACCTGATAGCCAACCCCATTAACTTCAATTATAAAGTAAGTAGGGCATTTGTGCTGGATAGTTCCGTTCAAATATGCAATCATGGTCGCTTATCCAAAGTTATTTGACCAAAAATAAAGAAATTTTTAACAATTACAAAGTTTTCCCCTCTTCAAAATACCCCAAATAAACCCAGTCTCCCCAAACATTTTTACATGAATAATGCGGCATTTGAATAGCTTCTTGCAAATATTCCTTAATCGGGTAGAAGTTGATATGCATATCCAAAGTATAGTAGTAATACTTCTGACAAGGAGTAACAATGAAAAGTCCTTTTTTAGCTACGCGTTTAAGCTCTGAAACCGCCAATGGAACATTTTTTAGATGTTCAATAGTATGATGACAAGTAACGTAGTCGAAAGACTTATCAGCAAATGGAAGTTTTTCAATATTTCCACGCGTATAATCAACGTTTGCTACATTGATTCCGTCATGAACATCACAACCCATTAAACTTAAATTCGGACGGTGTTTCTTTACCTCTGCTAACCAATGTCCTCGTCCACAACCTACGTCTAATAGGCTAAGGCCGTTTTCAGTAGGCAACTTGCTAATCATTAAATCAATACTTTGTTGATTCATGTCTGTTGGACGATCTGTCGCCAAACAATCTAATTCACGATAGGCTTGTTCGTATTCAGCCTCCGTCATCGTATATACTTTGGATTTAAAATCCATGTACAATTTTACTTTCTTTCCTTTATACCAAATGTAAAAGAAAGGGTACATAAACCATCTCGCATCTCGAATTACTGGAGGGATACATTCATCTAAAATGAAACGTATACTGTTCGTTATATTTCTATTCATAATTTTATTCTTTCCAATCAGCTATAAAAACATTAGTGTCTCGACCGCCACCATTGTGACGATTGGAGCAAAATACGATTTTCTTTCCATCCGGCGAAAACATTGGGAACGCATCGAAGCCACCATCATGTGAAATTTTTTCTAACCCAGTCCCGTCTAAATTGATTAAATATAGATTGAAAGGGAATCCACGAGGACTTTGATGATTAGAAGAGAAAATAATTTTTTTGCCAGAAGGGTGGAATGCTGGTGCCCAATTTGCTTGGCCTAAATTTGTTACCTGACGAACATTTGTGCCGTCTGCGTTAGCAATATAAACTTCCATTTGTGTTGGTGCGACCATATCTGCCGCAAGCAAGTCTTTGTATTCTTTTATGTCTGCTTCTGTTTTCGGACGGGAGGCTCTCCATACAATCATTTTGCCATCCGGAGAAAAATTTGCCCCACCATCATAGCCCAATGTATTCGTTATTTGCTTTAGGTTCTTGCCATCAATATCCATGGTATATAAATCAATATCACCATTTCGAGTAGAGGTGAAAATGATTGTTTTGCCATCAGGTGATAAAGTAGCTTCGGCATCGTAACCAGGTGTATTGGTAAGTCTTTGGCGAACATTTCCTTTCAAGTCTGCAGTAAAGATATCGTAGGAAGGATAGAGCGGCCACACATATTTTTTAATTTTTTGACGATCAGGAACAGGTGGGCAAGTATCCATTTTATCGTGTGTACTTGCATAGATTATGGTCGTGTCGCCAGGCATAAAGAAAGAACAAGTGGTTCTGCCTTTTCCGCTACTTAACGAATGCAATTGCCCATCCTTTAAATTCATCCAAAAAATCTTATCGCAGTCTAAGCCTGCTTTGGGATTGGTAATCTGTAGGGTAAGCATTTGGTTGTTGAAGCTGAAATAGGCTTCTGCATTGTCTCCTCCGAACGTTAATTGCTTAACGTTGCTAAGATGCTTTTCTTCATAAAACTGTAAGGAGTCGGATGACTTTTGATCAGGCAAAGCAGTGATGAAGGCTGAATGACTCACTAAACTTACTACGCAGATAAGTACTAACAAAATTGAAGGGAGAAGCTTTTTCATTTTTCAAAGTTAGAAAACCCTACACAATTATTATTGATCATTGCACAAGAATATATACAAATTGAATAGGCACGTGGAGAACAAAGGATTTAAGCTTTTGTAAACTGAATGTAAATTGTAACTTTGTTTATTAAATTTTTGAATCTCATGAAAGTGCATAATTTCAACGCAGGTCCGGCAATCCTTCCTCAAGAAGCCGTTCAAGAAGCTGCAAAAGCCGTTTTAGATTTCAATAATAGCGGAATGGGGATTTTGGAAATCAGCCACCGTAGTAAAGATTTTATCGCGGTAATGGATGAGGCAAGTGCTTTGATTAAGGAGCTTTGCGGTTTGAGTGATGAATATAAAGTGTTGTTTTTACAAGGTGGAGCAAGTACACAATTTATGATGTTGCCTTATAACTGTCTTCCTCAAGATGGTACAGCCGTTTATTCAGATACAGGAACTTGGGCTAACAAGGCTATCAAAGAAGCAAAATTATTCGGTAATGTAAATGTAATTGCAAGTAGCAAGGATTCTAATTATTCTTTTATTCCTAAAGGATATGAGGTTCCTAAGGATGCTGCCTATTTCCATCTTACCACTAATAATACTATTTACGGTACGCAATACCAGGATATTCCTTCCGCTTCCATTCCGATGGTAGCTGATATGAGTAGTGATTTCTTAAGTCGTCGACGTGACTTCAGTCAGTTTGATATGATTTATGCAGGTGCTCAAAAGAATGTTGGTCCTGCAGGTTCTACGATTGTTATGATCAAGGAAAGTATGTTGGGTAAAGTAAATCGTACTATTCCAACAATGATAGATTATCGTACGCATATTAAAGATGGTTCTATGTTTAATACGCCTCCGGTATTTTCAATTTATGTAGCTATGTTGACTTTGCGTTGGATTAAGAAAACAGGATTAGAAAATATTGAAAAGACAAATCTTGAAAAAGCAACGATGCTTTACAATGAGATTGATAGAAATTCAATGTTCAAAGGAACCACTGCTGTTGAAGACCGTAGTTGGATGAACGTTAATTTCGTAATGAATAATCCTGAATTAGAAGAAGAGTTTAAGAAATATGCAAAAGAGTTGAATATGATCGGTATCGCAGGACACCGTTCTGTGGGTGGTTTCCGTGCTTCTTTATATAATGCGTTGAGTATCGATAGCGTAAAGGCTTTGGTGGAAGCAATGCAAGAATTCGAAAGAAGAAAAGGATAATTGTTTCCTTCTCAACATAAAAAAAGCCTTTCATTCGAAAGGCTTTTTTATTTTATTTGCTTGTCCAGCTTCTTACGCCAGCTTCGGTAAATTCATAGCGTCGGATGTCGCCACCAAATTCTTTTAAAGCTTCAATGACCTTATATCTGGAATTATTAGGGCAATAGAATATCATAAATCCGCCCCCACCAGCTCCACTTATTTTTCCGCCATTTGCTCCGGCCTTTAAAGCCGCTTCATAAATTTCATCTATGAGTGGATTTGTTATGGATGCTGCCATTTGTTTTTTGTTTTGCCAGCCATAATCGAGAATTTCTCCGATTTCTTTCAAGCTTCCTTGTAATAAGGCTTCTTTCATTCGGATGGCCTGTGCTTTCAAATTGTGCATCGCATCAATTGAGCTCACTGATTTAGCAACGACGTTTTGTTGTTGCGCCTCAATAATTGCTGCCGATAGGCGAGAGGTACCAGTATAGTAAAGGACTAAGTTGTTTTGTAATTCATCAATGATACTTGCCTTAATACGAAGCGGGTTTACAATTACCTTTTCTTCAGCATAGAATTCCATGAAATTAAAACCACCAAAAGTTGCAGCATATTGATCTTGGCGTCCACCAGCCATTTGCAATTGTTTACGTTCAATATCAAAGGCAATTTTAGCGATATCATATTCACCCCAAGGTAAGTTGAGCCATTCTTTGAAAGCGCCTAGAATAGCCACTACCAAAGTCGAACTAGTTCCCAATCCACTACCAGCTGGAGCATCCACAAAGGTTGTTAAGTGGCAAGAAAGGGGAGTGTCATGATTACTTTGAATGAACTGAAAAACGCCCTTTAGGAGGTCTAAATGTCCGTCAATAGCTATTTCTTTTGCAGAGCCATAGCTTACTTTCTCTTTTCGATCGATACTTTCGAATATAACTTCTCCGGTACTGAGTGGTTCTATGGTAGCATAAGCATATAGATTGATGGTAGCGTTCAATATCGCTCCACCATACTCATCTGCATACGGGCTGACATCAGTTCCACCGCCTGCTAAACCAATTCTTAAAGGTGCTTTACAACGAATCATGAAGCTAAGATAAAAAACGGCACTGATTAATTCTAAAGCCACTGACGAATATCATAACGCAAGGCGGAATTGTTTGCTTATCTTTGTGGAAAGCTAACTTGTAATTGGCCATGAAATCTTTACACAATCGCGTTTCTGCTGAAGTGCTGAAACAACGCTTAATGGAGGAAACAGAACCTCGCACTACCATTTCTTTTTACCGTTATTTTCCAATTTCTGATCCGGAAGTTTTTCGCAATCAATTTTATTTAGGATTGAATGCGCTTAACGTTTTTGGTCGAATTTACGTAGCTAACGAAGGTATCAATGCACAGATTTCGGTTCCAAGTTCAAATCTAGAAGCATTAAAAACGTATCTCGATTCGGTAAAAGGATTAGAGAATTTACGTTTAAATATCGCTGTTGACGATGATGGTAAATCGTTCTTCGTGCTTAAAGTAAAAGTGCGTTCAAAAATTGTTGCTGACGGTATTGAGGATCCTACCTTTAGTATGGAAAATAAGGGACGATACCTAAAAGTGGCAGAGTATAATGAATTGGCAAAAAGGGAAGATGTGATTATTGTGGATATGCGTAATCACTATGAATACGAGGTTGGTCATTTTAAAAATGCCATAGAAGTGCCAAGTGATACTTTTAGGGAGCAATTGCCAATGGCAGCGGATATGTTGAAGGATAAAAAGGATGCTCCGATTATAATGTATTGTACAGGAGGTATTCGTTGTGAAAAGGCTACTGCATACATGTTACATCAAGGATTCAAAGATGTGTATCATGTCGAAGGTGGGATTATTGAATATGCCAATCAGGCGAGAAAACAAGGATTAGAGAATCAATTTATAGGTAAGAATTTTGTGTTCGACGAGCGCCTTGGTGAAAGGATTACGGAGGATATTATTGCCAATTGTCACCAATGTGGAAAGCCTGCAGACACGCATACCAATTGCAAGAATACCGCTTGCCATTTGTTATTCATTCAATGTGACGATTGTGCTAAAAAATATAATGGTTGTTGTTCAGAAGAATGCACCAATATTTTAACATTGCCAGAAGAAGAGCAAGCTAAATTGCGTAAGGGAATAGATAAAGGGGCCATGATTTTTAACAAAAGCAAACAACGCCTTAGACCAATTTTGGGGGAGCGTAAGTAATCCTTAGTCTAATTTTTGTGAAAATGCCGAGCAATCGGCATTTTTTATTTGTGGAGGCCTTAAAAATCAAATGATTTGCTCTTTTGAACAAGGGCTTAAAAATTCATTTAATTCTTAAAAAAAGACCGCAGAATAAATTATATTTGCGAACTACCCTAAAGTGATTATTATGTACAATCTTTCGAATCGAAAAAAGGTACTTTCGCAACGTGAAATGACGTGGGTTGAGCGTCTATATCTCCCAGCAATTTTTGGCGGGATGTTGATTACCCTCAAACACCTTTTTAAAAAGAAAACAACGTACTCATACCCTGAGGTTGAGCGTCCATTTAGTCCTGTTTTTCGTGGTTTGCACGAATTGAAACGTGATGAAAATGGTGCTGAACGCTGTACTGCTTGTGGCCTTTGTGCCGTTAGTTGTCCAGCTGAAGCGATTTCTATGGTTGCCGCTGAACGCGTGAAAGGAGAAGAAAATTTATACCGCGAAGAAAAATACGCAGCAACGTATGAAATCAATATGTTGCGTTGCATTTTCTGCGGCTTTTGTGAGGAAGCTTGCCCTAAACAGGCAATTTACTTAGAAACTACTCCCGCTCCTGCAAGTTTTGAACGCCATGATTTTATTTATGGTAAGGATCGTTTACTTCAACCTAAGCAATAATTTTAGGACATGTTAGCAACTTACGCTTTTTTCTTCTTGGCATTTATTGCCATTTTCTTCGCGCTTTTAGTCGTTTTTTCTAAAAATCCGATTCACTCGTGCTTGTACTTGGTTCTTACCATGTTTGCTATTGCGGGTAACTATGTTTTGTTAAATGCACAATTTTTGGCTGTTGTTCAGTTGATAGTTTATGCAGGTGCAATCATGGTTTTATTCTTGTTCACCATCATGCTTTTGAACTTAAGCAGTGAGAATGAGCCAGTGAAATCAAATCTTATCAAATTTATCGCTACCATTGGTGGAGGCTCTTTATTGTTAGTTTTCGTACTGGCGTTAAAGAAAACGGATTTAGGTCCTGCTCCTTTGATGTTTCCGAATCCTAACCAACAAGGGATGATTCAAAATCTTGGTAAGGTATTGTTCAGTGAATACGTTTTCCCTTTTGAAGTAATTTCTATTCTGATTCTAATTTCTCTCATGGGAGCCGTTGTTTTAGGCAGAAAAGACAAGAAAGTTAATCCAATAAATGAATAATTATGCTTAAGGAAGTTTTTATCGATCACTATATCTATTTGGCCCTTACATTATTCTGTATTGGTGTGTTGGGCGTTCTTATACGTCGGAATGCTATTGTTCTTTTCATGAGTATTGAGTTAATGCTCAATTCTGTAAACCTGTTATTGGTTGCTTTTAGCTCAAGAATGGGGGATGCTGCAGGACAGATATTTGTATTTTTTATCATGACCGTTGCCGCTGCCGAAGTAGCAGTTGGCTTGGCCATTATAGTTATGCTTTACCGTAACACGCGTAGTATCGATATCGGAGACGCGAATAAATTGAAATGGTAATTAAAGAAAGCAATTATGAACACGATTTTAGCCCTTTTAATATTAGCTCCAGTTGTAGGATTTTTGATAAATGGCCTTTATGGACATAAATTGTCAAAAAATCTTTCTGCCATTATTGGTATTACAGCAATTCTAGTTTCCTTTTTCTGTACCATGTTACTTTACAAAACGGTACCTGAAACAGGCTCTCGAATTCAGTTCTTTAACATACTTAGTTTGGAAGCATTTAATTTAGATGCAGCCTTTTTAATTGACCATTTATCCTTAATGATGATGAGCATCATTACAGGGATTGGATTCTTAATCCATTTATACTCTGCTGGGTATATGCATCATGATAAAGGAATGGCCAAATTCTTTGCCTATTTGAATTTGTTCATTTTCTCCATGTTGTTATTGGTAGCAGGAAGCTCTTATACCTTAATGTTCTTCGGATGGGAAGGGGTAGGTCTTTGTTCTTATTTACTAATTGGTTTCTGGTTTACAAATGGAGAATATGCGAATGCAGCTAAAAAAGCCTTTGTGATGAACCGTATCGGTGATCTAGGTTTTTTGATGGGAATGTTCTTGTTCTTGCAAAACTTCGGTTCATTAGATTATTCAGTTTTGAAGGAAGGTCAATTGCACATTAGTTCAGGTATGGCTACTGCAATTACCTTGCTATTATTTGTAGGTGCAATGGGTAAATCAGCTCAGTTACCTTTATATACTTGGTTGCCAGATGCAATGGCGGGTCCAACACCTGTTTCTGCGTTGATTCACGCAGCTACCATGGTTACTGCTGGTATTTATATGATTGTACGTAGTAATGCATTATTTGTAATGTCTCCATTCACGATGCACTTTATTGCAACGATTGGTTTGGCTACTGCATTGTTTGCTGGTACTATCGCATTGTTCCAAAATGATATTAAGAAAGTATTAGCTTACTCTACGGTGAGTCAGTTAGGTTTTATGTTCCTTGGCTTAGGGGTAGGTGCTTTTACTTCAGGAATGTTCCATTTAATGACACATGCCTTTTTTAAAGCTTTATTGTTCTTAGGTGCTGGTTCAGTAATTCATGCTATGAGTGGTGAACAGAATATTGCCAAAATGGGCGGACTTCGTAAGCAAATTCCTATTACTTTCTGGACATTCACTATAGGTGTTTTTGCCATTATAGGTATTCCGTTTACTTCCGGATTTGTTTCAAAGGATGAAATTTTAAATGCAACCTATGCTTTTAGTCCAATGTATTTCTATCTCGCTGCGATCGGTGCGGGCTTGACTATCTTCTATATGTTACGTCTTTGGTACTTGACATTCTTTGGCAACTTCCGTGGAACGAAGGAGCAACAAGATCATATGCATGAATCACCTATTAATATGACACTACCATTAATGGTGCTTGCTGTATTAAGTATTGTAGGTGGATTTATTCAGTTACCTGAATTATTTCATGGTCATCCTTACTTGAATGAATATTTAAGTCCGGTAGTT
>JACCDK011039227.1_pt1 | contig 21639 bp, 22 predicted proteins | sample 7445871 | NCBI WGS metagenome assembly JACCDK01 (sample SAMN15323436, study PRJNA562643) | freshwater metagenome | isolation source: river surface water | place: USA:Blue River Watershed | collected 2017-08-15
CTGAACCCTTGATAGAATCCTTAAACTCTTCGAACATCTTCTGCATATCATCATCCAACTCAATCTTCTCACCCAGAAAAGCTATCATCTTATCAATGGTACTCAACTGAGTCTCCTCAATGAGAGCGGCAATAGAAGAGGTTACCTTGGAATAAGCCATCGTGGGTTGCGTAGAGTTGATTGAGTAGAGTTGGTTGCGTAGATTGAGTAGAGTTGGTTGCGTAGAGTTGATTGCGTAGATAGTTTGTTGGGAGTATGAATAGAAAAAATCCTTATTAATTTATCAATTTTTTCAAATTTTAGCACGTGTTTTTAAAAATATTTTAAAATATAAACATGTACAATACAAACAATATATTTTCTTTTTTTGATGATATTGTTTGTATAAACTTGAAAACACGAAGTGATAGACGCGAGTGGTCACAACATATTTTTTCCAGTTTGAATATACCATATAGGTTTTATTTTGCTGATAAGTCACCAAAAGGAGGAAGATATGGATGTTTTGAATCTCACATTAATGTTATAAGAGAGGCATATAATAAGGGACATTCTAATATACTGATATTAGAAGATGATTTATTACCTACACCAGAATACTCTTTACAAAATCTTGAAACATGTATAAACTTTATGAAAAATAATGAGTGGGACTTATTTTATTTTGGTTACTTTGTGTTTAATCAACATTTAGACAATATTATTACTGCTAACAAAGTCAATAATAATATTATCAAATACAACCCACTAGCAACTCATGCTTATGTAGTAAATCGTAATGCTATGAAAAGAATACTAGAAACGTATCATGAATATATATCACATATGCATGTTGATTATTTTTTAACACAGAAAGAGTTGAATTTTAATAGCTATTGTTGTGTACCGATGATGTTTGAACAGAAACTATGTTTTGAAACTGATAATAAAGCAAATAATATGATAGAATATTTTTTTAGACAATTCTCTTGTGTGATAGAAAAAGAAAACACACTTTATAATATATCTAATGTTATTTATGAAAGAGAATACTACTTTATAGTATTTTTATGTTTATTCATGATATTATTCACTATAATAATATCCTTGTATAATCTATTAAATTTGTAAATTTAAATCATTTAAGATTTTGTCACATAAGATTTTTATTAATAAAAAAATGGATGTCTACTGTACTAAAAAAATAGAAGGTGCTGAGGGATTTACATTTGATGTACCTGATACTCTTCCATACATTCATATAATTACACCAGAGGTTGTGGTTCGTTGTGATCATAATGATAACTTTTATATTGCAGATTGTCCTAGTGATCCTTCTTTTATATCAAACCTTATAAAATTTAAAAAAGTAATAGCAAAAAGTTCTTTGAAACATGCATTGGAAGATAAAACATTTATTGAAAAAGAAAAGGTCAAACAACAGGATGATGTAATTTGGATCAAACCATCTCCTATTATGATATATAAAAAACCAAATGAACATGTCAAGTTTAATAAAATGCTCTTGAATCATCCATTATCTCTTCAGTTATCGTATCAATTTTCTAACTTTAATTATTTAGCTAAACCATACAATATGTACAATGTATGTTTTACATGTGATGTTGTTAATGTAAAAGAAGATTTCAATTGGTCTATATTGTCATAAGTATACTGAAAAAGTTTTGATGACATACTTGGTTTTGAAAAAAATTGATAAAATTAATTAAATTTTTGTATACTAATACTAACGCAAACACAAATACAAACATAAACACTTAAAGAACTATCATTTTTACAATGATGACTGCTCCCAGGATCTCCTACGTCTCTGAGGCAGTAATCAGTTGCCGTCTCCGAGGTATTTATGGTTCTCTTTGTAAGGAGAATTACAAGAAGACCTGTGATCTTATCAATGAGATTCTTTGGGTCGTTCGGGACTCTTCTTCAACTTGTGATATGGATTTGTCAACTTTGAATATGGTTGTATCATGCTTCTATCTGACTTTGGTGGAAATTGCAATGAAGAGATATACAAATGCTCACAACAATATTCGTGAGTTATACTATAAGATTGAGTATAAGAACTAAGTTCTTATCAGTTTAGTTTAGTCCCAAAAATATAAAAAAAATTTAAAAAATTTAAAAAAATTAAAAAATTAAAAAAAAACTTTACTATTTTACAGACGGGGGCTACCTACTGGCTGGACCCTGGTGGTGGTGTCAGGGCATCTGTTGTGGTAGGGGCCGCGCTGCAAAGTCTGGTCATTAAAAATAAAAATATTACCATCATACATTATTTTTTTTTCTACATCTGTAGATATAAATAAAACATAATTTAATGCTTCAAAAGAATAAATTATATCAGTTTCATCAATCTCATCGTTAATAGGCTTTATAATAGTGATAGTGTCAGATAATGTATAGAAAATAATACATTCTTTGTCGTCATATAGAGCTATTTTTATACCATCTTTCATTTTAGTGTTAAAATATTCTTTAAAAAGGGAATACATAGAATCATTAGAGTAATAATTTTTCACAATATACTTTCCTGGGTTGATTTGTATTGTATGCATTATAACATGTATAATTATTAAAGGTTTAAGTATATGTAAAATATATTATGATATATATATTACATGTTTATTATATTTCCAAACCAGTTGTATTATGATATATCATACAAACAATATGACAATATAAATATTGTGGAAGAACCTTTATTATTTTATGATGTTAAAAGACCTTTTAAATATCATAAATCCAAGCTTGCATATCTAGTTGCAGCAATGAAAGAATTTGAACATTATTTAGTGTCTCAGAAAGTAAAAGTGACATATATAAAATATAATGATATAGACAATTTCTATAAAAAGGTAAAGGAAGTGAAGAATGTTACATTTTATGATCCTTTAGACCATGATATATATAATAAGTATATGTCACTGAATAAAAATACTTCTATTCTTCAATCTCCTAATTTTGTATTATCTAATGAAGATCTTTTACAATATCATAGTAAACATATTGATAAAAGCCAACATTCTACCTTTTATAAGTTTGTCAAGGAGAAACTTAACATTTTAAAAGATGTTCCAAATATGGATGCATTAAATAGATCTTCCCTTCCCAAAACATATAAACAGACAAAAGATATTAATAGACGTTTTTATAAATCTTCATTTTATGAATATGCCAAACAATATATATTAAATCATCCTCAGTTTAAAAACAATCCAGGTACATTAGATTTCTTGGAGTATTGGCCTATTACAAGTAAGGATGTCAAAAAACATCTCGATATATTCATCCAAGAAAAACTGTCTAATTATGGTAAATACCAGGATGCTATAAATGATGAAGATCCATTTATATTTCACTCAACAATTAGTCCAGCACTAAATATTGGTATAATATCGCCAAGGTATATATTGTCTATGATTTTGAAGAAAGGGATGGATCACGGAATGAATCACGGGATGGATCACGGAATGAATCACGGGATGGATCACGGAATGAATCACGGGATGGATCACGGGATGGATCACGGGATGGATCACGGGATGAATAACATTGAAGGTTTTTTAAGACAGTTGATAGGATGGCGGGAATACATGAGATACTTGTATGTATTTCATTATAAAAACTTCATACAATATGTTGATAAAAAACCACACAAGAGACTGAATAAATCGGAATATACAAAATGGATATCTGGGACAACAGGGATATATCCATTAGATATGGAGATACAAAAGGTATTAAAAACAGGGTATGCTCATCATATTGTAAGATTAATGTTTTTTTTAAATATATTTATATTACTTGAAATACATCCTGAAGATATATATAAATGGTTTATGGAATTGGTCACAATGGATGCATACGACTGGGTGATGAAATCTAATATATATTGCATGGGATATTTTTATCCAAATGCAATGACCAAGTTATATATAAGCAGTAGTAACTATATTTTGAAAATGTCAAATTATAAAAAAGGTGAATGGTGTAAAGTATGGGACTCATTATTTTATGCTTTTTTACATAGAAAGTATCCCAACATACCACCTCCATATTCTAGAAATTATGTATATTTTAAAAACCTATCAGAAAAACAGCAACATGAACTTTTAGACATCTCTAAAAAATATTTAAAGATTTAAGAAAAATATATTATAGTATGTTGTTCAAGTATATTTATGAAAAAATAATATATTTCTTTGAAAAAAAAGAAGAATATGATTGTGAAGCACCACAATTAATACCTGATATTCCACTCAGGGAAATAATAATTCATAAAATGTTTTTCCAGAAAAAAAAATATCATTTAGAATAATCAATCTACTTCTTCCATAATTGTTTCAATAGATTCATTTTCTTTTTCTGCTGTAGCTCCAGCAGCTTCTATTTCATGTACTTCAGGAATATCTTCATCAGTATTACCAGTAAGACCTAAATTGATCAATTTGTAAATTTGTTGCGCGTATTTACTTGGTTCATCCAGACTAAATCCACTATCAAGAAGCACAGTATTATATAGCATTTCAATAATATCCTTTACATTCTTATCTTCATCACAACGTTTTTTGATTTCCTGCATAATAACATGATCAGGATTAATTTCCATTATCTTACGTGATCCCATAGTTCCCATCATATCATTTGTATTACGTAGAGCTTGTGCTTTCATGATCCTTTCCATATTTGCAGACCAACCATATCTATCTGTTACCAATACACAAGGGTTATCAGCCAAACGTTCAGATAGCTTCACAGACTGAACCCTACTTTCTAGTGTATTCTTAATCTTATTACAAACAGGCTCCCATTCTTTTGCAAGCTCCTCTGATTGCTTCTTCTCTTCTTCTGATTGTTCAAGCTCTAGACCTTCCTTTGAACAACAAACAAGTTCTTTATCATCATATTCTCTTAGAGCCTGTACCATATATTCGTCAATAGGATCTACCATATAAAGAACTTCAAAACCCTTCTTCTTTAGTTTTTCAATAAAAGGACTATTTCGAACTGACTTAATACTTTCACCTGTCACATAATAAATCTTCTTTTGTCCCTCTTTCATTCTAGTTACATAATTCCTTAGACTTGTTGGAGTTTCTTCAGACTTTGAAGAATAATAACGTACAAGTTCAACTAGTTTCTTACTATTCTTCTTATCTTCATGAATACCTAGTTTGATATTCTTATTGAAGGATTCATAAAATGTGGCATATTTACCTTTATCTTCATCTTTTTCTGAAGTAGCAAGGTCGTTAATCATCTCAATTACCTTTTTAACAAGGTTGTTCTTGATCACTTTCATAATACTATTTTGTTGTAGCATCTCACGTGATACATTTAGTGGTAGATCATCTGAATCCACTACACCCTTTACAAAGCTCATATAGTCTGGAAGCATGGTTTCACTATCATCTGTGATGAGTACCTTTTTCACATACAACTTAATGTTATTATGTTTTTTCTCCATATTGAACATGTCAAAAGGAGCACGTTTAGGTACATATAAAACTGATTTGAATTGAACCTGTCCATCAACTGAGAAATGCTTTACGGCAAGGTGATCATCCCAATCGTTTGAAATAGATTTGTAAAATGTAGCATGTTCTTCATTTGTAACCTCTTCGGGTTTACGTAGCCAAATGGGAGGTTGTGTATTCAGTTGAACAAACGATTTTACTTTACGAGTCTTTGGTGCAGGAGGTGGTTTTGATGTATTTTCATCTTCAGATTCTACATCATCAACAGTAACTTCATCATTTGAAGTGTCTTCCTTTGGAGCGTCTTCCTTTGGAGTGTCTTCCTTGGGTTCCTCTGGAATCTCTTCTTCATGCTCCTCCAGATTCATAATAGGGAAAGAACAAAACTCGCTGTGTTTTTTGATAATTCCTCGAATTCGTGAATCTTCTGTATATTCCTTTTGATCTTCCTTCAATTCAAGGATAATCTTAGTTCCTCTAGGAATTGGATCTGAAGAATCCTGTCTCAATGTAAAGCTACCTCCTGCATTTGACTCCCATACATATTGCTCATCGTCATTATGTTTTGTAATTACTTTAACCTTGTGAGCTACTAAAAATGCGGAATAAAACCCTACACCAAATTGTCCAATAAGACTAACATCAGGTTGATTTCCTGCTTGAATAGCCTCCATGAATGCACGTGTACCACTATGTGCAATAGTACCCAAGTTTTTAATCACATCTTCTTTTGTCATACCAATGCCATTATCCCAGATTGTTAGAGTATTACTCTCTTTATCTGGAATAATCTTGATTTTAAAGTCATTATCTTCACCAAGAACCTCTGGATTTGTCAATGATAGATAACGAACTTTATCAATAGCATCACTTGCATTAGATACAAGTTCTCTCAGGAAAACCTCTTTGTTACTATAGAATGTATTAATAATTAGAGATAGCAACTGATTGATTTCTGCTTGAAATGCAAAAGTTTCTGTGTTAGTGTCGGTAGTGGTATTGGTAGAGGTAGCGGTGTTGGTATCAGTCATCGTCATGGATGTATATGTAACTATGAAAAACTTTAAGTAGATTTATACCTTAAATATGTTTTTTATGAATAATTATAATCTTTATTTTATTTTGAATGAGGGATAAATAAACGTATAGCATGGTATCCAATAGCTGCACAACCGATTGCTATAATTAAAGAAAATAATATCTTAGGTGATTGATCCTTTTTTATACCTATCCAAATCAACAAAGGTATAAATAATATTAAATGAATATATAGCCATACATGATAAGGAGTTGTCTTTGTAGAGATAATGTGATAAAAGAAAAAAACTAACAATAATAATCCAAAAAACAATAATATCTTATATATCCATTTATTTTTTGGTTTCATCAAACCGATATATATCAACACTGGTCCTGTAAGTAAAATATGTGCGTATTTTATAGTTACTCCCATTTTTTTATTATATATTTATATATATAATAAATGATTTATGATACTACATCTAAACAATTTAAATCATATATTGTACTAGGACATAATACTAAAAAATTGATATAAAAAATTATAATTTTATCTTGTTTAATAAAACAAAATGAACAATCTACTGGGTGATGAAATTGGAAGAGGAGGATTTGGTATTGTTTATATAAAAAAAGATGATCCTTCTTTATGTATAAAGGTAAGTAATAAAAATAAAAAGAATCAGAGCTGCCGTCAATGGAGTAATGAATTTAAAAAAATTAAAGATTTCATGACAAAGATAATAGATCATTCTTCCTATAAAAAACTTGATATGGTACGTGTTGTAAATCCCATAGATTTCATAGATACAAATGATTCATGTTATGTGATCTTACCACGTATCTTTAGACCAGAAGGACGTGATGATAAACAGCCTACTATCCAAGCACAGATTGGATGGAAATCTGTTCGCATAGTTCACAAAGGCCGTGGAGAATTTATAGGCCTAAAAGAAATTTTAGAATATATATCAAAAGAAGACCTCCATAAGGCTTGTTTTGAATTAGGAGTTATGATGGCATTAATTCATCATGTTGGAAAAAATGATGCATATGATGTAGAACTTTATCTTGGTAAAGAAGCCAACTCAAAAAAATGTAGATTTTATATCGCGGATTTTGATCTTTCAGATAAAATCATAGAATACAATACCGAGACTATCGAACGAATTACATGGTCAATGGATGCTATACCCTATTTTCCAAAAGCTTCTTGTGATTCTCAACTATTTGAATTATTTAGAAAAGGATATGATACTATTGAAACTACAGGTACTTTATCTGATAAAATATTTGAAGAGTATGACTAAATACCTATTTTTTCAATATCAACACCCGTCTTGAATTTCTTGCAATTATGATGAATCTTAAAAGTCACTAATGTTAGATACTTATATATCTTTCTTAAATATGCATATACTATTGAGAGCTTGTCAATATTTGTTTCAGAATTGTTTAACATCTCAAGCGCTTCTTTGTATATTTTCAAGACCATATAACAATCTAATACACAAGCATCAAACAAATTATTATTTTTTACAGAATATATCATATCATTTTTTTTATGATAAAAAGCAGACTGTACAGGATAATAATAATAGTTCATAATATATTTTTTATTTTTTGAATGAAGCTTTTTATAAACTTTGTCATCAAATGGATCTGTACCTATCTTCACTGATAATGTTTGTGCTACAATACTATGCAAGTCCTGTATTGATTTCAATTCTTTTTCGTGAAACAAGAAGAAACGTGCTAAACTTGATATATCTTTTTGAACAGATTTTTTCTTTATATTGTATGTAATGGATTCAATCACTTCATTAAGATCTTCATTTGATTTTATTATATCAACAGAGTTATGTATTGTAGTTTTTAAATCATTTAATATACTCAATTCATTGTTAGTCTTATTTGATATAGGAATAACAAAATTAGGTAATACCTCTTTTATAAGTTTTTTATAATCTATAGATATAGAATTATGTCTTAATATATGTGCTGGAGAATATGCATCCATTATAGTATGTAATGCAAACCCTAACCAAAAAGAATTAGGACCTGGTTTATCCAAAGTATTATCTAAGAGTGCTAATTTAAACATCGACATTATATGTTCTATCACTGTATCAGTAGTTTCTTCTACTGTCTTTGTAGGATCATATGTCATTGCATGCCATGTTGAAAAATATCCATTATGTGATGAATATGACATAGAATATATATTTGGTATTACAATTATGTCATCTATAAGTTTTGTTAAACTACATAATGTCTTGCTCATTTTTAATCTACCTTCTTCAAACTTATATGTACCACATGGGAAATCTGGGTACTTTAATCCCAACATTGTATTATCTAACGAAACATCTTTGTATATACTTTTATTAAGGAAAGTATTTTTTTTATTCTCTAACAGTAATTTTAAAGCTTCCCAAAAAATCTCAATATGACCACTTGAATACATATTTAGTTTTATATACATAAAAATGAATATAAAAATGTATATCAAAATGTGTTTTATATTTTAATGTTATATATACCTTTCTTCACTTCAATATACATCATATGGCAATGTATGTCATTTAATTTATGACTCACAAATAAAACATCAAAACCTACTTTGCTATTATCACACTTGCTCTTGAATAAGCTTATATTTTCTGCAAACTCTGTGAGCCACTTATAATATGGCAAAACTATTTTCAGTGTTTTATACCTATAGTTTTCATATATCGTCATCTTTAAATCATCACCAAATATATCTATTAAATCTTGTATTATAGCTGAAACAAAACATTCTTTAAGTTCATGATGTGTTTCAAATCCTACAAAAAAACTCTTAGAACTTAGACCTTGAATCTCAAAGTTCTGTGGACATTCCATTATATTATTTTAATTAAGATTTCTTTAAGTGTATTTTAAGTATTTTTATTTTGATTTTGTTAAAACTGACATAATGTTATCTTTGTGAAATAATATCTTATCCCCTTTTTTGTATCGCTTTGTAGGCGGTGGTGTATTACGGACATATCCTGTTATAAGTTCATAACTCACCGATGAAGGACTTACAATCACCTCTCCACTAAATGTATCAAGGTGTAATTTATCGATTTTTTTATTTTTTGGAATATCTATTGGTGTTGCACTTGTATAGAAATTATCTAAATACATTTATTTTAGTTTAAGAACTTTTTGTTAAATGATTTTATAAACATCTTTGTACTTGAACTTGAGTCTATCAAATTAGCTGTATATATATATCTATTATTATCCTCATAATATAAGTCATATGGTATAATTATTCCTATATTTTTTTCAAATGGATACATCAAAAACTCTGATGAATCTATATAAGTAATATGTAGTTTATCATCAGATCCATCGTTAGATCCATCGTTAGATCCATCCTCAGGGTCTACATCATCATCTATATCATAATCTATATTATAATCTAAATCATAATCTATATCTGACTCATAGCCACTTAATACATCATAGTCATAAAGATGAGCTTTTTTAAATTCAATCTTTGCATCAGGATCAATTGTAATCTCATCGGCTGCATCTTCTATTGGTATATTCAAAGCCATTAAATTTAATTTTACTTCATGAGCAATATCGATAAAATTTGTTCTTCTTATTGATATATCGGGGGTTTTACAAAGTGATCTTTGAATCATATAAGCATCTTTATGATTAGAAAATCCAATTACATAATCCTTAATTCCACTCTTAGCTGATAAATAATTCTTACCATTTGATATAAGTGCAAACTTACTACCAATTGAAAACATTTTATATTAGTCTCTTGATGTTTATTTTAAATATGTTTATTATTGAATATTATTCTTAAATCATATATTAAATACAATGGATATATTACGAAATGCAGATATTAATACCTTTCCTCTGTTTTCTTTGAAAGGATTGTGTACGTATGCTAAATTATTATCGAACTACGATGGAGATACAGGAGATATATTATTAATGTTCGGAGACATTCCAATGCATCTTAAAGCTAGATTCATGGGATATGATACTTGCGAAATGAAACCGTCTTTAAATGATCCAAACAGGGATGAGAAAAAACGACGGGCAAAACTTGCGAAACAACGCCTATGGTGTCTTTGTACTGGCCTTGAAAATGACGAAGAATGTAAGAAGCATCATAAAACTTTAATTAAAATAAAGTGTGATGAATATGATAAATATGGGCGTTTATTGATATTAGCATTCCCAGAAGACTATGTTCTAGATGGAAAGGATAATAATTCATTGTTCAAAGACTCTATAAATAATAAAATGATACTAGAAGGACATGGATATGCTTATGAAGGTGGTACTAAGAAAGATTTTTAAACTTTCTATACTCTTCGAGGGCCATATCAAATATCTCTTTTTTTGATAATTTGGGATATAGTTTAGATATCTCTTCTCTTTTTTCTTTCACGAAAACATTATAAGTTGACACCTTTCGGGTTGATTTGGTTGAAATAATATCTTGTGGTGTTATCACTTGTGGTGTTATCACTTGTGGTGTTATCACTTGTGGTGTTATCACTTGTGGTGTTATCACTTGTGGTGTTATCACTTGTGGTGCTATCACTTGTGGTGTTATCACTTGTGGTGCCATCATTTGTCTTAACTTTACTACCTTTTTCTTTTCTTTTGTTACATTTATGGGAACATTCATGGGTTCATTCATGGGCTCATTCATGGGCTCATTCATGGGCTCATTCATGGGTAAATTCATGGGTAAATTCAGTAATTTTTCTGATTTATCAACAAGTGGCGTATCAAAATCTAATATATCATCATAATTTATCAGTTTTATAATAGTTGGCTTAGAAAATTTCTTAAGACTCATCTTAGCTTTAAATGTTCAAATGTGTAAAAAAAATTAATATTATCAAATTTTAAAATATATATAAGAAATTTATAATTTATAAGTATAATGTTATGCAATAATAAGAACATTTATTTTTGTAAAAACAAAGAACCAATAAATCCTAATAATAAGTTATTATCTTACATCAATAAGGTCAATAATGATATTTTAATTCATAAAAGACCTATTTATACTAATAAAAAGTTTATTAATTATAAATATGAATATCATAATTTCTTAAATGAAAAAAACTTGAATGCTTATGATATATTTCCTGATGTTTTATCAGACTATTGTATTGCATATCCTTCCGACAATGAATGTTTATTGACTTTTTGAACTTTTTGAACTTTTTGAACATCGACCAATACTTATACTTATACAATAATTAATCTCTCTGGTTTTTTCGCACTTAAGTTATAATCATTTTATATTTATAAATGACCTTATTGGAAAACTTAATACTAAAAATAAAGTCATATAGTATACAATATATAGTTTGTAAAACAATATCTTTATGGATGTTTATAATTACATGTACCCTTCTTGGAATCTCAAAGTATGCTACTGAAGATCAAAAACAATTTTATAGATTTGGTCCAAACTCAGATTTGAAAATTCTAGGTATATATATTGACAATGGAGGAAAATATTTTGGTATTGTAGTTTACTGTTTCATAAATAGTATGTTTCGTACACTGCATCAATCTATTCTTCATGCATGGTTGATAAATAATGTTCAAGATGAATCTAAAGAAAAACCTACAAGTATTAAAAAATTTGCGTATGAAGTGACTTGTGTATCAACAATATATATGTGGTTCGATTGGTTTATATATATGAATATATTACTCTCTCAGATTGATATGGTAATAATTGAAATATGTGCCGATTTAATGATGTCAATTGCTACAACTACATATTATCTAAAAACTGGCCCACAAATGACTAATGAGACAGTACTTTTACTAAGATCTTAATTTTTTAATTTTATATATAAATATATTCTATATATAAACATGTCGAAAGAAAACACGTCAAAGAAAAACAAGACGAAAAATGTACCACTCGGATGTGGTAATGAAAAAGTAAATTTATCTCCTTTGAAAAAAACCGTTAAGAAAATCGACAAGAAAATCGACAAGACAGGGAATGTTGATAAACCTGTTAAGAAAATTGTTAAGAAAATTGTTAAGAAAAAGATAGTTAATGAGCCTATAAATAGCCCTGTTAAACTCATTACTCCACAGAGAAATGAAGAATGCAAAAAAGTAATCACTATACCACAATATACAGGAACATGCTGGTTTAATGCTATTTTAATGAGCGCATTGTTTAGCCAATACATGAGAGGACTCTTACTTAATAAAAAGCCTATTATAGAAAATGAAGATAATAGTAAAAACATAACAGAAGTTCATGCTATTATTTGGGACATTTTACAAAGACGCTTCAAATCTACATATTCTATGAAAGATTATGCGTATATGTACTTTCAAGTGCTAACTCCCGAAGTTATCCTCAAAAAACTTAATGATTATGACAAAAAAATCTTTAATTTTGACCCTTTGATAAAGACTGGTTATTTCAACTACTTATATTACCCAAAGCTATTGAATTTCCTGGGTGCTAAAGATATACTCATGTTAGATCTACATAACACTACTTTATATTATTCTATTGTAAATGGTGCTTTAGAAATTAAATCTGCAAAGACTCATATCAATAATTTATACGATAAAAAAGTAAATAAAAACTTAATGAAAATTAATATCAAAGATGAGTATGATGTTATACTTATATATAATTTTGAATTACCAGCATCTGGACATATATTCAAAAAAAAATATGTATTAGAAGATACATTTATACATAACGGTAAAACATATATTCTAGATAGTTTATTACTCACAAACTTTAATATACATTATTGTAAAAAAGGTCATGATATATGTGGAATCACATGTCATGGTGATAGATATATGTATAATGGATGGATTAGATCAACTGTAGATAGATCTATGATTGGTGAGAAATCTACTAGTAGTTTACCATGTGAACTTATGAAGTATGATTGGTTTAAAACTAACGAAGACTTCTGTATAAATCCAAAGATGTGTAAGCTTGATAGGACTGTCAATAATAATAAAGATCTTTGCTTTAATACTCATAAAGGTGAAAGAATTTATGTTTTTGTAAATAAAGAAAGATGTAGGTATAATATGCCTTCATCTCCCAAAACACCAGATGTAAGTCTAAAAGATATTCTTGCAGAAGCAAAGTTGAAGCAGCCACAAGTGAAACCACAAGTGAAACCACAAGTGAAACAGCCACAAGTGAAACAACCACAAGTGAAAGAAAAGAAGTGTCCAGAAGGTAAAATAGTTAATCCCAAAACAAATAGATGTATAAAAGACCCTAATTATGCTGATAAACTATGTAAAGATAAGAAGATATCAATCGCAAATATTAATAATAGCTGCTATTTAGACTCAGTTATTGTAGCGTTATTTCATGGATCACAAGACTACATTAAATCGTACTTCTTGAATGCTAAACCAAATGAATATAATAACAACCTCATAAAACTTGCAGTGCAAATAAGTGAAGAACTAAATAATATTCATAACAATATTGTCTTCAAAGAAAATTCACAAAGAACTTATTGCACAAATTTACGAGGACTACTACAAAAATATCAAGATAACTATCATAAAACTGTTTCAAAAATAGAAAAGATCAATTGGATACGTTCACAATCTGAACCTTTAGACTTTATAAAAATGTTCAATATAATCTTTAATGTTCCTAATAACGTTAATTATAAACAAGAGTCTTGGGGAACAAATTCAAAAGGGAAAAAAATTGTACTCAAATCTATGACGAAACTTAACGATACTATTATTTCTACAAATTACGTCGACATAATTGATATAGATACACTTATGAAAGGAGATGTATATGTAAAGGACCTATTTCCAAAACGTATCATAGATACTATATTCGATGATAATAATCTATGGAAACCTGATGGAGATAATGGTGCAACATTTTCCAGAAGATACGAAAAAAGAACTTACATCAATATGCCTTTGCTTTATTTACATATAAATAGATTAACACCTGATAGTAAACTCGATACTCAAGTTATTCCAGTATTGAAAATAAAATCAACAAATATGCTTATCTATTTAAGATCTATTATAGTTCATCATGGAGGTAAAAATGGTGGTCATTATACCTGTTTATATGAATGCAATAATAATTGGTTTATTTATGATGATATGAATACTAATACACAAGAAATAGGAAGTTTTGATAAAGTGTTATCTCATAAAGATGGATATTACCTCAAAAACTGCACTGATATTGTATATTGGTAATTTTTTTTATGTAAGGTTTACATTTTTTTATTAAATCTTATTACTGTAAAAAAATGGGTTATAATTATAGTTTTTATCAGTAAAATTTTAGGGGTTGGGGAGGGGGAGAGATTGTTACTTTTCATTTATTGTCCCATTGCACGTGGAAATCCTTCTTTTTTGTCTTGTGAGTTAGTGAATCTTTCAAAAAAAGCACTCCCTGAAATCTCTGGTGATTTTTTTGTTGATCCAAAATTACATACCATTTCTCCTTGCGCAGTATAAACACATGTTTGTGTTGCTTGTGTTTGACAAGAATATGATTTATTTGCATCATTAAAATACTCATGTTGTGGCATTTCTGTAAATCCTTCTATATTAGGTTGTGAGCAACTATGGCAAGCCATTTATACTATAATTAAAGGAAATAATATATATTATAAAGTTGTGTGTATAATCAAAGATGATTTTTACAGAAATTTTAAATGCTATTTCTATGTTTTTCCCTTTGGCAGCTCTTAAAAAACATAAAAAAACAAGATCAAAACTCAAATACATTATGGTTTTACATATACCTATATCAATTATCTATCATTCATGTAGAGCTTTCAATATCAAAAATAAACTTGTTCAATCACTATACTCATTAGATATATTTTGTATTCAAGTTTCATCTTTGATTACATCACTTGAATATAAAAAAATAACTAATCAAAATATATTCAACCATTGTATTGTCAGTGTTCCATTACATTGTATAGCTTATATATATAAAGATATTCCAATATATAGAATATGTGTAATATGGTTTGATAATACGTTCGCATTTGAAGCACAGAATAAAAAAGATTTTATTTTAACTGGATTTTATTGTTGTTTATTTTTTAATTTATCATTTTATTTCAACTTAGACATATGTCATTCATTGTTTCATGCTTATTTATATGATGTTTATGATTTATACTTTACGTTGATTGGTTGATTTTTCATTGGTTTATTTTTTATTAGTTGAATGCTCATTAGTTGAATGCTCATTAGTTGAATGCTCATTTATTGAATGCTCATTAGTTGAATGCTCATTTATTGAATGCTAATTGCTCGTATAGATTACAAATTTTTAATATAAACAAAAACAAGTAATAATGATTCTTCTTACAATTTTAACATGTATAGTATATTTTCTTGCAAATGGTTTTACTTATTATTTAGGAACATCCGATAATGATTATGGATGTCATTCTAAACCTCTTAAAGATGTTCTTCATGATATTCTACCTGATTATTCAAAATGGGTTCACATACGTGATGTAATATTAGTAACTTTTATGATACCAATAATATTCCTGAAAAATAAATTATTGTTCTTAATATCTTTATGGGATAGATTTATGCTCGTTATAGCTGTAAAAGCTATATGTATATTCTTTACTTTCTTACCTCCCAGTAATCAAGATTGTTATGAAAAAAAATATCTAAATCACTGTTTTCATAATGCTGTAAGCGGTCATACTGCATTCGCTATGTTACTTGGGATCTTTTATGTAAGATTTGGTGTTTTTAAAGAATATATTTACTTTATTATTGCTTTATATTGTATATTTATTATTATGACAAGGGCACATTATAGCAAAGATATACTAGAAGCAGTCATATTAGTATACTTGATCACTTAGCTTACATTGTTGGTCTAGTGTATCATTGAGTGTATCATTGAGTGTAAACAATTCATGAAAATTGTAGTCATATGGAATTAGAATATAATCACTATAAATACTATAGAAATGTTTTATCAAATACCCTAACATGAAAAAAATACTCATATACATCAGAATTTTAGACATGCTTCTTTGATCATTCATATTAAGTCTTGTTTTGTCTGTTTTGTTTGTATTGTCTGTTTTGTATGGCGTTCTTGCATCACAGAGACTATTCTTAATATCATTTAATTCACGTTTTGTCTCACACTTTGTTTCATCCAGAGATTCAATCAATTTAGTCACAATATTACTAAATTTCCATGTATCCAAACTATCTGTATTATTAAAGTCACAATCATAAAACCTAGCATTATAAACAAATTCTCCATCTTCGTATTGAATATCACAATCTACATATGTTCCATATTTATCATATCCATATATTATATTATCCTTAATAATGCCTTTATACCATACAGGTTGATTTTCTTTGTTCATAAACAAAACTTCTATATTTTCACCAATGCTAATAAAGCTAGATGGTTTCATGTTCTGACACGTCATTGTAAAGTTATTGAATTATCTTGCTATTATATTTTATTAATACTGTACTTCAAATGTTTTTAAGTAATTTTTACACTTATATACAGCTGAGAATTACTTAAAGAAATTGGAATATTAGATTGGCTATATGAGGAAAATTGTTACTATTTGTTTTAGCTATATTATCCTTTATATTATATATATTCATCTCCAACAATATTATTATAACATATGTAAATCAAATATTTTAAAGTTTATTATGATGAAAGACTCTTACATATGCAATACATTATATTCTAGTATCTCATTTATTGAAAAAATTTTCATCTTTCATACATCTACTATTGATAATATTGATTATGTAAAATACATAAAGACATATTTCCATAAATATTAAACAAAATGAACACCAAAGAAACTATAGAATATCTAGCAAGGCAAAACGCAAAAGGTCTCTACCCTAAAAATGAAGACGATATGAATAAAGATGTACCTTATATACAAGTATTCAAAAATAATATAGGAAGTTGGGATATTAAACCATTTAATTATGAAACACATGATAATTGGACACGTATGAATTTATACATTCAATATTTTAAACATGCTATCTTTCCAAGTTTAGATAAAAATAAAGATATTAGTGGGTTCTATAATATAGAACTTCATGATAGCTACACATACCTCAACAAACCATTCAAATATAAAGATGTTCTCACATTCTCCAAGTTCAAATCAGATATACATACAACTCTTATACCAGACCCTTATATGGTCTTAAATTGGAATGATCATAAAGTTACAGATAATAAACTATGGTCAATAAAAGACCCTAAAGTATGCTTTTATGGTACTACTACAGGTAATAGAGACCCTTTACGAAATAGACGTATTAACATATGTCTATGGGCTCTAGATAAACCTTTTTATGATTTTAAAATTACTAAAGTTGCTCAGATGCAAGAATACGATATTATTAACAAGGTTGGACTGGATAAGTGGAGAAGAATTTCATCACATCCTGTTCAGATTGAAGATCAACTTCAAAATAAATTCCACTTTTTAACCGATGGTAATACATGCAAATTTGATGTTTGGTATTTTAATACAAATACATTAAACTTTAAAGATGAAAGTATGGATATGTTATGGTACTACCCTATGATGAGAAATAAGGAACATTTTGTTGAAGTTAATGAGACTAATATAGAAAACATGCGACAATACTATTCTAATAATAATAAAGAGGCCGAGTATATCATACACAACGCTAAAACATTATCATCTGAATTATTTAAACCGTATAATCATATGTATTACACTACAATGTTATTTGATACCATTGCTGAAAATAAATAAGCTATTATATAAAATGAATCTATTTATGACATTTCTTGTTACACTTGTAGTTCTATGTATAATTACAGGAATATGTTATCTAGTTTATAAACATATTACAAAAATAAAAACTAGTAATGAAGATGTTTGGAAACAAGTAGTAGATAAAATAAATAATAGTAACCTATATACATACCAGTTTGATAAAAAACAAGAGGAAAATATACAAAATATTGAAGTTAATGTACATAATGTACATAATAATTATGCAGAACTTAAAAACAATGTTATGGCCATCAAATCTGATTATCTGAGCAAAGAAGAATATAAAAAAGGATTAATAACAGATAAAGCTGAAGTTAACAATTTAAAGATTGGAGGCATTTCAATCAATAATAATGCCCCTCCTGGATCAAATGGAAGTGCTACAGGTAAAGACTGGCTATACTTGTATGATGGTGGAAAAGCTGGAGGAGGCTTATCAATGAAAAAATTACAAGCCGATACTGCTGATTTTAAAAATAGCTCTGTTTCAGGTAACTTAGTTGTCGGTGGTAAAGCGGAAGTAAAAGATGATATTGTGTTTCATGGATCCAATAAATGGATTATGCATACACCTGATGATGGTAGGAAATCTATGTACTTTGCACCAGGTAGAGAAGATAGCTGGGATTGGAGTAAACAATATACATTTGATAAAGATGGGTATATTACAGCATATGGAGGAGGATTAAATACTCGTGGTGGCTCTTCCAAGTACAATCCTGACAACTTGGGTACTCATTTCCCATCTGCTATAGATAATAAGAACCATATAACTGGTGATACTATCATTAGAGGCGATTTGAATTTAGTTGGAGGAGTCAAAATGACAAGAAATGATCCTGGACCTATGGTTGAAAAACATTATGGGTCTGATAGTAATAGGTATGGGATTGGACAATTTGAAGATGGTACAATGCGCATGTATACAGCCGGATATTATGGACCTGCTTCTGTTAACCTATCTATTGCTAGAGATAAAAATACATTTGATGATGTTCTTCAAATCAAAAATGATAAAAGTGTAAATGTTAATGGTAGTTTATGTCTAGGTAATATATGTCTGAAAAATAACCAGGGAATTTTAGAAGCATGTGATAAAGCTTTGAAACAATGTAAAAGAGTTACGCTTTCATAATTTTTTTTTATTCTACTAAAATAAAATGTTATCAGTTATTGTGTCTTCATTATCATTAGTAGTAATAGTCATTGTTACAGTTGTATTGGTTAATAAATCATATGAACAAGAGAGTAAGCGTGTATCTGAAATGAGAAAGGTGGTTGATCAAATAAATACTGTTAATAATTCAGCATTAGATGTCGAACAAAAACAGAACAACACTATTAATGATATTAATAATGGAATGGTTAATCTTAAAAAAGATATATCAACTGTTCAAAAGGATTATGTTAATAAAGCTGATATGGCTAATGAAATAGTTAGTAAAAAAGGATCATTTGATAATCTTAGCATTGCTGGTAAGTCTATGTTGTCATATGATGAAAAAAATGGATTAAATATAAAGTTGGGTACTGATAATACTGCTAACTCTATTGTGGGTTTTGATACATCTGATATTGGTCAACGTATGCGTATTGGTACAGAACTATCTTTACTTCAGTCTGGGAAAAACGGAAGTTTTACTGATTTTGATACAACCGGTGATGTTTTTATAAAAACAGAATCTGATAAAGCTAGGCTTATGCTGCAAAATGGTACAGGACCAGGAATTGTAATAAAAGAAAATAAAGTTGGTATTGGTGCTGATCCTAAATATGCTAATCTAGATGTTAATGGTAACTTAGCGATCACTGGAGATTCATTGTATATGGGTGTTAATGAAAATCAAGCACAAAAAGCTTTTAGTGTTAAAGATAATATGCTTCATCTAAACCCAGATAATAATTATAAAGGTGGGGTGAATGTGAACTCTGATATTGTATTTGGTGGTAATGTTATTTTGAAAAATGGTTCTATGAAAACTGCTGATGGAAAAAATGGTATTATGTTTGAAGGAAACAACTTAAAAGTTACAGGCGATCTTGATATTATGGGAAATAATTTACGTATGAATAACAAAAACACATTTGGTATTGATAAGGATATTTTATATCTGAATAAAGACAAAACATTGAAGAGGATTAATCTAGAAGGTGATATGGTTTTGACTAATAACTCAAATAAAGATGCAGTTTCCATTGTAAATCCTTCTGGACTTAAATTTAGAGTAGGTCAATCTGCTAAGAACTTACCAATTGAACCCATATTTGAAATTAAACCAGAAGGCACTGTTACTAAAGGAAAAACATGGGGTGATGCATATATTGGAAAAAATGCATATGTTGATAATACATATACTAATCGAAGTATAATTGGAAATGATAAATTGAACTACTGGACAGTTTATCATAATAATGATAAAAGTTTGGTTTTTAACCCCGGTGAACTTAATACATTGAATAGTACTGGTGAAGCAAGTGGTGTAATGAATATAGCTAATGATGGATCCATAATTAGTAAAGGTAGTGGTACTTATTCTGGACCTGTTACTGCTAAAGGTTTCACAACAGATGGAGTAATTAATGCCAGGCAATTATGTTTGAAGACTTCCGCTGGTCCACTATGTATTCAACAAGATGATGTAAATTACTTAATTCAACAAGCTCAGTTATATAGGACTGGAACATTACCTGCTACCAAACAAGAAATTACATTATTAAATAATAAGTTGGTAAACATTCAAGAACAAATCACAGCATTGATGTCTTCAGAGCAAAGAGTTGCAAGTAAGGAAGCAGATAGAATTGTAGGCATTAAACTTCAAGAACTACAAGCTGAACAAGCAAGACTTGAGAAAGAGAGACTCGCTGCTCAACAAAAAGCTGCTGAACAAGAAAGACTCGCTGCTCAACAAAAAGCTGCTGAACAAGAACGACTTGCTGCTCAACAAAAGGCTATTGAAGCTATGAAGAATTCAGTACTACCAAATGATATTAACAAGGTATGGGGATGGCAAGGAAACCATGAAAATCCACCAAATAACACAAATCAAACTGAAGAATCATGTAGACAGATGGCATTGAATAGTAATGGAAAGTATGTCGCTTGGGGTTATCGTAATGAAACACATCCTCAACCGGAGTGGAGAAATACATGTTTCTTGTATACTGCTCCTTTTGCACCTTTCAAAGGAAATAATGATGATAGAGTTCATTCTACAGGCTGCTTGAAACCAGGTGAAAAGGTAGAATGGGGTTGTAAGTCA
>JACCDK012037806.1_pt1 | contig 21605 bp, 20 predicted proteins | sample 7445871 | NCBI WGS metagenome assembly JACCDK01 (sample SAMN15323436, study PRJNA562643) | freshwater metagenome | isolation source: river surface water | place: USA:Blue River Watershed | collected 2017-08-15
AGCGCTGATGTGCCAATTAGCGCGTAAATAGCCTCTCAACCAACCCTTGAGGGTGGTCATCAGCACCCCTTGCCATACGGCAGAATTCCACCATGCGTCTAGACCATGTTTCTTATGTGACTTCCCATGATCAACTTGCTGACACAGTTCAACGCTTAGGTTCACGCCTCGGCAGCACTTTCGTAGACGGTGGTATCCATCCACGATTTGGAACTCGTAACTTCACCGCATCATTGAAGAACGGGCAGTACATAGAAGTTGTATGTCCACTAGATCACCCAGCAACCGAACAAACTCCTTGGGGCAAGGCAGTTTCAAAGAAAGCCAACGAAGGCGGCGGCTGGTTTACATGGGTCTTTTCAACAAAAGACATCGCACCAATTGAAGAGAAGTTCGGCCGCGAAGCAATCGAGGGCCACCGCACTCGCCCAAACGGTTCAGATTTAAAGTGGAAGCAAATCGGCGTTAAGGAGATTGCAGACACTCGAGAATTCCCATTTTTCATCCAATGGCTTTCTACAGATCATCCTTCACAGGATGGCACACCACTTGCCGAGATTGAAAAAATAGTTATTGCTGATAAAGATCAGCTTGCAGATTCATGGTTTAAAGAAGACATCCTTGCCTCACTAGGAGATGTAGTAATCGAATGGGTCGACCCATCAATAAATGACAATCAATCAGGTATTGTTGCCGTTCATCTGTCAACACCCAGCGGATTAATCCTCTTAGATTAGTGCTTTGTTAAAGTGAAAATTAACGATGTCCAATCAGCAAAAGCTCTGGATTTCCAAGTTCATTTGAGGAAATTCAATTACACAGACCTCGAAATTTATTTAAAAGAAGATTGGATACTGAACAAACTAGAAGTTTTACCAAAGCCACTCTTGTTGTCCGATGAATGGCTCTTTAATATTCCAGCTAAGAGAATGATGTTTGACAGTCTCTACAAAGATTTAATTACTAAAGGCAGAAATTACCGATGCTTAGATATTGGAACTGGTCAAACTAACTTGCTGCCAATTCTTAATAGAGAAATACAGCTAACTTGCCTTGATACATTTCCACCCGAAATACTAGAAGTCGATAATTTCCATCCAGGGAGTTGGGAAGAAACACAACTTCTGAAACGTGGCTATAACTGGGATCTAATAACCTGTAATGACGTGTTTCCAAATGTAGACAACAGAATTATACAATTCTTGGAACTAGCTTTACCAAGAACCAAGAGGTTGATAATGACATTAACAGCCCACAGCACAGAAAAAGAGTTCCAAAGATTATCAAAGAATGACGGAGAGATCTTATCTTGGCAAGCCTGGGATAGCGAGATACTCTTATTTAAATTGAGTTCGTTCTTTGGGATTGAGTTTTGGAAAATTCCCGAATATTACGACTCCAACCCTAAACTTTTTCAAGATAAGCGCACGGTGTATCAGTTGGAAGTATCTAGAAAGTGAACCAAACTATTAATTCATACCAAGTTAAAATGGTCTCAACGGTCCGCTTCCCAACGGAAAAAGCTTACGGTGTGACGATTACGGGCACCATTAATGCACTAGAGAAGGCGGGACACCAAGTTGAAATAATATCTCCTGCGACGCTCAAATTGGAAGAAATGCAACAACCCAAGGCAAAGATCTTAAATTTTTTCCTCAAATTTTTTTCTCCGAAAAATCAGCAGAAACTATTCGGAAGATTTCAGTTCTTGCTCTACAGGATCCTATTTGGTATTTCTACTGGAGCTATTGGCAGCGCTCCAAAAACTATTATTTGGTTAAGAGATCCATTGATTGTCTTAATTAATAGGAAGAGATTCATAGACTACCTTGTTGTAGTCGAATTGCATCAAGAACTGAGTTGGTTTGATCTCTTGATACTTGAAAGAATAAATAAGTATCGTAATGTGGTGCTTGCGCCAATAAGCAGGTACCTAGATTTACAGCTTCGAGAGAAACTCTCAAATTTTCAAAATTTCGAGATTGTCATGGCACCGATGGGGGTTCCTGATAATTTTTTATCGCACCAAATCATTACACGATCGAATTCCCAAGGTGCTCCCCTCCTGGGAGGCTACATCGGAGGATTTCTGAGTAATGGAATAGATCAAAACTTAATGGAAACTCTAGTCTGCCTGAAATCTTACAATGAAAAATCAGATAAGGTCAGGATTAAACTGAAACTAGTGGGGGTTGAGCAAGATTACTTGACCAAAGTGGATGATTTAAATGAAGTTTCGACGGAACCTTATTTATTTGCACTCCCGAGAATCCCACATTTTAAAATTCCTGACCAAATGGACGACGTTGATTTCTTTATTCTTCCATATCCAGAAGGCAAGAATTTCCAAAACAGGTTTCCATTAAAAGCTTTAGAATACGCTGCGCTCAGAAAACCTATTCTGGTTACTCGGACTGTTTCTCACGAAAGTATTTTTTCTGATCAGGAGGTCTGGTTTTTTGCTCCCAACAATTGTGAAAGCTTGATTGCTACTTACGAAGAAATGTGTAAGAGTCCTGCTCTCCGAGAGAAAAAGTGTGCCCTAGCTTTCAAATTAGCTCTTGACCACACTTACGATTCCCGTGTTGCTAAGGTTCTGGATGCGGTTTTAAAGACCTAAAATTTGCGAAATACTTGTTTCCTTCTTTAACAAATCAATCAATTCCGTGCTAGACAGCCTCTCAGCCGTAAAAGATGTAAAATCCACAGTTGGTGAATTCAAAACATGCCCTGAATAGTAACTTCCATATGGGTCGCCCATTGGAGGGGTAATTTCAAAATAATTTTCATGGCTGACAGCACGGGATAACTCCTCCGAAGAAGCCAGGGTTTCGTGCAATTTCTCTCCCGGTCTAGCACCCATGGTGCTCGTTAATAATTTGCGTCCAAGGATCTGCGAAAGCGACTCCACCAGTTGCTGAAGAGTAAAACTCTTTGCTTTTTGAACAAATAACTTGCCCTGCGTGCCATGCATTAGTGCAAATTCAACAAGATTTACGGCATCGTCGAGAGTAAGCATGAATCTCGTCATCTCAAAGTTGGTAATTGGCAAATCTTGATGATTCTGAATTTTCTCGATGAATAATGGAACGACCGACCCTCGTGATGCTAGAACATTTCCATATCTGACTACGTTAAAAATGGTTTCACTAGACATTTGTGAATAAAAAACGGACATTTTTTCCGCCAATGCCTTTGTCATGCCCATGGCGTTAACCGGATAAACAGCTTTGTCAGTGCTGAGTAATACAACTTTCTTTACGGCTTGATTCATGCTCGCCTCAAATACATTGCGGGAACCTTCGCAATTCGTTTTGATAACTTCATGGGGAAATAGTTCTCCTGTTGGTACGTGCTTCAGAGCAGCCGCATGAAACACGAGATCAACTCCGCGCATTGCGGAATTTATCGAGTCAAAATCCTTAATATCACCAATTACATAGCGAATTCTTGAATCTTGATATTTTTGACGCATATCATGCTGCTTTTTTTCATCTCTGCTGAAAATTACTATTTGTGAGTATTCAGATGAGAGTAAAGCTTTTTCAAGGAATGCATTTCCAAAACTCCCTGTTCCACCAACGATCATGAGATTGGACATGCTTTAATCTTACCGCACGCACTCCTGGATAACTATTGCAGCAAATTGTTGCCCCACGATTCCCCATTCGTATTTGGTGGCTTCGAGCATGGCAGCTTCACCTAAGGCCGTTCGAAAACCCCGGTCTTCAAGTCTGATTACTTCAGAAACGAAAATCTCCAAATTTCCTGGCGGATAAAGTAGGGCGCTTCTATTGTGCTGCAATACGGTAGACACATCGCCTAAGTCCGCTGCCACAATGGCTTTACCTGATGCCATATATTCGAAAATTTTGGACGGGAATGAAATTTCAGTCACTTTATCCAGAATGCGTGGCAAAACAAGAATATCTGCGTCAGACATTACTTGATTCATTTCTTCCTCGGCCAAATTGAAATGAATGGTCACAAATGGATTCTCTACGAACCAATTTGGGATGTTTTTGCGTTCACTTAAAACCAAAATAAACTTAAAGTGATATAGCGATGTTGCCAATACTTTTGAGGCACTTTCAAGAAAATCCAGTCCTTGCCACGGTCTTGTGTTACCGGTATAGAGAATTGTAGTGGCTTTATCGGGATATTGATCAGTTGGAGCACGTTTAACTGCATGAGCACCACCAAGCAATGTTCTTACATGAGGATTTATACCACTGACGTAGGCCGTCATCGAATCACTACATGTTGTAACGAGAGCTGCGTACCTAATTGTTTGCTTTTCGATTCTTTTCAATATTGGATTTTTCAATCGATTTCTCTTGGATTGTTTGAATAAGTCGCGTTCTAGGCTTGGAATTCCATGAAGCTCAAGTAAATATCTTAACCTCAGCAAACGCAGGCATATGTAATATTTACTTGCGCCCCCAAGAGTATGAAGCACAACTATTTCTGGGTCGAACTTTCTCAATTTCTTAATTAAATAAATTAGGTCAAATAACCAAAATCTTCTTAAAGAATCCAATTTTGAGTTATTCGCCTTCGCATTTCCACCCAAGTACAGATGTGATGTGCCAGGAATTCCCTTGAGGGCAACCTGCAGATTCCTAACTCTGATTGGTGTACCAGAAAGCTTTTCAATATCTCCCACAAAGATCGAAGCGATTCTCATTCAGAAATAATCAATCTTGGATCCCTGTCCAGGTTTATTCAGCAAGCGATTGCGGAAAAGTATCTGGGTCTTCAGAACTGAATTTCTTTGAACCGTAGGACACCACGAGTGATGTGTAGGCGGATAGATTGACAAAGGCATGCGCGGTCAAAGGGGGGAAATAAACCACATGAGGGTTCTCGGATGAAAGAATTATGCTTTCTATTTCTTTTCCGGGAGCTTTGGTCAAAACCTGAACTTCACCTGAGATGCAAACAGCCCACTCCTCCTTAATTCTATGGAAGTGATCCCCGCGACGTGTGCCTGGTAAGAGTGAAAACGAATATACATATCCCGAAGAAGTTAATTGATCATCAAATATTTCAACTAAATCTCCTCTAGAATCACGCACTTTCTTCACTGGATGCAAATTCAAATCAATTCCTCCCCCATGGATTGTGACTGACCTGGAGAACCATGCTTGTGACAATATTAAATACCTTTACTGAAACAAACTGAGCGGAGTATTCAACCGGTATGGGCATCTGTGGGTAGTTGGAGTGAATCTCGACAGCTAGCTTTACGGAATCTACTACTGAACGAGGTTTTAAGCCGGAAAGGGGAACATGTCCAGACTCCAGTGCCTCATATTTTTCTGTAGACCTTCGGATTGCAACGGCAGGGAAAGAGAGCACACAGGCATCCTCATGAATTGTTCCGCTGTCAGAAACCACACAAAATGAATCCATTTGTAACTTCAAGAAATCAATTAACCCAAAAGGCTCACACCATCGAATTCTTGAATCCATATTTTCCAACCCGAACTGCCTTAAGGATCTTCGGGTGCGAGGATGTGTGGAAATAATGATTGGCATGGAATATTCTTCAGCCAGCAGTTTATAACTGTTTACTAAATCAGTGAGGGATTCCAAGTCATCAACATTCTCCTCCCTGTGGACTGAAGCAGCTATGTAACTTCCTTTTGTAAGATTTAGGCTATCGAGAATTGAGCTTTGTGAAATTCTTGCTGAGATGGATTCATAGACCTCACGTATAGGGGAGCCAATTACAAAAATCCGGCTTGGGTGAACTCCCTCCCTCAAAAGATTTCTTCGGCTGTACTCCGTATAAGCTAAATTGACATCTGCAACGTGATCAACAATTTTTCTATTCATATCTTCCGGAACACGTTTATCGAATGCGCGATCTCCCGCTTCGATGTGAAAAACTGGAACCATCATGCGGCGTGCATTAATTACTGATAGTGCAGAATTTGTATCTCCAAGAACCACCACGGCATCGGGTTTTTCGCTTTCAATCACCTTGCTTGTTTCGCTTATAATGTTTGCTATTTGCCCACCCAAGCTCTCGCTTTTGACCGATAGTTGATAATCAGGAAGACGCAGATTCAAATCTCGGAAAAAAAATCCGTTCAAATTCTCATCATAATTCTGGCCCGTATGCACCAACACATGATTTGAATGCAAGTCAAAATGTTTGATTATGGAAGCCATACGAATAATTTCAGGTCTGGTACCCAAAATAGTCATGATTTTCATTTAAAATCCTTAATTAGGTTTGAGATTCGGATTACTTCGTCTGTTGAGACCCACCATCCACAAGGAACCGACAATTCCTGTTTTGAGTAAGTATCAACGCCAGGCAGAGATGACTGAAATTCTTTGAATAGAGAATAGGTATCATTTCTAGGGTGAACTTGTTTACTTTCCACTCCGTTTTCCTTTAAATATTTTTGAAGGGCAGCTCTTTTCTCAACCCGGATAACAAAAGTCCAATAGACATTCTCTGATCCGTTTGTCTCAGAAGTCATTTTCACGCCATCGACATCGCAAAGATATTTTTTATAGAGCGCGGCGTTTCTCTTGTATATTTCTAAATTATTTTCAACATGGACCATTTGTCCAATACCTATTGCAGCTGAAATATCGTTCAGGTTCCCCTTGTACCCCAGTTCCAGAATATCCGAATCCCAAGGATTTGATCCTTGGGGGATTTTCCCCTTATCAACCCCAAGCCATTTTAGACGAGTGGCGACTTCGAAATCTTCAGCCGTATCGCAGGCAATCAACCCACCATCCCCAGTAGTGACATGCTTGATTGCTTGAAATGAAAAACAAGTTGTTGTACCGCGAAAGTTACCGACTTTAGTTCCATTTAGTGATGCGCCGAATATATGAGCGCCATCTTCGATCAAGCGAATTTCTCGTTCAGCAGCCAAAGAAATGAATTCATCTAATTGGGCAACATAACCATCTTTATGCAGCAAAACAATTGCCTTTGTCTTATTTGTGATCTTTGATTTGACTGACTCTATATCCAGCATTCCATTCGCGGGATCCACGTCAGCCCATACAATCTTTGCCCCCAGTTCGAGCAGCGGAGTGTTTGCGGCCACGCACGTCAAAGGCGTAGTAATCACCTCGTCCCCAGGTCCTATGCCAGCCAACCTGTATGAAATCTTTAGGGCAGTTGTCCCACTATTTACAGGCACTAGGAATTTGTTGCCAAGGAAACTATTCAAGAGTTCTGTAAACTGTCGCACTCTAGGACCTTCAGCTAAATACCCACTCCTCAAAGTCTCATCCACTAATTTTACCGACTCATTTGGCATAAAGACACTGAAAAGTGGTGTTTTAATCATGCCCCAAGTCTAACGTAGAGAGAAGCGCGATAGGGTAAACTTGAATATGGCGAGCGCTGAAAGTTAAGAAATTAAAGTTCCAAAGCTCACGCACAATTAACTGCAGACAAAAGCTCAAAAAGCGGCATCTGAACTAAGCAATAAATTTATTTTAGAATCTCATATTAATTCTTGGAGCCTATACTAATCATGGAAAACGGAACATCTGTAAAGAAAATGATTCTTGATCTTTCTGAGGACGATTCGCCTCCAAAAAACTCACTCTTTGTGGCGGAGCACATCCCAGGAGTAAAAATCTTGGATATTCTCTCAGAGGCGTTTGTACCCCCAATGGGTGTCCCGAGTAATATATTCTCAAAACTTAGAACAACAGAGAATCTTAATGATGCCGCCTTTGTTCTAATTCCCCATGAATGGGTGCACATCAAGAAAAATACAAAATATGTTGAATACATAAATTCATTGAGCCGCAAGATTCCAATAGTCGTATTTAACACGGGCGATGTAAGCCCTAAAGTACATATTTCCAGGTGCCTAGAAATTCGGACCTTTATACATCCTTGGGAAGGAGCAAGAAATAAAATTATAGTGCCCTACCCAACGAAAGCGAGAGAATGGAAACCTCGAGCATGGCAACACACGCCCAAGATTTCATTTATGGGTCAAGTTCCTCGATTGTCAAGGGTTAGTTTGTTCAGTTTTTCTTGGCGCTCAATCTTTCATATTATTGACTCAAGTGTTTATATCCAAAGAAAAGTAAGTTTCGTACGCGCAGGGAGACTAAAAAGAGTCTTCGAGGTCGAGGCAGTAAGAAGGAAATCATTCACAGCTTTCAAAAAGAATCCTAACCTCGAAAAATTTTCTTCAGAGTTCCAAGAGTCACTTAGTAACTCGGATTACATTTTATGCCCTCGCGGATTTGGAAATACCAGTATACGTTTTTATGAAGCGCTTAGCGCTGGGAGAATTCCGCTGTTGATTCGCTCGGGCAATGAATTACCTAAACTGAATCACGGTTCAAAATGGGATGAACATATCTTGGAGATTGATCTCTTCGGAAACTGGGAAAAGTCAATTTCTGAGCATTGGCGCAAGCTTTCTCTCTCATCGGATTACCTCCGCAGGCAAGAAATGAATGCCGCACTATTTTTAACTCAGTTGAATTACAAGAGATACTTAGAAAATATTTTCAAGGAGTATTTAATTCCAGCTAAATCAAGTTAAGAACTTCCTATAGAAACTAAACTCATTCCCAAGCTCCAATTTGGGTCCAACTAAGTAACTTTGAAGCATCGCATGCAAGGGGTCGTTTTGTGGATCTTGCCAGTAAGTATGTAATTTTAGGCCATTTTCGTCGTAGATAGCTGAACTCCCAGAGTCAAAATCTACGAACCCCGAATGACCCATTTGCGTCTGAAAGTCCCACCGATTAGTTCTGATTTTTGCGATGCCAACTGAAATTTTAATTCGACAGTCCGAGATTTGTGAGCTCAGAGTGTATTGAGTAGCCCCATCTTCAGATTTAAGTACATGATTGACTTTTAATGAAGAGGGATCAATTCCTAAGTCTGCGAGTAGGTACAAATCGTGAGGAATCCAGTCAAGCTCCGGTGTTAAATAGGTCCTTGTAATTGGACTAACCCTGGTGGTGTTCAAGCTTGTTAATTCTAGGAGATTTGATTTTATATCCAGCCAGAGATCGCTAAATCTCCAAGGCTGCGAAGTGTAAATATGGCCGGCGAAATCTCTTATAACTCTTTCAAGTTCTGATAATTCTGCCAAGTCTCTCGCCAAGGGTTTTTCTAGGATTATCCTGAGATTACTGTACTTTAGAAATTGTAGGATTTGAATTTGAATATCTGGCCTCGTCATAATCCAAACGAGATCAAATTCTCCACTTAACAGATATTTTCTTGCGAGCACTTCTCTGGCAGAGAAGATTTCAATATTGTAAGCATTTCCGTACTTTTTGAGCAGTTGGCTTACTTTATGAGCCCAACCCCCGTTTCCAACTATTGCAACCCTAGAGTTATTTTCAATAATGGACTTCAGCCCAATCAAAGAAACGTTGCAATCCGTCAGGCAAGTCAACTTGTGGTTGAAAATTCAAAGAATTCGAGAGTTTCGTGACATCTGGGCACCTCCTATTTGGCTCATCCGCAGGATATGTTTCTGGGTAATTCTGAAGTTCGAGTGAGAAATTCTGCCCTTTAACTTTAGAAATCTCTGATACAAGATCAAGCATATTAATTTCTGGAGTTGGATTGCCAACATTGAATACGTCAGGTTCATTTGCCTCAACAAGCACCTTAAGGAAACCTGTAATCGCATCCGTGATGTAGCAGAATGTTCTAGTCTGTTTGCCCGTTCCATATACGCTGAGCTTCTCCCCGCGAGAGATGGAGGCAGCAAAATTTGGAAGCACTCTGTAGTCCGTTGGCATCATGCCTGGTCCGTAAACATTAAAGGGACGAACCACTGAAACATGTGTGTCATAGTAAGTTTGATAGACCCAACAGAGGGTTTCACCAAGTCGCTTGGATTCGTCATAACAAGCTCGAGGACCGCGACTTGAAACATTGCCCCTGTAATCTTCCTTTGTAGGTACATTCTCGGGTGATGGATCTCCGTATATCTCAGAAGAAGAAAAGAAGACCATCCGAGATTTATCATTCTTAGCTTTTTCAAGGAGTGCACGGGTCACATTGATCGTCACGTCGATAGTTAGTAAAGGGTTGGCCCTGTAGTGCTGGGGCGAAGCAATTCCAGCTGCGTGAAGAATGTAGTCAAACTTTTCAGGCAACTGGCTTGCAATTGCTGCATCTCCATGGATCCATTCAAGATTTGGGATTGTCCTTATTGAAGCATCCAAATCGGTGTGATTCGAGGTAATGTAACTGTCGATTCCGATTAATCGAATTGGTTCGGCTAGAGATTCATTGGTCTTAGCAAAGACCCCTAAAAAATATCTGCCTAGAAATCCGGCTGCCCCGGTTATCACCACGGTTTTTCCACTCAGAGATTCCAGTAGCTGTTTATTTCTATCGTAAATTTCTTCTATATCAGTATCCAGATAGTACTTCACAAGATCTCCCGAACGTTTAGACCGTCATTGAACCAGAGAACCTCTGTGCCTTTTGGTAGCCACTCGCTGAGTTTCTCAATTATCTCTAATGAGAGATTCCAAGGAAAAATAATTACTCGAATCTTAATACCAGGGTCATCACTAATAATTTCGGCGATCATTTTCTCGGCTTGGGTTTTTGCGATTACAGGAATTGCCCAAATGGGGATAAATTTACCTTGTTTGAGTGGGTTATCATCAACAATAAAACTTAAATCTTGTTCGTACAGCCGAGTTTCTGAAATAAAAGTTACGAGTTTCGCTGGAGCCCCAAATCCGAAGGTAATTCTCTTCGCACTACTTTTATTGAAATTCAAATAGTTATCTATTTCTAATTTCAGATTCAAAATACGAGACTTGATGGTGTGTAGTACGTTTGGGCTAGTTAAACCACTCGAGAGCTCAACTTCCAAGAGCATCCCTACGGAATCTTGAATGTCAATTCTTGGATTTTTAGAAATGAATACTCTAATGCTTCCTCCGTGGGAGCTGACAAGTTGAACGTCAAAGATAGTAAAGCCAATTGAATTACAGAATTTAGTGAGCGAAGTAAGGGAATGGTAAGACATGTGCTCGTGATAAATAGAATCGAACGTTCCTTGCTCAACCATGCTAAGTAAGTGCGCCACCTCAAATATGCACACACCTTCAGGGGACAGAGAATTGAATATATCTTGAAAAACTTGACGGAGATTATCTACATGAGCAAGTACATTATTGGCTACAACTAAATCAAATTGCCCAAATTCATCAACTAGGTTCTTGACAGCAGATTCGTCAAAATAGCCGACACGAGCGTCTAAGCCTGACTGGACACATTTTTCCACAAGTTGCTCTGAAGGTTCGATGCCAACGCACCTTAAACCTAGGTCAGCAAAAGCTTGAAGAAGTGTCCCGTCATTAGAACCTATCTCCAAAATAGGTTTCGACCCAGCAAACTTACTTGTCGTGGAGGCAAACTCCGCAAAATGATTTCTGAAGTAGGTTGAGGTACCCGATTGATAGGCATATCCATCAAACAATCGCTCCGAAGTTATCAAGTCAACTAACTGCACATGACTACATTCCGAACACATCGCTACAGTTAGTGGAAATATCTCGGCCTTGGTCGCAGCGTCAGCACTTTCTGATAATTCATTCGCTAAGGGTGTGGGATTAAGAACCAACTGATCTGAGAACAGAACTCCCCCGCACAAGCGGCAATTTTCTACATGGCGCATCATGCTTTAAAAAAGTCGATATCTATTTTCTTGGTATCAGCTTCGTACTTTTCATGAGATCGATTCAATTTTGAAATTGCAATGAATACGGAGTCACTTAGAAACTCCATCTTATGGGGAGTCTGTGAAGGAGTGAAGACCATTTCAGCCGTATTCACAATCGTGCTCTGATTTACACCCTGATTGTCAACCCAAAAGTACTTCATTGAACCAGAAACGATAAAAGTTAAATGCCAATCATTTGAATGGACGTGGTTTGCACGAATCGAACCCGAGCTTGAGGTAATGACAGCCACATCACCAATTGCGCCGTCGGCGATATTTTGAATTAATCCTCTTTCATCCTTGAATTCTTGAGGAATGCGAACAAAGGGGTACTTTTCAAAATCCGAATCTGAGAAAAGATTGCTTAATTCATTTGGCTTTTTCATCACATTCTCTTTCCTTCATCCATGTAGACAGATACTACACTCCACTTGCACGTGGGGTTGGAGCGTCACCCATAAACCTTCAGAGTTTTCTGCAACATTTTCTCTACCGAAAAATTTTCCATAATTCGGTCATTGCATTCAGACAAACTTGCGGAATTCTTGTCATTTAAAGAACTTTCTATCATTGCTGCAAATTCAGTGGGGTTGCCTACGGTTGCTAGATATTTGTGGTCACTTCCTAGCACCTCCGGGATTGCGGAAATATTGGAAGCAACAATCGGCAAGTCTGCATTTGCAGCTTCGAGGAGGACCAAACCGAAACCCTCATAAATACTTGTCAGCACGAAAGAGTCGAATAACTGAAGATAATTGTCAACATTCGCGACTTTTCCAACCCACTTGACGCGATGAGAGATTCCTAGACTCATTGCAAGTCTACTCATTTCAGGCTGCAAATAGCCTTCGCCAACAGACACCAAGAAAACATCAGGAGAACGTTCACTCAAGATCTTGAATGCTGCGAGTAATGTAGGAAAATCTTTCTGTGGTACTACTCGCGCAATAGTTCCTAATACTCGATTTTCTTGAGAAATGCCAAGCTCATCGAGTAAGACTTCTTTCGGAATAGATGGGTTCAGGCGACGTCTTTCCACACCATAGTGAACGACTGATACGGACGGGGTTATCGGCCATTCTTCGCTTTGGTATAAAAAATCCTTCACAGAATTTGATATCGCGATGCAACCATACGATTTTCTGGAAACCAATAGGGATAGAAGTCTTGACAAAAAATCGGGCGCAGCGGGAAAGAATTTTTCTGCGTTATGCCTGGACACAATTATTTTCTTAGAAGCACTTAAAGCACTCAAGAGTTCAGCTTTAGGGAGGTGCGCATGGGTGACACCTTGGAATCCAGCGAATATTGCTCTAAGTCCAAGAATCTGTCGCAGCAAACCCTTGTTTGAAATGTGGGTGATCACTTCGCAGCCACTACTTTCGAAATCTTGAAGTAATTCGGCCTTCCCCTTTAAGAAAATTACTCGAACTTTGTGGCCCGCGGCCACTTGGGCGGATGCCAATTGAAGCAAGTGTTTTTCAGCTCCGCCACGATCGATAGTTGTAATTACATGAGTTATTTGGAGCATTTAGAGGATTTTTTCAAAGTAATTAATCGTTTTCGATAAACCTTCGCTGAGAGTAATTCTAGGTTCCCAGTCAAAATTAGTTCGAGCACTAGTTATATCCGGCCTTCTCTGTTTCGGGTCGTCTAACGGGAGCTCGCGATAAATCAAGGAAGATTTTGAAGACGTGAGATTCAGAATTTTCTCTGAAAGTTCTTTCATGGAGTGCTCTTCTGGATTACCCAGATTTACAGGTGCCTCTAGATTATCCTTGGAAAAGGCCACTTTTAGTATTCCTGAAACCAAATCATCAACATAACAGAAGGATCTTGTTTGAGTCCCATCCCCATAAATGGTGATTGGCTGCCCCTTCAGAGCTTGCACTATGAAATTGCTTACCACTCGGCCGTCCCCAATAGACATTCTTGGGCCGTAGGTGTTAAAAATTCTGATTACTCGAGTATCTACCTTGTATTGGCGGCGGTAATCAAAACAAAGTGTCTCAGCAGCGCGCTTTCCCTCGTCATAACAGGAACGTATCCCTATCGGATTTACATTTCCCCAGTAAGTTTCTGGCTGGGGTGAAATCGCTGGGTCGCCGTAAACCTCACTTGTTGAAGCCTGGAGGAGTCGGGCACCAGTTTTATGAGCCAGGTGCAACATGTTAATAATCCCCAAGAAATTGGTTTCAATGGTTCGCACTGGATCAGCTTGATATTGAACCGGAGAGGCTGGACACGCAAAATTTAAAATTAGGTCAGCTTTAGCGATGAATGGTTCGCGAAGGTCATGCTCCACGAACTCGAAGTTCTTTTCCTTCGACAGATGTTCTAGATTGGCGAGCGAACCAGTAGACAGGTCATCTAATCCAAGAACCGAATGGCCTTGTTCAATTAATTCATCTGCAAGATGCGAGCCTAGGAATCCAGCAGCGCCAGTCAAAAGGATCTTCATGGCCGAATTGTCGCATAAATGAATTTAACAGACATCCTCGGTCATCTTACGAGTCAAATTCTCTATCCAAACTTCAAAACTATGCGCTTCGCCAAGCAGGCGCGTGCGACGTTGAATTTCCCGCTTCCGATGACCTAGTGGCGTCTTTAGAAATTCTGTGTACTCAGATCCCAGGTTAATTCTTGAAGAGTCCTTGGACCAGCAGCCGAAAATAGACAGATACTCAGGATTGGTTGTTATGACTGGTAGACCACACGCCGTAGCTTCTAAAATTGACTTATCTAGCGACCCTTCAAATGCGTGAATAAATACTTCATGCTTCCGGAGCAAGTTAGGCAACTCCGATCTTGGAACAGGTCCTACTTCAATCAGATTTTTTGAATCTATCAAGTCTCGATATTTCACTTTGAGAGAATCCCAATATTGACTCGATGCAGCATTTGAAGGAGCACCCACCAATGTCAGACTATTTGTAGAACTATTCCGCAGTACCTGATCAATAAGTAACTCAATATTTTTAGATGCGTCTAAACGTCCAACATGAATGAAATTTGTTGGATGCTCGACCTGCACTGAAGTGCCGTTGAATCTTGATAAATCTATCGCCTGACCCAACACGTGGACTTTCGATGAATCTATCGGGCAAGATCCAGTAGTCGAAGTGAAAATTTTGTCTACTAACTTTGCAGAAATTCTTAAACTGCGTGAAGAAGATGCGTGTGCATACCAAAGAAAGTGATGGATTCCCAAAACTTTTAATGGTAGGGACGCTAGGAGTGAAAGCCTTTCCGTCATATGCGAGAAAACCAAATTAGGTTTTTTTGTGACACAAACTCTTATCAATGCGGATAGGAATTTTAGAGTATTTGAAACATCTTTACCTTGTCTCCATTTTAGGTCAACAATTAAAACATTTGCTGGGACATTGACCCGTCCAACATTTTGGCTGATGACTACTACCTTTTCAAAATTCCTAGCCAGTGCAGCTACAGCGTCCGCTTGGTGTGAAAAAATGGGATCCTTTTCATTCATTGCATAGTTGAGCACCAGAAGGGTCTGCTTCAGGGGATCCCTACGCCTCAAATCCTTGGAATGTGCCACGCGAGAACTTTACGCAATCTCGGTAGACTAATCCTCTAGAAATGGAGCGAAATGCGTTATTTAGTCACTGGAGCGGCCGGATTCATTGGGTCGAAGATTTCTCGAGATCTGGCTCTGGCAGGTCACGATGTCGTCGGGTTGGATAACTTTAACGATTACTACGATGTAGAACTTAAGACAAAACGAGTCAACTCTTTATTAGACCCGCTCGGCGTAAAGGTTAATCAAGCAGACTTATGCGATTCTGTGACGATTGACAAATCCATCAAGCACATGAAACCGAATGGTGTTTTTCATTTGGCCGCCCAGGCAGGCGTAAGAATTCCTCTAGAAAATGTCGAAAAGTACGTCAATTCTAATTTAATTGGATTCACAAACGTACTAAAAGCAAGCCTCGTACACAGTATCCCAAATTTCTTATATGCCTCTTCCTCGAGCGTGTATGGGGATAGCGCAAATTATCCTTATCGAGAGGATGATTTGGGGATTTCACAAAAGAGTTTTTATGGGGTCACGAAGAGAACTAACGAGTTGGCAGCTCAGGCACTTGTACCCAACTCTCGTACGAGAGCACGCGGGTTAAGATTCTTTACAGTTTACGGCCCGTGGGGCAGACCCGATATGGCTTATTTTCGTTTAATTAACTCTGCAATTACCGGTTCCAGGTTTGAATTGTATGGGGATGGCACAATAGAGCGCGACTTTACTTACATTGATGACGTATCTGACTCAGCAATTAAGTTGATGGAAGAATTAGAAGGAAATCCCGTTGGACATAACGATGTTGTGAATATCGGAGGTGGATCACCCGTTTCGATGCTTAAACTAATCGAGGAAATCGAAACAAGGCTCGAGCGCTCAATTAATCTTGACAAAAGAATGAACTTTGAAGGTGACGTCCTAAAAACAATTGCCAGTGATATTTACCTACGCAAACTAATCAAACTTGAGAATTTCACAGATATCAAAATGGGTATTTCCCAAACGGTAGATTGGGCCACCGCTCCCGAGATTGTTGAATCACTGCCGAAGTGGGTTTTGAGCTCTAAATGAAAGTTCTCTTGGTTTCTGGGATCTATCCGCCAGACGTGGGCGGTCCAGCAACTTTTGTGCCTCAATTAGCCGCTGAACTAAGCGACCGAGGAAATAAAGTTAAAGTCCTGGCTCTTTCGGATACTGTATTTAAGAAAGAAAGCCCGACCTCAATTGAGTTAATTAGAGTTCCTAGAAATCTACCTTTGCCAATTCGATTTGCGCTGACTGTTTTCCTTGTTGCCTCACATTCAATTCTCGGGTACAGAATTTTTGCTAACGGACTACATGAGGAGAGTGGAGTCGCTCTCTACCTCACAAGCGGCAAAGGGGTTGCAAAAATAGTCGGAGATCCTGTTTGGGAGCGGGCAGTCAATAACGCAAAGACAAATTTAGGAATTCTAGATTTTAATGAATCGCACTTAAGTTGGAAGAATCAAATGCAAAGAGGATTACTTAAGTTTGCCTTGAACAAGTTCAGCTCTGTCATCACTCCAGGCGAAGAGTTGATGTCACTAGTTAAGAAATGGGATATCAAACCGAAGGTAACTTGGGTCCCCAATGGAGTTTCAATAAAGCCAGAAAGAAACATGGCGAAAACGATTGATGTAATTACAGTCTCGCGACTGGTGCCTTGGAAAAACGTGGAAGTCCTAGTGGTCGCCGCGAAGGAATTCGGTTTTTCACTATGTGTAGTCGGCGACGGCCCCGAGTTCGAGAACTTGATAGCCCTCTCAGAGGGTAATGAAAATATATTATTTATGGGACGCCTAACTCAGCCAGAGATAGACGAACTGCTAGTCCGTAGTCGCATTTTTGCACTAATTTCAGATTATGAGGGCCTCTCTTTTTCGTTATTACAAGCGATGTCTTTTGGATTACCAGTTGTTGTTTCGAACACGTCAGGAAATGCTAGCGTGATATCAAACTCAAGAAATGGAAAAATTGTAAATCCAAAATCATGTAATGAAGTAGGCGCAGTTCTTTCAAACCTATTGAGCAACAAAGATGAATTGAATAGTTTTTCTCACAACTCAAGGGCAAGTGTCGAAAAATCCTATAGCATCGGGGTTTGCCTTGAACAAACTATTAGAGAAGTAGTAGCTAATTGAAAAACGTAGTCATCCTTGATCCTAAAGGAGTAATTTCAAAAGGTGGGAACCAAACTCTAAATCGACACATCCAATATGCCGATCGGTTGGCCACAGCAACAGGCGGGGAATACCGTTTGGTGGTGGTTACTCGTACCGAGAACCAAGCAGATGACTTAATCTTTAAGAATCTGAAGGTAATAAACCTACGATTGATCAGACCTAGATACATCTCATTCCTGGTATTAGCCATGAAGTCTCTAAAAAGAAAGGATATCGAAATTCTGGTAGTAGGAGATCCATGGTCTTCGTTTCTCGTGGCGTTTGCGATGAGAATTTTTTTTAATTTTCAAATACCAATTCAGGTGCAGCTTCATGCAGACTTGTTTAGTACTGAGTGGCTTGGGGGTGGTCTAACAAATCGGGCTAAGTCATTTCTAGCCATACCGGCAATGCTTGTTTGTGACTCAATCCGATTTGTGAGTAAAGGGCAACTCTCAAATTCTGTAGAAAAATTTAGGTGGGTGGGAACCAAATCTTTCGTTTCACCAGTTTCACTTCATCTTGATGCGCATGACCCGGCTATAAAGCAGAGGTCTAATTCCGAACCAATTATTTTAGGTTTATTAGGGCGGATCCACAAAGATCGGGGAGTGGATTTGTTAGTCCCTCTCATTGCGCCAGTTATCAAACTTCATCCTGAGATTCAGCTAAAAATCGCCGGAGAAGGGCCATATCAAACAGAACTAGAAGCCCAAATTAAATCTGCTGGACTTTCATCAAATATCAGCTTTTTAGGACACATCGACGAACGAGAATTATCGCGCTTTTGGCTAGAAATTGACATCTTAATTTCCTTAGCGCCTTCCGAGTCATATGGGAGAAGCATCAGAGAAGCCCTGGTTGCTGGTGTCCCAGTTTGGGCAACTCCTTCATCTGGTGTGAAAGAGCTTCAAGAAATCGCTAAAAATAGCGAAATATGCTTGATCGATTTCTCAATGTCGCCACTCGTGCAATTCTCACTTATCGAACGAATGGCTTTGACTACAGTATCTAATGAAACAAGAGAAGAAATTGCACTTGAAAATGAGCAAGGGCTGCATACGTTAATGGATTCTTGGGTTAAAGGAAGTCGTAACAAGTTTGAAAGGGGCAACGGATGAAGAGCAGTTATGTTCAACAAGTCAGATTGACTCTTTCACTTTTCACCAAGAGAGATAGACGTGTAATTAAGCGAATAATCGCCTTACAGACGATGTTTAGTGTCTTAGATCTGTTAGGAGTTGCACTAATTGGCGTTGTAGGCGCTCTTGCGGTGCGAGGGGTTAAATCTGAAGAGGCTGGAGACAGAACTTCTACATTGCTCAAACTGACGCATTTGGAAAACTTTACCCTGCGCGAACAAATCATCGGTATCGGTGCTTTTGCCGTAGGGACATTTATTTTCAAAACCCTCATAACCCTCTATTTCTCTAGAAAAATTCTATTTTTCTTAAATATCAAGGGAGCAGGTATTACGGCTGACCTGTTCAAGCGCATTATGCAGCAACCTATCGATGGGGTGAATGCAAGGCCAATCCAAGAAACCATTTGGATTCTGAATTCCGGAGTTTATAACTTAACTGTTGGAATTCTTACTAGTGCAATCACGATAATTTCTGATTTCTCACTATTACTTTTACTCGGTGCTGGTTTAGTGATTGTGGATCCCTTGACGACACTCATCACCTTTGGGACATTCACGATTTTAGGCATAATTCTTTATTACGTCTCGCATAAACGAATGCAACACCATGGAATCGTCAGATCTAATCTAGATATCCAAACTAACCAACAAATATCTCAGGGACTAGCGTCCTACAGGGAGATTTTTGTAAAGGATAGACGAGATTTTTATGGGCAAAAAATAGAAAAAGCTCGACAAACATACGCAATTGCGGATGCAGAAATGCGATTCATACCAACTATCAGCAAATATGCAATTGAATTGGCTATCGTTTTCGGTGCTCTGATTGTGTCAATTTTGCAATTTAACCTAAATGACTCTTCAAGAGCTGTTGCAATGCTTGCGTTATTTATTGCGGCGAGTACTCGAGTGGCGCCAGCAATCCTTCGAATTCAGCAGGGATTTGTACAGCTTAAAGGTTTTGTAGGAACCTCCAAACCGACTTTCGATTTGATTTCTTCACTCCCGGAAATTTCCACCAAAGTCACCACTGACTCGAAAGTTCAGCAAACCATTGATCCATTTTCGCCCAGTATCCAAGTACGTAATTTGAGTTTTCGTTATGCTAATGCGCCTCTCGACGTCTTGTCTGAGATAAATCTGCAACTGGATGCGGGACAAACCCTAGCAATCGTGGGGGCTTCAGGGGCGGGAAAGAGCACTTTGGTAGATTTGATACTTGGTGTGCTAAACCCAAGCTCAGGCGAGGTTCTTATTTCAGGGATGAGTCCGTTAGCAGCAATCAGAGAATACGCTGGAGAAATTGCATACGTTCCCCAGGATGTTTCTATCACTGATGGCTCAATTAAAGAAAATATAATAATTGGTTACGACGAAAATGAATTCTCAGACGACCAAATTCTTGAAGCTATTTCTCTTGCACAACTTAATGAATTTGTTAGCAATTCGAAAAACGGAATTAATTCTCAAGTTGGAGATCGTGGAACGAGTTTGAGTGGGGGTCAGCGTCAGCGGTTAGGCATAGCTCGAGCCCTCGTTTCGAAGCCAAAGTTGCTTATCTTGGATGAAGCAACAAGCTCGTTGGATGCGGAAAGCGAAGCGCGCATAAGTGAGGCAATACTGAGCCTTAAAGGACGCGCGACGGTTGTTGTAGTTGCGCACCGCCTATCGACCGTTCGCCATGCTGACCGAATAATCTACCTAAAGGCCGGAAAGATTATTGGAAGCGGCAGTTTCGAGGAACTAAGAGACTCGATTCCAGAGTTTGAAAGTCAAGCGAAGTTAATGGGGTTATAGAACCCCAATTGAGAATTGCGCACATCACTGCTTAATCTGAAGCAATATGTCCGATTTGTCACCTTCCCGCGACAATCTAGACTGAGATTCGTAGTAGGGGATAGAGGCAGCGACGGCTGGTTCTGCAGGACAAACCGGTTTATGAAGGATCAATAAAGTGGCACTTAGCGTATGGACAGTTGCTGAACTGGGGGCTTTTTACACTGAGCACCGTTCAGAGCTACTCGCGCACGCCAATCGCGTATTGAAGGATTCAGCAAAGGCTGAAGAAATCACCCAAGACTCTCTTATTAAGTTCATGCTCGCTACCCCTGAGCTTGAATCACAAGAGCACGCACTCTCCTATCTGCACCGCACCATTGAAAACCTCTGCATCGACTACTTCCGCATGGAAGGGCGCCGTCCCAACCTAGTGGTTATCGATGATGCCCAGGCTGAAGTAGAAGCCGCATGGCAGGTTTCAGGTGATCACTCAGAAGTTCTTACTCAGGCAGAAGATGCAGCGATTATTCGCCAGGCCTTGGCTCTTCTCTCCCCTGCTGAGCGCGCGGCGCTCGTTATGTGGGAGATGGAAGGCCGCTCAACTGAAGAAATCGCTGCCGAGCTTGGAATCAAGGAATCTGCAGTGCGCCACACTGTTTCTCGCGCTCGCACATCTCTTCGCCGCGTTCTTTCAGAACTCGTTATCGATCAAGAGCGCGGCCTCACAGCCCTCGACATGCTTTCAACCACCTATAAGAAGGCATCTGAGCTTGCAGCCAAGTCTTCAAAGGTTGCGTTGTCCTTACTATTAGTAGTGACAGCCTTCCTTGGCTTTAACTCGATGACTGGCCGTGAGGGTGTACTTCCAACAGTCAGCTCAAACGATTCTTCGGGTGCAGTTGCTGGATCTGCTACAACAGATTCTCCATCTCCAGCTCCATCCATCTCGATGCCAGCTAAGAAGTCATCAACCATGGTTTCTGGCGTATACGTCAAGAGTGCAAAGGCTTACTGGCCTGGCCTTGATAACGAGGGCGTCCCAACAGGATTCACCGTCGCAGGTGAAAATGGTCCAATCGGAAAGATCCGCGTAAACCGCAATACTCCGATTGCGACCGAAGAAGGCACAATTTTGGCCACCCAGGCCATCACATCTGGGGGTGGACCAAACGTGATGATCGATCAGACCATCACAGTCGATGGCAACGGCACAAAGTATGAGGTCGGTTACGTTTCAT
>JACCDK012195236.1_pt1 | contig 21593 bp, 19 predicted proteins | sample 7445871 | NCBI WGS metagenome assembly JACCDK01 (sample SAMN15323436, study PRJNA562643) | freshwater metagenome | isolation source: river surface water | place: USA:Blue River Watershed | collected 2017-08-15
CCGGAATTAGTTACTGCATTTATCGAAATTGTTCCTACAGATACGGTAAAATATGAGATTGATAAACAAACAGGATTTTTGAAAATTGATCGTCCACAAAAATTTTCTAATATCGTTCCGGCTCTTTATGGATTCCTTCCACAAACCTATTGTGCTGATGGTATCGCAGAATTGGCAAGAAAATATTCCGGAAAAGATATTGAAAAAGGAGATGGTGACCCATTAGATATTTTAGTGCTTTCTGAACGTGCAATTACTCATGGTGATATCATTTGTGAGGCTATTCCAATCGGTGGCATTCGTATGATTGATAAGGGAGAGGCTGATGATAAAATTATTGCAGTCTTGAAAGATGATCCGATATATGGAAAATGGAGAGATATTTCAGATGCACCTAAAGATATCGTTCAACGTTTAAGACATTATTTTTGGACGTATAAAATGCTACCTGGTGAAACAACTTCTTTAGCTGTAGATATTGATGATGTATATGGTCGTGAGGTCGCTCATGAAGTAATTATTCAATCTCGCGAAGATTACCGTAAAAATTTTGGTTAATTGGCCGTTGCTTTAGCCAATTTTCCGTTGAACATAAAATACACCAATTTGTCTTATTATTAGGGTAATATTGGTGTTTTAATGCAATAAACATTATGTGGCAATTTGTAAAAAATACCTTATCAACTATTTTAGGTTTATTTCTCTTCACCATTTTATCGATTTTGATTCTGGCGGGAGTTGGTACCATCATGAGTGAATCTGATTCAGAAGTAGAAGTAAAAGAAAACTCTATTTTAAAAATCAATTTAGATCGACCAATGGTTGAAAATGCCTCCACGGAAGAAAATCCATTGGAGGAATTGGCTGGACCATTTGTTGAAAATTCAGAAAAAGTTGGTTTAATTCAAATTTTATCAGCTTTAGAACGAGCAAAAGTAGATCCTAAGATAAAAGGAATACAGCTTGAAGCCACTTTGCCTTTTGCAGGTTATTCACAACTTTCAGAAGTTCGTGAGTCCATCGAAGACTTTAAAAAATCTGGAAAATTTGTCTTTTCTTTCGCAGACTCTTATTCTGAAAAAGGATATTACGTTGCCTCTGTAGCAGATGAAGTATATCTTAATCCTAATGGACTCTTAGACTTCAATGGTATTTCTGCAAATTATATGTTTTTCAAAAAAGCATTAGATAAATTAGAAATTGAACCCTTGATTTTTCGCGTTGGACAATATAAATCAGCTGTTGAGCCATTTATTCGCGAAAATATGAGTAATGAAAACAAGGAACAAACAATTTCCTTTTTAACCTCAATTAATAATTTTGTCTTCGACAAAATTGCTCGATCACGTGCATTGACTGTTCCTAAATTAAATCAAATTGCAGATAGCCTTTCGGCATACAGTTCAAAAAAGGCAGCTGAATTAGGAATGGTAAAATTGGCTTATGTAGACGAATACCAATCCATGCTATTAAAGAAAATGAAAGTTAAAGAGCTTTCTGATTTGAATTATGTGGGTCTTAACGATTACTTAAAAGCGAAAAACCCAATTAAAGAAGTAGAAGGAGCCAATAAAATTGCGGTTTTAGTGGCCGAAGGAGAAATTGTTGGTACAAAAGGTGGTTCGGAATCAATTGCCTCAGAACCTTTCATTAAGGAATTACGAAAGCTTCGAGATAATAAGTCGGTTAAAGCCATTGTCCTTCGTATTGATAGCCCCGGAGGTTCTTCATTAGCTTCTGATAATATGTGGCGTGAGATTCAAATTGCGAAGAAAGTTAAACCAATTATCGCCTCAATGTCTACATATGCGGCATCTGGTGGATATTACATGGCCATGGGAGCAGATCAAATTGTGGCTCACCCAACAACTATCACTGGTTCAATTGGAATTTTTGCCCAATGGTTAAATTTAGATAAGTTCCTTGAAAATAAAATTGGTATTACTCATGATCATGTAAATACCAATGCCCATTCAAATTTCATGACTTCTCCTGGTGAACTAACAGATTTTGAAAAGCAATTGGTGCAGAGGTTTGTAGATGAAGGATATGAATCCTTTACCTCAAAAGCAGCTGCTGGACGAAAAATGAATATCACTAAATTGAAATCTATTGCTGGAGGTAGAGTATGGACAGGGGCTCAGGCAAAACAAATTGGACTAGTGGACGAATTAGGTGGTTTACATACCGCCATTCAATTAGCGGCTGATAAAGCAAAATTGAAAACTGGTTCCTATAAAGTTTCAGTTTACCCTAAAGCAAAATCATTTATTGAAACGATATTAGCTTCAGCAGGTTCAGAATCAAAGCTTTCAGAAAAACTTATTCAAAAGCATATTCCTTGGGCAAAAGCAATCATGGAAATTGATCGATTTAAACAAAGAGAAGGTTTGCAAGCTTTAATGCCTTATTTGATTGAATTAAATTAAGTATCTTTGTGAAAATTTAATAAGATGATTAAACACGACTGGACTCGCGAAGAAGTAGAAAAAATATACAATCAACCATTTTTGGATTTAGTGTACCAAGCGGCAACGGTACATCGACAATTTCATGATCCAAATGAAGTTCAAGTAAGTACTTTATTGTCAATTAAAACAGGTGGTTGTCCTGAAGATTGTTCCTATTGTTCGCAGGCTGCTCGATATCATACGAATGTTAAAGTGCAAAAATTACTTCCATATGAGGAGGTAATACAAGCAGCAGTCCGCGCAAAAGAAAATGGAAGTTCTCGTTTTTGCATGGGTGCCGCGTGGAGAGAAGTTAGAGATAATAAAGATTTTGATAAGGTTTTAGAAATGGTGAAGGGTGTTAATACACTTGGAATGGAAGTGTGTTGTACCTTAGGAATGCTTTCAGAAGAACAAGCTGAAAAGTTAAAAGATGCCGGTTTATATGCTTATAATCATAATATAGATACATCAGAAGAATATTATGATGATGTGATTTCAACTAGAACGTATGATGACCGTTTAAAAACATTGGAAAATGTTCGTAAAGCTAAATTGTCAGTTTGCTCAGGTGGAATTATTGGAATGGGTGAATCTGCTAATGATCGTATTGGTATGTTATTAACATTAGCCAATCTTCCAGAACATCCTGAATCAGTACCTGTAAATAATTTAGTTCCTGTGGAAGGTACACCTTTTGCAGATCAACCAACTGCATCCGTTTGGGATTTAGTTCGTGTTATCGCAACTGCTCGAATCATGATGCCGGCTTCTGCAGTTCGATTGTCAGCAGGTAGATTGGAATTGTCTTATGAAGGACAAGCCTTCTGCTTTATGGCTGGTGCAAACTCTATTTTCTCAGGAGATGTGTTATTGACTACACCGAATCCAGATACCAAATCAGATAAGGAATTATTCCAAATTCTAAGTATTAAGCCAAAAGAAGCATTTAAAGATGCAAAGAATGCTAAGGTATCGTTCAATCAAATACCAAGTGCTCAAGGATTAGAGCATGTGCACTAAACAATAGCTTTTTCTAATTTTAGTTTTTGAATAGCCTGTATTGATAAATAGATATAGTAGGAAACAATTCCTACTAAGGCTAATTCTGAAATATATTCAACTAATTGAAGTGGATTTATAATATAATCCATATTCGAATAGAATGTATTTCCTTGCACCACAAATAAATAAGGCTGTATTATGATAAGTAAATTGAAGCAAAGAAATAGTACTTGTCTCTTTATACTACTATTGATAACTAAATAATAGAAAATAGCAATCATGTAGATATAAGTGTAATAAATCATTGATGCAGGAAGTAGCATGTTAAATAAGCCAAATGTAATAATCCATACATATGGAGCTGTTTTTTCAAATTCTATATTTCTTATATAAAATCCCAAACCAAATAAACTACTGCATAATAGGAAAAGTCCTGCCCAATTTAAAGTAGTTAATGAGTGATTTTCATAAAAGAAATGCAAAAACGGATAGCTAATAGAAAAGATATTGGGACTATAAGGATCTTTTGTATGTTGAATGAACATAAATAAAGAATTTCCAGCAAATAAATAAATTGTACCAAAAACGACAATCGTCGGTATTCCAACACCCAAAAGCCATTTTATTTTAGTAGGAAATTTTGATTGAAAAAATAGTGGAATAAAAATAAAAATAGATGTTATTTTCAAACAAATTAATAAACAACTTAAAACCAATCCGGTTTTGAGGATGTTTTTTGATTGATGGTAAACCATAAGTCCTGATGCGTAAATTCCCCACAACCAAATATCTTCCTGACCACCAAATAAAAGCATAATAGTAGGGGCAGGAAGCAAAAAATAAAGGATTGTGTGTAATGAATAATTGCCCTCATTAAAAGTCTTTTGTATCAAACGATTTGTTTGAATTAAACAAAGAAGTTCTCCAAGAATCATTAAACCAATGAGCACGGTTGGATTGTGCCAAAAAAGTAAAGGTATTGCTATTATATAAGCAAATAGAGGCGAATGATAAGAAATAAAATCACGATATACCAATTTTAATTGAAGTGCATTGCTTGCTTTTGTATAAAAAAAAGGAATGTCTCCCCTCGGTTCAATTTTTAAGATAAGATAAATGACAACAAATGGGAGCAATCGAGTTAAAAGGAAAAATAAATAAATCGATAATTTGTTGCGTAAAAAATGTGCCCATTTTTTTTCGAATAGTATAAATAAAAAATAGAGGCCTATTGATCCTAATGCAAAAAACAATTTTAGAATAATTACTTTTTCGATGGGCATGAGCAAATAGGATTCATCATTTCTGCAAAATTATACTTATTTTTAACAGGTAGTTAATTTTTGATGGAATGGATCAAATTATTTTAGGAAAAACAGTATTAGCTGTTCTTTTAGGGATCTGCGAAATCGTGTTTTATAAATACAAAGACTTCATAGAAAAAATCGGTTCTCAAAGACCAATAATTTTTTATGTTTTAGTCTTATTTGTTTTCCGATTCATTCCCTTTTTAAGTATCTATTATGTGTTAAACTTTGAAACGACTTCTGATGTCCCTATTTTTTATGAATCGGCTAAAGCTGCAATTTCAGGAGGGGTCGTATATAAAGATTTCCAAACAAGTTACTCGCCTCTATTCCCCTATTTAATTGGTTTAATTCTTCCATTTTGGAATAGCTCCAAGGCAATTGTTTTTATATTAATATTGTTGGAAAGTGTTTTTGTATGGAGTAGCCGAAAATTGACTTCTTTTAAAAATCCATTTTATATTACACTGTTTTATTATGCCTTACCTTGTTCACTTGTTTTTTCAGTAATAGGTGGACAAGAAGATGTGCTTATGTGGGGATTTTTATCAATCGTCCTGCTGATTTATTTGAAAAATAAAAAACACTTTATTTTGGGTATTTCTCTGGGTTTTGCCTTGCTTCTAACTAAATTTATTTTTGTACTTATTGTTCCTGCCGCCTTTTTCTATTTTAAAAATAGGTCGGAACAATTAAAAGTAATGTTAGGATTAATCACTGTTGGACTTCCTACTTTTGTACTATTATATTGTTCTTCTAAATGGGGATTTTTGTATCCTCTTACAGAAGCTAATGTGCCGCGCACTCCCAATATTTGGTCGTTATTTAATACATTGACAGGTGGTTTAACTCCTTATGGTCCCAAATATGTAAATTGGATTGGCTTGGGATTAATAGAACTTTTATTGATTTATGTAGTCATGAAATTTATGTCAACAGTAGCGTTCGAAAAGTTTATTTCAGCTTCTTTTGTGATAACTTATGCTTGGTTAATGATCGTTCAGCAGAGTTCTTATGCAAATTATGCCTACGCATTTTTACTTCCCTTAGTTTTTATTTTACCATTTAATTCTAAAGAATTTTATGTGTTTGTTGGATTCAATATTTTGCTGGTGATTCAGCCTGCAATTTGGTGGAGAACAGGATTGATCCGTGTCGAGCACTTAGGTCAACTAAAAGAACCTTTAAAGTTGTTTTTATTTTTAGCGGAATTAGTCCTAATCTTCGGGCTGCTTTGGATTATTAAAAAAGTAATTCGATCAATGTAATTTTTTTATCATGGTGTAATGCTGAATTGCATCAAATAGGAGATAGGATTTTTTGATAATTTTATATCCTAAATTTTCATAAAAAGGCACTGCGTTTTCTCGGGCTTCTAAAATAATATCTTGCATTCCTTTTTTGATCGCTTCTTGTTCAAGATAGTTCATTAATATTTTGCCTAATCCTTTACCTTGTTGATTTGTGGCTACAGCAACACAACGTACCTGGCCAATTCCTTTTTCTGCTTCATGAAGTCTGGCTACGGCCAAAACTCTATTTTCATCTACAATCATTGCATGTATGGCAGATTCTTCGTCTGCTAATACCTCTGAGCCATGAGGTTGCTTCCAAGGCTCTCGTAAAACCTCATAACGGAGTGCATAATATTTCTGCCATTCTGCTGCTGTTTTCGGTTTGATTATTTCCATACAAATAAAAAAGGCTGTTTCAGAGAAACAGCCTTAAATTACTAATAAATTAGTTTATTTCGCAAAATTTACTGCACGCATTTCACGGATTACCGTTACTTTGATTTGTCCAGGATATTGCATTTCTTTTTCGATTTTTTGAGAAATATCGAATGATAAATTACTTGCTTTTTCATCAGATACATTCTCTGAATCTACTAGGATACGTAATTCTCTACCTGCTTGAATAGCGTAACATTTTTGAACACCATCAAATGAAGTTGCTAAGTCTTCCAAATCTTTCAGACGCTTCATGTAAGATTCCATCATTTCGCGACGTGCTCCCGGTCTAGAACCAGAGATGGCATCACAAACCTGAATGATGGGAGAAATCATACTCGTCATCTCTACTTCATCATGGTGGGCTCCAATGGCATTACATACTTCTGGATGCTCTTTGTATTTTTGAGCCAATTCCATACCTAAAACTGCGTGTGGTAACTCAGGCTCTTCATGCCAAACTTTACCGATATCGTGTAATAAACCTGCACGTTTTGCAAGTTTTACATTTAAACCTAATTCGGCAGCCATGGTAGAACATAATTTAGCAACTTCACGAGAGTGTTGTAATAAATTTTGTCCATATGATGAACGGAAACGCATACGTCCAACCATCTTAATTAATTCAGGGTGTAATCCATGAATTCCTAAATCGATTACCGTTTTTTCTCCGATCTCAACGATTTCATCTTCGATGTTTTTTCGCGTTTTATTTACCACTTCTTCAATACGAGCAGGGTGAATACGTCCATCTTGAACTAAACGGTGTAAGGATAATCGAGCAATCTCTCTTCTTACTGGATCAAAGCCAGAAATGATGATGGCCTCTGGGGTATCATCTACAATAAACTCAACACCTGTTGCTGCTTCTAATGCACGAATATTTCTTCCTTCTCTACCAATGATTTTACCTTTAACGTCATCTGATTCAATATTGAACACAGATACGCAGTTTTCAATGGCATTTTCAGCAGCAGTACGTTGAATGGTTTCAATAACTACTTTTTTAGCTTCTTTCGTTGCCGTCAATTTTGCTTCCTCAATGGCTTGTTTCACTAAAGAAGAGGCCTTACTTTCAGCTTCTGCTTTTAATGCATCCATAAGTTGCTCTCTTGCCTCATTTGCAGAAAGATTTGAAATTCTTTCTAATTGTGAGATTTGATTCGCCAGCATTTCTTCGGCTTCTGCCTTTTTACGATCTACCTCTTCATTCTTTTTGCGAAGATTTTCTTCCTTCGATTGAATGCTTTGACGAGCTGAATGAATTTCTTGCTCAACCTGTTTTTGTTGCTCTGATTGTTGCTGTAAAGTGCGCTCTCTATCCCTTAATTTTTGCTCATTTTCGATTAAAATGACCTTTTTTGCTTGTGTCTCTTCTTCAAATTCCGCTTTTAATCGAATGAAGTTTTCTTTTGCCTCAAGCATTCGATCCTTTTTTAAATTTTCGGCAGAAAATTCAGCATTTTTAAGGATATCATCAGCTTTTTTTTGAGCCTCTGCTTCTAGATTTTTATTGACTTTGGAGAAAAATGATTTTCCAGCAAATACACCTGCAATGAGGGTTAAAGCGGGAATTAAATATGTTATAATCATATAGCGAATGTGTTTTAAACATTAGCCCCGACTTACTTGATTTAGTTAGAAAAAGAATCGACTAATTCCAATAATTCTGTATTGTTTCGATTGATTTGCTCTATCTGCATATCAAATTCTTGATTGAATTTAACGCCGCACATGGCCAAATCTAATGCAACCATGGCCATAACAGTACCAGGGTCTGAATTATTAGTCTTTTTTTCATAGTATTTAACTAATTCGTTAACTAGTTTAGCAGCTTTTCTGACACAAAATTCCTCATCTGGTTGTACCCTCAAGGCTAAAGCCTGAATTCCTAAAATTAAATTACAAGGAAGTTTTTGGCTCATTTGTTTTTCAATGCTTCAATACTATGATCTATAATTGAAATATATTCTTCTAATTTTTTCTTCAAGTCAGTAGTTGGGACTACCGTATTTTCAGTATTAACTACAATTTTAGTAATTTTATCTGATATTTTATTATTTTTTTCTAATTCTTTTATTTTTTCATTCAATTCTTTGACCTCATTTTCTTTAAATTGAGCGAGGTCTTTTAATCGCTGATTTTCTCTTGAAAGTTCTTGAATGCTACCTAATGATTCTTGCAAATTTTTGCCCATTTGAGAAATCTTGAGTTGCAACTGCAGATATTGAGTTCTTATTTCAGATTTCATGACCTAAATTTTTAAAGCTATTTTACCGTTTTTCATTTGGAATTCTTTTAAAATTACAAAAAAACCAAATAACACAATACTTAGGTTTTGACTTACAAATTTAGGGAGAAAGGAGCTTTCAAAATAAGTGGGTGCAATAATAACGAATCCACCTAAAGTGATATACAAAATTGCCGAAGTGATTTTATAAGGTGCCGGATCGTATTTTTGACCTGAAATTAAACACAGGGTTGTCATTACAAAAGCAGAAGCTAAAAAAGAATAGGCACTTGCCAGATAGCCGTAGGTTGGTATGAAAATGATATTGCCTAAAATGGTCACTGCAAATCCGATCAAGGTTATAATGGTTCCCAAATATGTTTTATCTTTTAATTTAAACCAAACTGAAATGTTGTAATAAACTCCTAAGAATAAATTGGCCAGTAATAGTACTGGAATGATTCCAATACCTTCCCAATAAATAGGTCTCTTAAGGAATAATTCTTTGAGCCAAAATAAATTATTAGAAACGCCAATCCATAAGAAAATACATATGATAATAAACCAGTGCGTCACTAATGCAAGGTTTGCTTTTGTGTTGTCTTTTGACACTCTCCCAAGAAAGAATGGTTCTGCAGAATATTTAAAGGCCTGTATAGCCAAGCTCATGAAGATGGATAATTTGTAACAATTCCCATAAATACCAAGCGCTTCTTGAGAGGTTCTACCTGGGTAAAATCCTTTAGGAAGTAACTCCTCTAGCAACAAACGATCAAACATGAGATTCGACATCGCAGCCAAACTCATGAACATGATGGGAAATGAATAAACAATTAATTTCTTTAACTCTAGCCCATCCCAACTCCATTTGAAATCGCTAAACTCTTTTCTTAACCAAATGAAAAAGGTTAAATTGGCTATTAAATTAGCTAAGAAAATATAACCTGCGCCTATTTTTGGATTGTACAAAAAGGAAAATTCCGTTTGTAAATTTTGCCCCAATTGTCCTTCATGAATTGGTTTTAAAACCATAAGGAATAATAAATTTAGTCCTATATTGACCAAAATTGAAAATATTTTAGCACTGACAAACTTTTTGGTTTTTTGTTCTAATCGTAATCGTGCAAATGGAATTGCAGTAATGGTATCTATTGCTAATATTAAGGCAATCCAGTAAAGGAATTTTTCTTGACCATCATATCCCAATTGATGCATAATTGGTCCGGCAAATCCAAATAGAATTGCCGTAAGTAAAAATGTACTACCTAGTATTGCACTTAAAATAAGACGATAATATTTCTGTGGATTTTCTTTTGCATATCTAAAATATGCTGTTTCCATGCCATAAGTATACAAAATGGTGGCAATGGCAATGTATGAATATAATTTAACATTAATTCCAAGTTCTGATGGACTAAAGGCCTTGGTATGTACTAAAACAAGTAAGAAATTGAGCGACCTGCCCAAAATCGTACTAAATCCATATGATAAAGTTTCTCCAGCTAATTTTTTTAAAACCGACATACAAGGTTTTTCATGTTTCCAAAGTTACATAAATTTTGTTGCTGATTAAAAATCCGTTTACTTTTACTAACTTGCGCGGAATTTAATGACAAAATGAGACTAATTTTTACGCTTTGTGTTTTTCTATTTATAGGTATAATTCATTCAACTGCACAGACCATCAGTTATTATCCCTTCAATTCGCAGTTGGCCTTTTCCACTAAAACTTCTGCACCTTTGTTTTTGGAAGCAAGAGTGCAAATGAATTCTGCAACATCATTAATTACCACAGAAATTGGACCTCAATTTCCTGTTTCCAATAAAAATAACACTATGTTTTATCTTGGAGGTGGTGCAAGTATTGGTTGGTTTAATGACGTTTTTTTAAAACAATCTTCAAATCTAAAGGGCTATTATGGTTCTTTTGGCGTGCGTTCCTATCCTTTTGAGAAGGTAAGTAAATTGGGATTGAATTTTGAATTAACACCATATACTGATTCTCAATTGACAACTGGTCTATTGAGAGCTTGGCTAGGAATTTCTTATAAATTCAAATAGTTTACCCTTTTGTGTAACCTATCGCTTGAAGAAAACTTTCTGAAAAGTTTTCACTCAATGGGATAAAGTTTTCCCCAATTTTTATTTTTTGATTTCGAATCGATTCCATTTTTTTAATAGAAACGATAAATGATTTGTGAACTCTGAAAAACTGACTTGAAGGTAATTTTTCTTCAATGGCCTTCATCGTCATTCGACAAACAATGGGGTATTTTTGACTACCTAAATGTATTTTAATATAATCTTTAAGTCCTTCTACATATAAAATATCATCCAACATGACTTTCATCAAAGAGTAATCAGCATGGATGAAAATATAATCTTTAGCTATCTGATCCTCAGAAGATTTAATCGATATTTTTGAAGATTTATAATAATCTAAAGCCTTATTGCAGGCTTTTAAAAATCGTTCGAAACTTATCGGTTTAAGAACATAATCAACCACGTCTAAATTGAATCCCTCAATGGCATATTGCTGATATGCTGAAACAAAAATAACCATCGGTTTATGAGTCAAGCCTTCTAAAAATTGAATCCCTGTCAGGCCTGGCATTTGAATATCTAGAAATAATAAGTCAATTTCTGTGTTTTGAAGTGCCTGAAGAGCTTCCATTGCATTTCTGCAACGTTTTTCTAATTTTAAAAACGGAATTTTTAAAATATTGTCTTCTAATAAATCTAATGCAAGATTTTCATCATCAATCGCCAAGCATTTTAAAATGGGACCGTTATGTTCCTTTTGTTCTTCTGCAGTTTCTGAATTTTCCATGCTTTAAGCTTCTATTGCAAGTTCAACAATGAATTCATTTTGCTTATCCTGAATCTTTAATTTATGATTAGGGTGCAATAACTCTAAACGACGTTTTACATTGCTTAGTCCAATACCAGAACTGTCGTCTTTTTTCTCCAAACTAGAGCTTGAGCTTACTTTATTTTTTACAAAGAAAAATAATCCTTTTGAATTACTTGATAATTTAATCTCAATTGAAGGATTTTCCACCAAACCCACACCATGTTTAAACGCATTTTCAACAAATGGAATCAGGAGCATAGGTTCAATGCGTAAATCTTTTTTCTGTACATCTTGTTCAAATTGAATCGAAATATCATTACCGAATCTAATTTTTTGCAAATCAATGTAACTTTCTAAATATAAGGCTTCTTTTTCAAGCGGGACGCTTGAATCTTTTGTTTCATACAACATATAACGCATCAATTCAGAGAGTTTTATGACAACCGGTTCTACCATTTCTGGCTTCCTTCTAGACAATGAAACAACGGAATTTAAAACATTAAACATGAAATGAGGAGAAATTTGAGATCTTAAAAACGATAATTCAGATTTCAGCGTCTCATTTTCTGATTCCTTTTGAAGCTCTTTTTCTTTTAAATTGTCTACTACATTTTGATAGATGTATCCAATTGCTAGAATAAATAGAATTTGAAATATATTGGACATTAATGGGCCTCTTTGAAAGAAATTCCCCCTCCTTTTCCCATCACCTGGATGTCCAAAAATGATTTCTCTTAAAATATCATTGAAATAAAAACTTAAGGATATGATTAGGATAATGCCAAGTAAATAAAGTAATACACCTCTTTTCTTTAGGATTCGCTTGATTAATACTTCCGTGTGAAAATAAAAAACAGGAATATGAGAGAAACAAATCAATGAAAAGAAAATTGTCCAGCGTTGAAATCGTTCAATTTCATGTACATCTCTAACAGTTGGATTGGGTCTTACCATAAAAGGTAAGGATAAATAAACAGCCCAAAAGGCCAAGTGTATTAACCAGGAATTTATTTTGTACGCATTCTTATTCATCACTTGGGTAGTAAAATTCTGTCGCAAAGCAAGTTAATATTCAGTAATTTAACTGAAAAAATATACAACTATCCTGATTGTGCCGATAAAATACTATAATTTTTTTAATTAGATTTGTAAACAAACCTATATTATTTTAAAATGAAGTACTTACTACTTATTTTTTCAATTGTATCTTTTACTTGCTTTTCTCAGCAAAGCATCTCTTTAAAAGATTTGTCAGTATTTGATTCTCCTTCCAAAAATTGGACAGTTGAAGGTCGAGTAAAAGGTAATCCAGCAGATAGCCTTTTTCAAGTAAGTATGGGAGAGGGTATTTTATTAAATACACTTAGAAATGGCAAATATCATCGAGAAGATGATCTCAAATTTAAATTTCAACATAATGACATTCATTTAAAATTGGAATTTATGTTACCTAGAGGTGCTAATTCTGGCATCTATTTGCAAGGTCGATATGAATTGCAATTATTTGATTCTTGGAATAAAAAGCAATTAAAATATGGTGATTGCGGCGGTATTTATGAGCGTTGGGATGACAAAAGGGGTAAAGGGAATGAAGGATATGAAGGGTATGCGCCACGAGTAAATGCTTGTAAAGCACCTGGTCTATGGCAACAATTGGAGGTAGAGTTTCAAGCACCAAAATTTGATGCGAAAGGGCAGAAAATTCAAAATGCAGTCTTTAAAAAAGTGCTCCTAAATGGTATTGTTATTCACGAAAATATTGTTGTTTCTGGAATGACTCGCGGTTCATTGTTTGAAAAAGAATCAGCTTATGGGCCAATCATAATTCAAGGGGATCATGGACAAGTAGCGTTTAAAAATATTTGGTATGAAACGTATGATTTGCCTTCTGTCACTTCAGGAAAGGTTGATTTGAAAATTTATGAAGGTAAATTTCCTGAATTAAAAATTGGAGAAGCAAAAGTTGTTTCCTCTACTACTTTAGATAAAATCACCCAAAAATCAATTGAACTTCGAAGTGATTTTTTGGCTAAGTTCGAACAAGATTTTGATGTTCCTGCAACTGATACATATGAGTTTAAAACCAATTGGACAGGGTCTGGACTGTTAACAATTGATGGAAAAGAGTTAAATAATGGCGCACACTGGTATACAGACAATGTGTATCAAAAAATAAATCTTTCTGCAGGCAAACATCATTTGGTGTTGATTTATGCAAAGGATTTTTTTTGGGGACCCAAGTCGCTAGGTTTAAGTGTAAAACGCGTTGGAGCAAGATGGGTTGATTTTCATGAGAGAACTTCTCTGCCTGATCCAGAAGCTGTTGGGATGATTGAATTAAAAGCTGAATCGCAGCCTGTTTTTCAACGATCGTTTTCTTTCCATAAAGGAATCAAAAAAACACATGTGATTCATGTTGGTGATCCAAGTGGCCTTCATTATACCTATAATCTAAAGCAAGGAGCCTTATTACAAGTTTGGAAAGGAAAATTCTTGAATGTCACACAAATGTGGGAAAATAGAGGTGAACCTCAAACGGCAGAACCAATGGGTGTTGCTATTGAATTAGATGGTAAATTTCCTTTAGTAGTTGATCATCAAAATCAGCCAGATTCATTACAAGCAGATCAATTGGTGTACAAAGGATATAAAATTGAGCATGGTAGACCCGTTTTTATGTATCAATGGAAGGCAACAAATTTAATCATTGAAGACCGAATTTCTCCGAACGAAAAGGGTACAGGTTTGGTTCGAAAATTAAAACTAATTGGAGCAAGTTCAAGCAAGTCTAATGTACAATTGATTGCTGGTAACGGAACAGAAATAGATCAAGTGCAATCGAAATGGAATGCGATTGACAGTAATTCTTATTTTGTTAAGTGGAATACTGGAAATGCTGAAATCTTAAAAAATGGATTACAATCTTCGCAGATGCGTTTGCCTTTGGAAGGAGAAGAGTTTAACTATGAAATTATTTGGTAAGTATATGAAAAAGGGAATCATACTAATACTTTGTTTAATAAGCTTTGGAGCATTTTCGCAGAAAAAAGGAGCTCCACAAGAATCTGATTTCTATGAAATCAAGACCTTGCCAATTCCTAAAGAAATATATCTTGAGGTTGGAGGTATAGCCACAATGCCTGATGGAAGATTGGCTATCAGTACTCGAAGAGGGGAAATATGGATTTTAGAAAATCCATACCAACAAGAAAATCACCAAGTAAGTTATCACCGATTTGCCTCTGGCATGCATGAAATCTTAGGATTAGCATATGATAATGGAGTTTTCTATTGTTCACAAAGGGGTGAATTAACCAAAGTTTCTGACGTAAATCGCGATGGTATCGCTGATTTATATGAGCCCGTATATCAATTTGAGTTATCAGGGAACTATCATGAATATACCTATGGTCCTGTATTTGACAAAAATGGAGATATGTGGGTTTCTTTAAACTTAGCATGGATTGGTTTCGGAGAAGGTAAATTTTCAAAGTGGAGAGGTTGGTTTGTAAAAATTACAAAAGATGGAAAATTAGAGCCTTTTGCTGGAGGTTTAAGATCTCCTGCAGGTTATAGTTTCAATGTTGAAGGAGATTTATTCTATGGAGAAAATCAAGGTGACTGGGTTGGCTCTGGTAGGGTAACCCATTTGGCTAAAGGTGAATTTGCGGGTAATCCAGGGGGATTAAAATGGGCAAAGGAGCCTAATAGCCCATTTAAATTAACACTTGAAGAAATTCCAGACAATGGAAATCCAATGTTCGAGGCAGCAAAAAAAGTTAAAAATTTAAAATTACCTGCTGTTTGGTTTCCTCATGCCATCATGGGTATATCCACTTCCGATATTCTACAAGACACCACATCGGGGAAATTTAGCCCATTCCCAGGACAATATTTTGTGGCAGATCAGGGACAATCAAAAGTGATGCGCATGGGTCTTGAAAAAGTTAATGGAGTGTATCAAGGTTTTTGTATAAATTATCGTGAAGGATTCCAATCTGGTATTTTACGTGAAAGATTTGGCCTAGATGGTTCTATGTTTGTAGGAATGACATCAAGAGGTTGGGGGTCTACTGGAAAAGATGAATTTGGTTTGCAAAGATTGGTATGGAATGGAAAAACTCCATTTGAAATTAAGGAGATCCATTCAAAAACTGACGGCTTTGAAATTAACTTTACCAAAGCAGTAAGTGAAAATTCTTTAAAGAAATTATCTTCATATGCCTTAAGAAGTTACATTTATAAGTATCAACATCAATATGGTAGCCCAATCATTGAAGTTAAAGATTTAAAGATTAAGTCGGTAAAAATTTCAGATGATAAGTTAACCGTACGTTTGGTGCTAGATGGAATGAGACAATATTTCATTCATGAACTTAAATTTCCAGGTATTTTAAGTGAGTCGGGAGAAAATTTGTTACATGAAACAGCCTATTTTACAATTAATGAGATTGTTTCTTCAAATGGACTTGAAGTGGCAAATAAGGCCTTAGCTCTTGAAGTAGATATGACTAAAACTGAAGTTCAAGTTCAACCACTAGTAAAATCAAATTTAACGACTAAAACAAAAACTGCCGTTGGACTTGTATCAGAAACTGAAGCAATTTCATTATTGAAAAAGCATACTTGCAATGCTTGTCATGCAAAAGATAAACGAATTATTGGTCCTGCTTTTGAGGAGATAGCTAAACGTAAATATTCTGAGAAGCAAATATTGAATTTGGTTTATAAGCCAAATCCTGCCAACTGGCCTGAATATGCAACAGAAATGGCTCCAATGAGTCATGTTCCAGCTTCAGATGTACTAAAAATTGCTAAATGGATCAACTCTTTAGGGAATAGAAAAGAGTTGGAGAATAGGGATTGATATAGTTGAAAGTTGAAAGTGGAAAGTGGAAAGTTGAAAGTGGAAAGTTGAAAATTTAAAGTTTATTATTTTCAACTTTCCACAATTAACTACTAATTTATTTCTTCTCCACCGTTCCTTGAATAGAAAGGATGATATTTCCAACTTCACCGTTATTTACTACAGTGATTGTTTTATTGAAAGCACCTAAAGCTGCTGCATTATAAGAAGCAGTTACTTTACCTACTTTTCCTGGCATAATTGGCTCACGAGTCCAATCTGGTGTAGTACATCCACATGATGGTTGCACATTAGAAATAACAACAGGTGATTTTCCCGTATTTGTAAATTCAAATGTATAAGTTGCAGGAACTCCTTGTGGAATTTTTCCAAAATCATGAGTGCCTGCCTTAAATTTGATTACTCCTTGTGCATTAGAAGTAAATGCAAAACCGATTACTAAGGCGAAAATTGCGAATAAATTTTTCATGGTTAATTTTAAATTTCTTAGATTGACAATGAGCAAATCTATAACATTGGACTATGATGTCAAAAAAAAAGCCATTTTTTTTACAAACTTTCTGTAAAAAATAGGTTTTGTTGACAATCCTTTTTCTTGTATTTTTACAATTATTTAGATTCCCATTGAGCAAAGCCAATACGTTTATCTTTTCCGAACCTACAATTACTTTTGATCCGCAAAAAGTATTAGAAGATTATCGGTTAGCTGTATTAAGTCGCCAATGTAGCCTTTTGGTTAGGAAAGAGGTATTTTCGGGTAGAGCAAAATTTGGAATTTATGGTGATGGGAAGGAGTTGTGTCAGATCGCTTTAGCTCGTTCGATGCGTGTTGGAGATTATTTTTCCGGGTATTACAGAGATCAAACGGTTGCTGCAGCAATTGGTGACATGACTTGGCAGCAATACTTTGCTCAATTATACGGGCATCCTGATATATTATTTGATCCACATTCTGGTGGTAGACAAATGAATAATCATCATGCCACTCGACTTTTAGATACTCAAGGAAATTGGATTGACCAAACCAAACAATGTAATTCATTGGCAGGAATTTCATCTACTGCTGGGCAAACGCCAAAGGCATTAGGTGTTGGTTATGCATCAAAATTATATCGTGATAATCCTGCTTTAAACGATTATAAAGGTCGTTTTTCAACAGATGGCAAAGAAGTTTGTTTTACTACAATTGGTGATGCTTCAACTTCTGAAGGGATGTATTTGGAGTCAATCAATGCAGCAGGTGTACTTCAAATTCCAGTGGTATTTTCTGTCTGGGATGATGGTTATGGTATTTCTGTACCCATTGATTATCAAACAACCAAAAAATCCATTTCAAAGTCTTTAGCTGGTTATCAGCGAGATGAATCAGATAAGGGTTTAGAAATCATTTGTGTGAAAGCTTGGGATTATCCAGGTTTGATTGATGCATACCAAAAAGTGGCATCTTTGGCCCGTGAAGAATTTGTTCCTTGTTTAGTGCATGTAGAAGATTGTACCCAGCAGCAAGGTCACTCCGCTTCTGGTTCGCATGAGCGATATAAGTCTCAAGAACGTTTGGAATGGGAGGTAGAATTTGATTGTAATTTGTTGTTTAGAAAGTGGATTCTGGAAAAAGGATTTGCGACTGAAGAGGAATTACAAAAAATTGATAAAGATGCAGTTTTACAGGCGCGTAATTATCAAAAAGAGGCTTTCGCCTCTTATATGGCATCCATTGATGTAGATAAAAAAGGCTTTTTGCGCATAGCAAAAAGTTTACTTGAATCAACTAATCAACCTGAATTAATTCAGCCAATCATTGATGAGTTGTCCCAGCTGACCTACCCAATTTTTTCTGATTTAGTTCGTGCTGGACGTAAAACACTACGCATTTTTAGGTTTTACCAAGGTCCAGCAGTTAAATTACTTCGGAAATGGTTAAACGAATTAGAAGAAAAAAATCGTAGACGATTCAGTTCACATCAAATTAGCGAATCTGAGCAATCGCCATTATTAGTAAATGCTGTTGAACCAAAATTTAGTAAGGAATCTCCAATGGTAGACGGTAGAGAAATAATTAATAGAGGTTTTACTTCCTTTTTGCAAGATCCTCGTGTGTTTGTGTTAGGTGAAGATGTAGGAAAAATTGGAGATGTGAATCAAACTTTGGCCGGTTTACAGGAAAAATTTGGTGAATTACAAATTACAGATACCGGAATTCGCGAAATGACCATTGTTGGTCAAGGTATAGGAGCTTCCATGCGAGGGTTACGACCAATTGTCGAAATTCAATATTTAGATTATATTTTCTATCCGCTGCAATTATTATCAGATGATTGGGCTTGTATGCACTATCGAACTGCTGGGGGACAAAAAGCTCCAATGATTGTTCGTACCCGAGGACATCGTTTGGAGGGTATTTGGCATTCTGGAAGTCCAATGGCAACGTTAATGCACAGTTTACGTGGAGTGCATTTTTGTGTGCCAAGAAATATGACGCAAGCAGTAGGATTGTACCGAACATTATTGGAAGGAGATGATCCTGCATTAATGATTGAATGTTTAAATGGATATCGTTTAAAAGAGCAATTGCCTGATAACTTAGATGAAATTAAAATTCCATTAGGTGTCCCTGAAGTATTGAGAGAAGGAACTGATATTACGCTAGTTACCTATGGTTCTATGTGTCGTATTGTCATGGAAGCAGCAGAGCAATTAAATGATATGGGTATTTCAGCGGAGGTGATAGATGTTCAGACATTATTGCCATTTGATTTGCCAAGAAATATTTTGAATTCTATTCAGAAAACACATCGTGTGGTTTTTATTGATGAGGATATGCCTGGAGGAGCATCAGCATTTATGATGCAAGAAGTTTTAGACAACCAAGGGGCTTTTGAATGGTTAGATAGTCCGGCCGCATGTTTAGCGGCAGCTCCGCATCGTCCTGCTTATAGTTCAGATGGAGATTATTTTTCAAAACCCAATGTTGAAAATGTAGTAGATAAGGTATATGAAATTTTAAGGGAATCAGATCCAACTACATTTCCTGCAATTTACTTTTAATGGGAGCCTTCAAAAAATATATTGATCAAATTATTCTTGGGCTAGTGTCAACCTCAAAGGGAATGTCATTAACATGGAAGCATTTGTGGGCTGCTAAAAAGCAGAGAAAAGCGCATGATATTAAAGATCCATCTTATTTTCAAAGTAATGAAGGTATTTTTACTGCACAATTTCCAGCCGAAAAAATAGATATACCAGAGAGAGGTCGTTACCAATTGGATAACGTCATGGAGGATTGTATTGTTTGTGATAAGTGTGTTAAAATTTGTCCTGTTGATTGTATAGAGATTGATCCAATTAAAGCTACTGGCTTGGTTGGTTATGCCTCAGATGGTTCTCCGATAAGATTATATGCAGCAAAATTCGATATTGATATGTCGAAATGCTGTTTTTGTGGATTATGTACCACTGTTTGTCCAACGGAGTGCTTAACAATGACATCGGAATATGATTTCTCTACTTTTGACGTAAAAGATCATTTGTTTCATTACAGTAATTTGAGTCCAGAGGAGGCAGAAGAAAAACGTAGGCTTTATGAACAATTTGTGGCTGAGAAAGAAGAAGCTAAAAAAATACAAATTGAAAAGCCTGGGGTTGAAACCCCAGGGAAAGAACAGAATGTTTCAACCCCAGTTGAAGAAAGTAAGCCTAAAGTAGCCTTTAAGCCAGCTTTTAAACCAAGTTTTAAGCCGAAGGTTTCACCACCAGGAAATGAAAAGAAAGGAGATGAAAGTGAATAATTCCATCATTTTCTTGATTTTGGCGATTATTTCTTGTGGGGCAGCAATAGGGATGCTGATCACTAGAAATTTATTGCATGCAGCACTATTAATGTTTGTTGTCATGTTTGGTTTAGCAGGTTTATTTGTTTTAGCAAAAGCGGACGTGCTTGCTGTTTCTCATTTATTGATTTATGTGGGGGGAGTAATGATTTTAATCTTATTTGGAATCATGCTAACGCAGAATAGGAGTGAAGACCAAAAAAATGAAATGAAAGTACAGGAAAACGATAAATGGTTTCCTCTTTTGATTTCAATTGCTGGATTTTATGGATGGATTCGATTAATTGAAATTTCCAATTTACCAACGAATATCCTTCCGGGAGACGAAAGCAAAGTTCGTCAAGTTGGATTTCTATTGACGACAAATTATAGTTTTATTTTTGAACTAGTGGGTATCTTTTTATTGATTGCCTTAATTGGAGCCACTTATATTGCCAAAAAAGATGAATGAAATTTCTGTGAATGCTTTTTGGTTAGTTTCAGCTTTTATTTTTTCAATAGGGCTTGGTATTATATTGTTGAAAAGAAACACACTGTTTATCCTTATGGGCATTGAGTTGATTTTAGCTGCAGCTAATTTAAATTTTGCTGCCTTTAATCGCGGTGATCAAGAACAGCAAGGGCTAATTTTTTCACTGTTTATTTTAGTGATTGGTGTTTGTGAAATTTCCATTGCCTTAGCCATTATTATAATGGTGTATAGAAATGGGAAGTTGAAAGTTGAAAGTGGAAAGGTGTAAAGTATAAGGTATCATTAAAAATTTATACTTCACACCTTACACTTCACACCTTACACCTTACACCTTACACCTTACACCTTACACCTTACACCTTACACCTTACATCTTACACCTTACACCTTACACATCATCCCTCATACCTATCAAGTTCTAACCTGAATTTCTTGGCTTTTACCTTCCCAAGTACCTTCTCCAATTCATCATCTGTTGCTTCTTGCATATTTTTGATAGTTCCAAATTGTTTAAATAATTTTTGAGCAGTGAGTTTGCCGATACCATCTATTTCTTCAAGATGGCTAATTAAAAATTGTTTACTTCTTTTATTTCGATGAGCAGTGATTCCGAATCGATGGGCTTCATCTCTTAATTGTTGGATTAGCTTAAGCGACTCTGATTTTTTATCTATATATATAGGTAGTGAATCTTCTGGGAAATAAATTTCCTCCAATCTTTTTGCAATACCTATGATTGGGATTTGTCCATAGAGATTTAGTTCCTTCAAGGCATCTGCCGCAGCACTCAATTGTCCTTTACCACCATCAATAATGATTAATTGAGGCAGGTCTGCTTCTTCTTCCAATAA
>JACCDK010941295.1_pt1 | contig 21483 bp, 17 predicted proteins | sample 7445871 | NCBI WGS metagenome assembly JACCDK01 (sample SAMN15323436, study PRJNA562643) | freshwater metagenome | isolation source: river surface water | place: USA:Blue River Watershed | collected 2017-08-15
GTCGGTGATATTAGGTTCATCACTTTTTGTTGGGGCTTTATTGTTGGCTGCCTTCTGGAAACAGATTACAGCTAGTAATAAGGAGAAAACGGAGGTGATCGCTGAAACCATGAAAATCGATCAACCACCACCACAAAAGAAAGTGGAATTACCTCCACCGCCACCACCTCCACCACCAAAGGAGATTCCAAAGGTAACAACTACCAAGTTCTTACCTCCTGAAATCAAGCATGATGAAGAGGTAACCAAGCCAGAACCTCCACCAGAAGAGGTAAAGGGTAATACTGCTAACGAAACTGTTAAAGGTGTTGATGAATCCTATGAAGCACCGGTGGATCCGGATGCTAAAGGTCAGGAAACTCCAGTGGAGCCACCAAAGCCTGCTGAAGAGGAAATCTTTACCGCAGTTGAGCAACAAGCAGAATTCCCAGGAGGAATTGCTGGATTTGCTAGATATCTACAAAGAAGTTTGAAATATCCTGCTGCCGCACAACGTGCAAACGTTCAGGGTAAGGTTTATGTTCAGTTCGTTGTAAATACCGATGGTTCTATCCAAGACGTACAGGTAATTAAATCTGTTGGTTTTGGGTGCGACGAAGAGGCGATGCGTGTTATCAAATCTGGTCCAAGATGGAACCCAGGTAAACAATCTGGTAGAGCGGTTCGTTCGCGATTTACACAGCCTATTACTTTCCAATTATCGGAGTAATTTGGTTAGATTATAAAATTAGGCCTGCCGAAAAGCAGGCCTTTTTTTATTGTTCAATAATTTGTAATTTGAAGCATAAATCTTTTTTATGAAAACATCTTGGGTTTTATTAATAAATACACTATTTAGATCAGTTGTAGCTTTAATATATATAGCGTTAGGCTATTATGTGGCGTTTATGTCTTCTTATGAATTAGGTTATATCGGTGAAGAAACACCCATTCGATTTTTGCTTGGCATATTGTTTATTCTATACGGTATATTTCGTATCTGGAGAGCATTAGTATATTATAAGAATAATAAAAATAATGGTATTGAATATGGTTCCTATGAAGATGAAGATTAGTGTTTTTTTATTGTTTGGAATTTTCCTTTTTTCTTGTTCAAATTCTGAAAAAAATCAGTTTGATGATACACCTATCAAGGGAGAAATTGCAATTGATGTAGATGATTCTTTTAAAATGTTACTTGAGGCAGAAAAAAATGCTTTTGAATATCATAATCATTTTGCCAAAATTACTTTATCAAATAAACCTGAAAGTGAAGCAGTTGCCGATTTGTTGAATGATAAAGTACGGGGAATTGTTGTTACCCGTGAACTAACTGCTAAGGAAAAAGAAGTTTTTACAAGAGAAAAAATTTCCTACAGAAGTTATCGTTTTGCAGCGGATGGGATTGCTTTAATTACACACAAATCAAATCATGATACATTATGGACTTTGGATGATTTGAAAAAATCATTAGTCGGGAATTCCATAAAAAATATCGAATTGGTTGTAGATAAAAATAACTCAAGTAATTTAAAATTTATTGTTGATCAATTACATATTGATACTAATGTAGCTTTAAAGGTAAGGGAAGCAGGTAGCAATGACAAGGTGATTGCATATGTTAAAGAGCATGCGAATGCAGTTGGTATTATAGGTTCTAATTGGATAAGTGATGGAGATAATCCTACCTCTTTGAGTTTTATAAGAGCAATTAATGTGATTTCTTTGGCTACTGAAAATAATGCTACCTCCAAAGAATTTTATCAACCTTTTGGGTATAACATTGCCTTGAAAAAATATCCTCTTCGAAGAGAAGCTAAAATAATCATTAAGGAAGCTCATCTTGGATTAGGAACTGGATTTGTTAATTATGTTTGTGGAGACATGGGTCAATTAATCGTTCTAAAAGCAGGTTTAATTCCATTGACCCGACCTGTCACGATAAGAACCTTTCAAATTCATTAGATTTTATAAAAACTTCCTTATTTTCATAGAAAATTTGATTAAAATCATTATTTTTGCAATCCAAATCAATTAAACTTTTTTGGTAAATTGTTGAATTATTTCAATAAAGCCTGAGAGAAAATATTAAAGCTATTTAAATTACTAACGATGAAGAAACTCAATTTGTGGATTTTAGGGTTAGCGCTTACTTTAGTGTCTAACTTTTCATTTGGTCAGACCGTTCAGGAAGGACTTCATTTAATTGATCGTCACCAGCCAGGTAAGGCAAAACAGGTATTTGAATCACTTGTTGCCTCTGCACCAACGGGAGACAATTATTTTTACCTGGGTTATTTTTATTTAACCCGTAAGGATTTTGACAATGCAAAAGCATCTTTTGAAAAAGGTAAAGCAGCCGATCCTAAAAATTATTTAAATCAAGTTGGTTTAGCGAGTATTTTGGTAGGTCAGAATAATGTAACAGCTGCAAAAGTGGAATTTGATAGAATTTTGGCTGAAACTAAAAATAAAAACATTGATGTAATGTATCGTATTGCGGAGGCATATGAGATGTATTATGTTACTGGTCAAGATGAGAAATTAGCGAACAATGATCCAGCAGAAGCCATTCGTTTAATTGATTTAATTCAAGAAAAAACTAAGAAGGTTCCTAATCCTGAGCAATATATTGTAAAAGGAGATGCCTACTTGGTTAAAAATGATGGGGGTAATGCCGTTTCTGCTTATGAACAAGCTTTATTGCAAGATCCTAAGAATATTAAAGCTAAGGTGAAAATTGGTGTGGTTTATTTACGTGGTAAAAACTACAAAGAAACGCAAGCTCGCTATAAAGAGGCATTGGATATTGATTCAAGTTATGCACCTGCTATAAAACGTTATGGTGAATATTTAATTGTAGGAAACCAATTCAAAAACGCTTCTCGTTATTTTAGAAAATATTTAGAGAAAGCGGAAGCAACTCCAGAAGTTACCTTAGAAACTGCCAAATTATTATTCCTATCAAAAGATTATGAAGGAGCAATGAAATTTACACAAGAAGCAGAGCAAAAAGGAGTTAAGGATGATGATATTTACCGAATGAGAGGGTATTCTCATGTTGAAATGGGAAATCATCAATTAGGTGTTGAAAATTTGGAAGGTATGGTAAAGCGTGGTGTTAAGCCATATTATATGGATGATTTATATTTTGGAAAAGGATATCAAGGCTTAGGAAAGGATTCAATAGCACTTACTTATTTTGAAAGAGCGGCACCTTTAGATACCAACAACAATATCTATTCAATGATCCATGATGTTCGATACAAACAAAAAAGATATTTGGAAGCAGCAAATGCTGGTTTCAAATCAATCGAATGGAAAGAAAAGAAAAAGCAAGCTGTAGGTTCAGGCGATTATTTTAAAGTTGCAATGGATTTATATTTAACAGCTGCTTTTATTGCTCGTACAGATACTGCGGCTCGTGTTAGCATGGCAATGCGTTCGGATTCTGCTTTTGCCAAAGCTATTCAGATTAATGACAAATGGCCTCCATTTTATATCAATAGAGCACGTGCAAATAATTTCATTGATTATGGTACGAAGGGTATGAGTACCCCATATTATGAGAAATTTATAGCTACTGTAGAAACCTTACGTGCTGAAAAAAATACGCAATACAAAGAAGATAAGAATCAATTATTTGAAGCATATAAAGCAATTGGTGGTCATCATTTGATGTTTACAAAAGATGAGGCTAAGGTTAAAGAATATTTTACAAAAGCACAGGAAATCAAACCTGATGATCCAGATATTAAGGAGTATTTTAACCCTACAACTGCCGCACCAACCACGGCACCAAAGAAATAAAATATGATTAAAAGGCTGTCAAAAGACAGCCTTTTATGTTTACTTTTGTAAAATAATAACAATAATATGTCGTACGCTGTAATTACTGGAGCTAGTAAGGGAATAGGAAAGGAAATTGCATTTGAATTGGCATCTAGAGGATTTGACCTACTTATTGCTGCACGTAATTCCTATGAATTACAAATAGTGAAAGAGGATATTGAACGAAAATATCAACAAAAAGTAAATTATTTGCCAATTGATTTGGGTGTTGAAGGTTCATCTGAAAAGTTGTTCCAATGGGTTTTGGAACAAGAAGTAGATGTTCGTATTTTGGTAAACAATGCAGGTTATGGTTTGGTTGGTTCTTTTGAAAATTATGAATTAGATCAACATTTACGGATGATCCATGTGAATGTAAATGCTGTCGTAGAATTATGCCATAAATTTTATCCAATTTTATCCGGTAAGGGTAAGGCCTATGTTTTAAATATTGCCAGTTCTACTGCTTATCAGGCTATTCCTCTGATGAGCTTGTATGCGGCTTCTAAGGTATTTGTATTAAACTTTTCTCGGGGTCTTCACCATGAATGGAAAAAGAAAGGAATTTCAGTAACGGCGGTTAGTCCGGGGGCCACTGATACCAATTTTAATGATCGAGCAAATTTGCAGGAAAAAGCGAGGAAGGCTGCGCAAAAAGTTACCATGACCCCAGAAGATGTGGCCTTATTGGCAGTTAAAGGAATGTTTGCAGGCAAACCAGAAGTGATTACTGGATTTATCAATAAATTAGGAGCAGCATTAGCATGGGTAGCTCCCAAAAAAGTTAGTGAGAAAGTAGCAATGGGAATTTATGAATAAATCGCATGACTAGATCTCTAAAGATTCAACCAGCTAGTTTATTTTCACTTATTATTGGATATTTTTCAAGTTCAATCATTTTATTCCTATTATTTTGGATTAAATTTTGGTTAGCGATACCTTTGGTTGTAGTGTTTTGTTATGCCCTTTTTCTAACCTTTAGATTGTTCTTTAACTATTTTAAGGTCATTGAAATCCCTATACTTCCTACGCTTTTTTTGCTTGGGATATCTTTAAGTAGCCTACTTTTAGTTGGTTTTGGTGGTTTATTTGAACAGAAATATGACTTATTTTATCGGTCAAGTTTGTTGTTTAGTAAGCTTGTATTTACAGAATGGCCCATCGTAGATACAGAACATTCTGATCTTTATTTATCCTATTATTTGGGTTATTTTTTAACTCCTGCTTACCTCACAAAGGTAATTGGTGACCAATACTTCTTGTTAATAGAACTAGTCATAAATACCTTTTTACTTTGGAGTCTATTTATCCTCTATTATGCTCGATTTAGAAATTTCTATTTTTTAATTGTGCTCCTACCAAGTGGCATTTATTGGCTTTTGGAAAGATATATATTAGAAACGAATTCTGGTTTTAGATATTTCAATTTTTTGAATGTAATAGCACATGGTCCGCAACAATTTTTTCCGAGCCTTTTGGGCGTCTTGTGCTGGTATTGGTTTGATAAAGATTTAATCAAGCGTACAATTGTCTTTTTATTGTGTATTTTGTTTTTTTGGTCACCATTTGCCGTTTGCGGGCTTTGTTTCATTTATTTAATTGATCTAACAAGATTTAATTTTAACCTTTCAAATAGTTTCGGAATTATACTGGGTTTACTATTTTTAATTTTCTTTTTAGGCAAGGAAGCCCCTCTCTTTTTTCGATTTATACAATTTTCTTCTGAAGGTTTAAATTATCTATTATTTATTTTTATAGATATTATTTTGCTGATCCTTTTGTTCAAACCAAAATTTGATTTTCAATTTTCAATTGTTGTCTTATTTCTTTTATTACTTCCTTTGATGCATTTTGGGAAACATAATGATTTGCTTTCAAAAGCATCAGTGCCTTGTTTACTGTTTTTCTATTTCCACATTTTAGGAACCTCATCCATTCAATTCAATAAATTTTGGGTAATAATTATCATATTAGCTTTTTCCATAACAAGTATTAATCAGTTGTTAAACATAGGTAAACCATATCAAAGTAATCAATTCGTTTTATCAACGTTGAAAGGTAAAAATTTAACTGAATTTTATGACCAGGAAGTTCAGAATCAATTTTATTCCAAAAAGTCAAATTTTTTTGGTACCTATTTTTTAAAAGAATAATCTTATTCCATTATAATAATTCTCTTTTGCTCTGCGTATAGAGAGCTTTGAATCCTTAAAAAGTAAATACCTGGATTTACTTTAGGTATATTTTTGATTAGTGGATTTTGTCTATTTTGAATGTTTTCCTCCCATTTCATATGTCCGTTTATATCAAATAATTGTAATTTTCCCTCTTTAATTTCTTCTGGAGTAGTTATATATATCTGAAAATTAAAAGTGGGATTTGGATAAACTTCCATTTCATGGTAAGGATTAACTTCATTTACCACTAATTTAAATTCATTAGACTTACAGGTTAATGGATTCATGCCCTCTTGTTCATATGTTTTCTGACTGAGAACACTTACTTCAACTGGATTTTCAATTCGTAATTCATTATCGGGTAGATTTATGATTTTTTCATTTATTTTCCATTCCAATGGATTGTTATCTGAATTTTTAATTCCTCTTAAGATTCGATTAAATGGTTGTTCAATAACAGGTTGTTTTGGTTTAGGTCTTTTTATAACTTTTATTATTTCTGAACTGTCTGAATAACACCCATTTTGACTAATTGAATACGCAAACAATGTGCTCGTTTCGGTAATTTCTAAATGTGCCTTTTTCATCCCATTACTCCAAAAAGTTTCCTCACCAATATTTGAGTAAATAATACTCGTATCTCCTTCGCAAAATTGCAATTTAGGAGTAGTTAAAACCGGCTTTTCTCCTTTGGGTAATTTAACAAATTTGACCGCTTCACTTGAATCAGAGTTACAATTGAATTCGTTTTGAACCACTAATGAAATGGTTTTATTGTCGGTTATTTGATTAAATTCTTTCTTTTGTCCATCTGACCAAAAGTAGTGAAAAGCAGGTTCTTTACTAGTTACTTCAATTTTTTCATTGGGACAAAAAATATTCTTTGAATAGATTAATTGCGGTTTAGTTGGTTTTGGTCGGATGATGATTGGTGAAGGGAAGGTACGATAAATACAATCATTATTGGTGTATATGGCCTCAAAACGAGAAGAATCGGCAATTATGACCAATTTGTTTGTCGTCGAAAATACATGTCCTTCTTTTTCCCAATAAAGGAATTTTGCTGGAAAAGTATGTTGACTTTCTAATGTTAAACTGTCTTTTGGACAAAAAAATAATTTATCGGTTTGACTTATTTTAATTTCTGGATTTTTCAAGTCAATAAACTCACTATAGTTTTCGGCAAAAAAAGGGACATTGCATTTAGCAATTATTTTTCTAGTCCATCTTGCATCCAACTCAAAATCTTTTTCATATGTACTTGTTCCAATAAATTGTGAGGTAACTGCATCAAAATAATCAACACTATTTGGACAATTATTTGAATTCAGCAAATATGATTCTCTTTGACAATTTTTCTTAACCAATAGGTCAAATTGTTGAATTACAGGTTCTGGGATTGGTTCAGGTTCTGGACCTGGGTTTGGCATCGGTTCTGGGTTTGGTGTCGGTTCTGGGTTTGGAGCTGGATTTGGCGTTGGTGTTGGACTTGGATCTGTACCTGGCTCAATAGATGGTATAATTTGATTTTCTGGTTCAACCAAGACCTTAATTTCTGTTTTTCCACTTTCGCAGCCATTGATTTTTTGACTTACCCAACGGCTGATATAATATGGATTTGGTCCATCAATTGCGACATTTTTCAAACTTAGGGTGCTCGCAGTGCTTGTATTTTTTTCATCTTTTTCATTCAAATACCAAATATTATTGGTTTCCCCTGATGCCTTAAACGTGATGGATCCGCCCTCCTTGATTTTCTCTGGTGTCCCTGTGTTATAGACCCTCTCCGGAATTTCTTCAACATGAACATTTACTCCTTGTGAAAATTCACTTTCACATCCGTTTTTGAGACAAGATGCTTTGAACAGTTGTAATCCTTTTTGTTCAAATAAGATAGATGCTCTTGCTCCTTCTCCCACTTTTTCTGAATTTGCATTGTACCAAATTGTTGAATAGGGTGAACATCCACTTGAGCTTAAGGTGCTTTTTGTATACAGACAAGTAGAATAGGATTTAACAGAATGGTTAGGAATGGGCGAAGTTTTAATTGTAAGACTTACTTCTGAGGAGGTTCTTGGACAAGTTTGGCTTTGATTAGAATTGTTGGTAGATCCATCGTTATCGTTGTTTGGACTTACCTCAAAATCAATTCTAATTTTAAATTTTTGACTTTGGTTTTTAAGGCTTACATTCTTAATAGTCAGTAATGATGAATTCACCCCTTCGAAATATTCATTGTCAACTAAATCTTGGTAATTTCCGCCATCAATTGCACTTGTCCATTGATATTTTCTTACTCTATTTTGAGACTTTTGTGGCATGTTTACCTGCAATTGACCTGTTGATCTTTCACAAATTGATGTTCCGGTAATATTGGTGATGGTATTTAATGAGATAGAAGCCTCTTCAGAGTAGATGCTACAGGTGCCTGTAGTTAATTTTGCTCGATATAATGTACCATCTGGGGCTATTGCTCCACCCGAAGGGTAAACTTGATAATTTTGATTTTTTGCTCCACTTATAATGGAATAGGTTGCATCAGTTGGGCGTTTTTTTTCCCATTGAATTGTATTGGCATCCGTTTCAATGATCATTCGAATACTATTGCCCTCACAATCTATTTGGCTGAAGGGTTGTTTAGAAATGCTCGGACATTGGCCCATAGCAAGTATATTAGCTAATATTGGCCATAAGAGAATGACATATTTCATTTTTTTGCGGTTAGGATTTATTTCAAAATAAATGCAATGCAATTACTTTTGAAAACAAATAAAAAACCCTGCCAATGAATTATCAGCAGGGTGATTTATTTTTTATATAACTTATTGAAAGCTAATTATTTGAAAAAATATCAATTCATTGATTAAATATCACATATTTTAACAGCCTGTTCTAAAGAAGCCATTTTATCTGGTCTTGCGGGTATAAATTCTTGACCAATGTATCCTTTGTAACCAGTATCATAAATTGCTTTGATAATTGCCGCATAATTCAATTCTTGTGTTTCATCAATTTCATTTCTACCTGGTACTCCACCTGTATGATAGTGTGAAATATATTGATGGTACTTTCGAATGTTAGCAATAACATCTCCTTCCATAATTTGCATGTGGTAAATGTCATAAAGTAACTTAAATTTATCGGAACCTACCATTTCACAAAGAGCAGCACCCCATTCGGTATTGTCTGCTTGGTAATCTTTGTGATTTACCTTTGAATTCAATAATTCCATTGAAATGGTAACATTGAATCTTTCAGCCGTTTTCATAACTCTTTGAATCCCTTTTTTGCAATTGATTAAACCATCTTCATCACTCATTCCATTTTTATTTCCAGAAAAGCAAATCAAGTTTTTTATGCCCATTTTTGCAGCTCTTGGAATTAAGTCTTCATAAAATGCAACTAATTGATCATGATTTTTTGGATTGTTGAAAAAACTAGGGATATTCATTCCTTCTGGATATTTACCCCAACCGATGGCAGCAGTCATATCATGCTTTTTAAGAATTTCCCATTCATCCGGACCGGTTAATTCAATGGATGTTAAACCAATTTTTTTTGCGTTAACAACCAATTCCTCAAACGGTATGGTGTTATAGCACCAACGACATGTGGAATGTTGTACAGTACCTTTTAAGGCTGCATTGGTCACTAAATCGGATTTGTTAAATCTTTCTTCGAAATTGAAAAGGCTAAGACCGGCTAATCCGGCAGAGCTTTTCAACAGGTCTCTTCTTGAAAACTGCGTGCTCATAATTAATAGGTTTTCTTAAATTAAAATAGGTGTGATAAATAGTTGGTCACCCAATTATCTGTTAAGTTAAAAATAAATGAAGGAAAAATACCAAATATCAAAGAGGAAATTCCTAAGAAATACAAGCTTATTTTTTCTTTTGTAGTTAAATCGTACAAATCCCAAGTCGAATCTCTTTTGAAGAGTTTTCCAAAATACATTTTTTGAAAGGTCCAAATGAAATAACCTGCCCCTAAAATGATTCCTAATCCTCCGAAAATTGCCCAACTTTCAGATGCTTTTATGGCGTTAAATGCACCCATTAAACTGAAAAATTCCCCAATAAATCCTGAAAATCCTGGAAGGCCTAAGGAAGCAAAGAATGCAATTCCAGTTATAATTGTGTAGGATGGCATTTGTTGAGCCAAACCCGAAAAATGATCAATTGTTCTATCATGTGTTCTATCATATAACACGCCAACAATTAAAAATAATAAGGCTGATAAAATTCCATGTGAAAGTAATTGGAAAATGGCACCTTGTACCCCTTCTGCAGTAAAAGAAGCAATACCAAGTAAGACAAAACCCATGTGAGAAACGGAAGAATAGGCAACTAATTTTTTTAAATCTGACATGGCCAGAGCATTGAAAGCACCGTAAATAATTGAAATTGCACCTATTCCTGCTAATATATTGCTATGGGCCAAGGCCTCTTTAGGGAAAAAAGGAAATGTGATACGCAACCATCCATAGGCCCCAATTTTCAATAAAATTCCAGCTAAAATTACAGAAACGGGAGTAGGGGCTTCCACGTGGGCATCTGGTAACCATGTATGAAATGGCACAATCGGTAACTTAATTCCAAATCCAATGAATAACAACCAGAAACTCCATTCCCTTGCACTCATACCTGCGAGTAGCCAACCTGAATTTTCATGCAATATGGTTCTTGGGCTACAATTGTGCATGTCGGTAAAAATGGATAAATCAAAGGAGTGAACAATGTGAGAAGAGCTAAATTCGCCATTTCCGATAGCCGTTTGAACATCTCGCAATTGATCCAAGGTGAATGTTTGGTTTGGTCCAATTAAGCCTGATGCAATAGCCGTTTCATACGGATCAACATAGGATATCCCCAAAGCAATTAGTACAATCAAGATAAAAAGTGATCCAAGTAACGTATACAGGAAAAATTTGATTGATGCATATTCTTTTCTGGGTCCTCCCCAAATACCTATTAAAAAATACATAGGCAGCAGCATGAATTCAAAAAAGATATAAAATAACAATAAGTCTCTAGAAAGAAAACAGCCAATTATAGAGGCGTTTAATAATAAAATGAGCGAAAAATAGGCCGCCTTTTTTTCTTGAATTGAGTCTGAGTTCCAAACAGCAATTAAACTGATAAAAACAGTTAAAATCACTAATCCTAAGGATAATCCATCTAATCCCAAGTGGAATTGAGACATGAATTGCCCCAATGAACCTAAAGAAAATTGAATCCATTGGTATTGTTCCACCAATTGAAAATTGGTATTTGAAGAATTAAAAGATATAAAGACTTTCGCCAAAACTAGGACTTGTAGGAGAGAGGCTCCTATGCTTATTTCTTTTACAAATGCATTAACCTTACCACTTGCTAAGACTATCGATGCAAGTAAAGGAATACCTATTAAAAGACTTAGAAGTGGAATTGTCATAATAAATAATATAATAAAAACAGTCCAAATGTAATTGTCAACCAAGCCCAGTAGGATTGCACCTTACCTGATTGCCATTTTTCTAAAAAACTACCTAATCTAGAGGAGATCCATGTGCTCATTTTTACCAAAAGTCCATCTACCAGCCAGCGATCTATCCAGGATATACAATGTGCTAAAATTACTTGACATTTTGTACTAAAATGAATAAATGAGTCTATTTTCTGATCGATTTGTTTATGAACAAATTGTGCAAAACCGATTCCGGTTTTGTTTAAACTTGGCCAAAACCATCGAAAAAATTGAAAATTAGTAGTAGCTAGTTGATGTCGCGTAAGATATGCAATTATCATTCCGATTGCCCAAAGAGTTATACTAACATAAAGCCAAATTACCGGTGACTCGTATATTTGTAATTGAGATAATTGTAACAATTTTGATCCTTGGATTTCTAAAGGATTTAGATTGATGAAAAACCAAAAAGAAGCCAATCCCAAAAGTAACAAAGGTAAAAATTGAAAAAACTGAATTTTTCCTTTTTGAAGTGAAAGCGAAGATCGGTGGGTACCTCCAAATATTTGAAGCACTTGTCTAGACATATAAAAGGTGCTAAATAAAATCCCGATGGCTAAGATGCCAAGTAAAATATAGTAGCTATTTTCAAAGGCTGAATCTTTACTTTGCTCAATTAAATAAGCAGCAATATTTTCTTTTGAGTAAAATCCATTGCTGAGTGGTAAACCGATAAGTCCAAAAGAAAAAATAACATAAAGTGTTGCTAAAATGGGAATCTTTCGAAAAAGTCCTCCCATTTGTTGAACGTTTTGGGCATCTATTTGATGTTCCTGATCTTGTTCATGTAGATAATAAATAATGGAGCCAGCAGTTAAAAATAGTCCGGCTTTGAAAATTCCATGCGTTATTAAATGGAATAAGGAAGCATCAGATCCTAAGCCCATCCACATTAAACCAATCTGCGATATAGTAGAATATGCTAAGGTTTTTTTGATATCTGATTGTCGAATTGCAAATATAGAAGCACTTAAAAAAGAAATTCCACCTATGAATCCAAAGGCTAAATGTGTTTCTTCTCCTGAGATTGGATAAATTCTTAATGCTAAGAATACACCAGCAGTTACCATGGTTGCAGCGTGAATTAATGCAGAGGCGGGTGTAGGCCCTTCCATTGCATCTGGTAACCACGACATTAGAGGGAACTGAGCTGATTTTCCAGAAGCTCCGATTACAAAAATAATACCAAGTAAAAGACTTATGGGTCCTTCTTTGGCAATATTCATTGATGAAAATCGATCAGTTTGGAAATGCTCTGCTAATAAAAACAAACCTATTAAAAGAGCTAAATCACCAATTCTATTTAAAATAAACGCTTTTTTTGCCGCTTTTACAGCAGAATCTTTCTGATGCCAAAAACTGATGATGAAAAAGGAACAAGCTCCTACTAATTCCCAAAATCCATAAAACATCCAAACCTGATCAGCAAGCAATAACCCAATCATACTTCCAACAAAAAGTTGAAGAAAAAGGTAATATCGATTAATGTGCACATCCTTTTCCATATACGATTTGGAAAATATTTGTACAAGGCATGCAATCAGTGCTACCAAGCAAAGCATCGCTTTGCTAATGTAATCCATATGAAAACGAGCATGAATTGCCTTTTGTCCTATAGAAAACCAATTCAGATCAAGATCATTTACTGGGTTTGAATTCGAGACAAATAAGAATGTCAAAATGAGTAAAATGATTGAAGAGCCAATTGAAAACCAAGGAATGAGAACAGTTTTATTTTTTATAAATATTGCAATTAGTGCCGCAGACACCCAAGGCAAGAGCAATATTTCACTAAAAAACAAACTTAAATTCATGTGAATATTTTAGTCTACAAATATAGTCGATTAAAATCTAATCTTGACCTAAAATAGGATTTTTTTGAGTTTATCCGCCACTTACAGGAGGTATTAATGCAATTTCCATTGATGGAAGTAAAAGAAAGGAATCATCTGGAAAATGATGGTCAGCAGCAACCCGTAAGGATGGTAAATTTTGCAATGCTGGAAATTTGATTTTGATAATCTCCAGAAAATCGGACACCCTCAATGAATCCTCAACTTCAATTTGAATCGATTTTTCTTTGAGCAAATCTTTTGTAATCCCAAATAGTAAAACGGTGTAAACGGTCATTTTAATGAGGCTAATTTTGTACCTTTGTGTTTGTTGCAAAGATAAGAGAATAAGGGATGAATTTGAATTTGTCGCAAGGTTTAATTGATAATCACGGAAGGAAAGTGGATTATTTGCGTTTGGCAGTGACCGATCGTTGTAATTTACGCTGTACTTATTGCATGCCAGCCGAGGGTATTTCTTACTTGCAAGAAATGCAACTTTTGTCATGGGAAGAAATGGGTCGATTGGTTAGAATTTTAGTCGACTTAGGTATTACTAAAATACGACTTACAGGCGGTGAACCATTTCTTAGGAAAGGTTTCATGGAATTTCTTCAAGAAATCAGCTCTTTTCCAACACTGGAAATTTGTATTACCAGCAATGGGGTTTTATTGGGTGATTATCTTGATCAACTCCATGATATACATATTCAGCATATCAATTTAAGTTTGGATGCGTTAGATCCCAATCGTTTCAAGGAAATTACCAGAAGAAATGAGTATGAAAAGGTGATTTCTAGTTTTTATCGAATGCTAGAGATGCATTTTAAGGTTAAAATCAATGCGGTCGTTATGAAGGGGAAAAATGAACTAGATATTTTGCCTTTGGCAAAATTAGCTGAAGATTTCCCTGTTTCCGTTCGATTTATCGAAGAAATGCCATTCAATGGAAAGGGTGAAAAAGTGGATACTTTAAATTGGTTAGAAATTAAAGAATATCTTTTCAAAGGATATCCTTCTTTCGAAGAAATTCCAATGGGATTGGGAGATACAGCCCAAAGGTACCAACTGAATGGCTTCAAGGGAGATGTTGGGATTATTGCTGCTCATAGTAGAACCTTTTGTGGTACCTGTAATCGACTACGTATTACCGCCAAAGGACAAGTGAAAACTTGCTTATATGATGATGGTGTATTTGATTTGAAAACGTATCTTCGTTCAGGAGTTTCTGATGAAGAAATAAGAAATGTATTGATAAATTTAAATCAAAAACGTCCAATAGACGGATTTGAGGCAGAAAACAACCGAAAAGGTTTGATAAATGAGTCGATGACAACCATCGGCGGTTAAATATTATGTTAGTAAAAGACCAACTTTTTGAAGGCATTAAAAAGCTTCATGTACTTGTGGTAGGGGATTTAATGATTGATTCCTATACTTGGGGAAAAGCGACTCGTATCTCGCCAGAAGCACCTGTGCCCGTTTTAAATGTTACTAAAAGAGAAAACCGATTAGGAGGAGCAGGGAACGTAGTACGAAATTTAGTAAGCTTGGGTGCAAAACCGTACGTGGTTTCTGTTTTAGGTAAAGATGATAGAGGAAAAGAGTTACTCCATTTATTGAATCAACAAGGTGTGGATGTACAAGGTGTTTTGCAAGACCCAAGTAGAACCACTACAGTTAAAGAACGAATTATAGCTGGTTCTCAGCAATTGATGCGAATTGATGCAGAAAGTGATGTATTGATTTCAAAAGAATTGGCTGAAAAATTAATAGATCAAGTTAAATTAACGTTACCTAAAGTTCAGGTATTGATTTTTGAAGATTACGATAAAGGAGTTTTATCTGAACCTACAATTCAGGAAATAATTTCTCTAGCCAAAAAACAAGGAGTGCCAGTTGTTGTTGACCCTAAAAAGAGAAATTTCTTTGCCTATTCTGGTGTTGATCTGTTTAAGCCTAATTTATCAGAATTAAAAGAAGGACTTTCTTTAAACACTTCTGATCTAACTGATGAGAATTTAGCAGAAACGGTTAAAAATTTCAAGGAAAGTCAACAAATGAAAGGCATTTTTGTTACACTCTCAGAGCGTGGTGTATACATTGATTATGCCGGCCAAAGTGCAAAAATACCTGCTCACATCCGCCAAATAGCCGATGTTTCGGGTGCAGGTGATACCGTTATTTCCATTGCAGCTTGTGCTTTAGCTCTTGGATTGCCCGCAATCGAAATTGCCAAACTTGCGAATTTAGGTGGAGGCCTGGTTTGTGAATCGCTCGGAGTTGTACCGATTGATGTGGACAGGTTAAGGGAAGAGTGGAATGACTAAGTAAAGAAGTAAGAAATATTAAGACATTAGAATTTCTTACTTCTTACTTCTTACTTGGTAACTGCGGTAAACTCAATTTCAACTTTGTATTTAGGGTCTATTAAAGCAGAGATTTCATAAATTCCTGTTGTTGGTTTCACACTTCCAAAAAACTGCGCATGGGCTTTTGCAATTTCCAAATTTTTTGAAATGTCTGTCGTGAAAATACGTGTCCGAACTACTTCATTTATGGAGGAACCAGCCTCCTCTAATACTTGGGCAATTCGTTCAATGATGTTATAGGTTTGCGCATAAAAATCATCCTCTTTAACCAAATTGCCATCTACCAAGGCAACAGTACCAGAGATTTCTAAAAAATTACCTACCTTAACAGCGCGGCAATAGCCAAAAACATCCTCGAATGGGGAACCACTTGAAATATTAATTCTCTTTGTCATAATTATTAATCGATTTTTGTACCGTTTCCCACCATTGTTTATCAGCATAACGAACTACTTCACCAATGACAATCACTGCGGGACTACGAAGGTCGTTTTTTTGCGCGATTAAATCAAGTTCGCCAGCATATCCAAAGCCAGTTTTTTGTTTAGTTGTAGTCGCTGATTGCACAATCGCCGCAGCAACTTCTCCTTTACCAAATGCCTGACAAATTTTTGAAATGGCTTCCAACTGACCCATTCCCATCAATATAATCAATGTAGCATTGGATTGTAAACCTAATTGTAAATCGCTACTCAGACTACCATCTGATTTGGTGCCCGTCATGACCCAAAATCCATCAGAAACCCCTCTAACTGTCAAAGGGATTTTAGCGGCAGAGGGCGCTGCAATAGATGAACTAATACCAGGGACATAATCGGTTATAAGTCCATATTGATTTGCAAAATCAATCTCCTCCTGGCCACGGCCAAAAACAAATGGATCACCTCCTTTCAATCGAACCACATGACCCAAGGCAAATGCTTTTTCTACGATTAATTTATTGATTAATTCCTGCGAATGTGATTCACCTGGTTTTTTACCAACATATATTTTTTCACATGTTATAGAACAAAAAGACAATAGGCTTTCATCTACCAAAGCATCATATAAAACCACATTGGCACTTTCTAAGGCTTTTACAGCCTTTAAAGTTATCAATTCAGGATCGCCAGGTCCTGCTCCCACTACTGTGAGTCGAGGTTTAGGTTCTAAGTTCTTTAAATGTTCGAAATTTTGTAACATTATTTGGCAGTTAAAACTTGACGTAATGTGCTTGCTTGAGCTAAAAAAGTTTTAGCTTCTTCTGCAAATTGCTTTGCAAATAATTCACTCGGTTCTTGTTGATTTATTTGTAAAACTAAGCTGCTGAATGTATCTCTTTCTAAAGATAGTTCTCCTGTTTGTACAAATTGTTCATCGAATTTGGTGATTACTTGATGCTGAGTAGAAACCCCCACGCTTTTATCCAACAACAAGGCTTTTGCTGCCGAAATAAATACAGAATAGGAATGATAGATAGAATCAGCCCATCTGTTTTCTTCTAATGCACCCTGACTCCAATCTAATTTCTCTTCAGCCTCAAATAATAAGGTAGCTACTAAATCAATCATGACTCCGGCACATTCTCCTACTCCAATTTCAGTGGCAAAGGTTTCTGAAGCTCCCCAATCAATAAAATCAGTATCAACTAAGGTGCTCAAATCAGCCAAGGGTTTCAATAATTCATAAAAATACTTTTCACCTTGTCTTTCATAATATTGGTGGAAATATTCACCTTCTTGTGCATTTTCTTCGTAATTGTTTAACAAAACGCGTAAAGCAGCCGGACCTCTTTTTGATGGTACTTTGATGACCTTATCTGCTATTTTACCTTCTCCATTTCCTAAGGTTGCTCCACCAAGTAACACTTGTAAAGCAGGTAAAACACGTTTATCAGGGGCTTTAAGAGAAGAGCCATGAAAACCAATAGAAGCCATTCCATGTTGTCCACATGAATTCATGCACCCAGAAATTTTTATTTTAATCTCATTATTTTTGATGAGTTCAGGGAAATCTTCAGAAATAACAGATTCTAATTTAGCAGTAATATTTGTAGAATCAGATATAGCTAAATTACAAGTATCCGTTCCAGGGCATGCCGTAATGTTTGCCACAGAATTTGCCCCCGGACTCGCCAAACCGTGTGCTTCTAAAACGGAATAAACATAAGGTAAATTGGCAGTAGGTACATATTTCAACATCAAACCTTGATTGATGGTTACACGGATATCATTTCCAATATACCCTTCTAAAGCTTGAATTAAAGATCTGGATGTGTCAGATGAGATATTTCCATTCAACACACGAACATATATTGCATGAAATCCAACTTGTTTTTGTTCAAATGTATTCGTTGCTAACCAAGTAGAATAATTGGCTTCATTTAATGCTTCCACCTCACTAATTTTGTTTGGAGCTTCAACTGCCCATAAAGAGGCATCTTGTATAGCTACCGAATGATTTTTTAAAGCCGTGGTTTCCGCTTGTACCAATTCAACAAATGCATCAAAGCCTATTTTTTGAATTAAAAATTTCATTCGCGCTTTATGGCGCGAATTTCTTTCTCCATGACGGTCAAATACGCGAAGCACCGCCTCAATGTATGGAATGACCTTGTCTTCTGCCAAAAATTCATGAGCTACTTTGGCTAACATCGGTTGTGCTCCCAATCCACCTCCAACAACAACACGAAAACCTTTTTGACCATTCTCGATTTTAGGGATGAATCCCAAATCATGTAAATAAGCTAAAGAGGTATCTTCTTCTGTATTTGAAAAAGAAATTTTAATTTTCCTACCCATTTCTTGGCAAATCGGATTGCGTAAGAAATAACGAAAAGCAGCATCTGCATGTGGACTCACATCAAACAACTCTTTGGGGTCTATACCTGAAGTGGGAGAAGCTGTAATGTTACGAACCGTGTTGCCGCAAGCTTCCCTCAAGGTGATATCATCTTGCTCAAGTTTAGCCCATAATTCAGGGGTCTTATCTAATGAAACAAAGTGGATTTGTATATCCTGACGAGTCGTTAAATGCAAATTACCAATGGAATATTCATCTGAAATATCTGCAATTCTTTTCCATTGATTGAAGGTGATTTTGCCGTATGGCAATTTAATTCGTACCATTTGTACCCCTTGCTGGCGTTGTCCGTAAACGCCTCTCGCCAATCTCAAACTCCTAAATTTCTCTTCATGGATTTCTCCCGATCGAAATTGAGCAATTTTTTTAGCCAAATCAAGAATGTCTTTTTCTACTAAGGGATTTTCTATTTCTGAACGAAAACTTTGCATGTCTTATCGTTTATAAATCTAATTAGTCTATATAATATATAGATTTTACAAAGTTAATACATATATTTTTATTGGCAAGAAAATATTTATATTCGTCAAAAATTAATTCTTTATGAAAAATAGAATCTTACTTTTTCTTTTAATCTGTTCCTCTTCGCTTTTTGCACAGAAATTTGTTAAATCTAATCATCAGGCAACAATTGCAGGAAAGTTAATATCCTATCAGGTGCAAACGGGTTATTTAGAAATCAAAGCAGACACGGGGAAGGTGCTTTCAAAAATATTTTATACCTATTATAAAAAGGAAGGAGAATCTGGCGATAAGCGACCAATTACTTTTACTTTTAACGGTGGTCCAGGTTCTGCCTCGCTATGGTTGCACATGGGAGGTGTTGGACCCAAAAGAGTTTTATTGGATGATGAAGGAAATGCACTGCCTGCTCCCTATAAAGTGATTGAAAACGAATATTCATGGTTGGATAAAACAGATTTAGTTTTCATCGATCCTGTAAGTACTGGTTTCTCAAGGGCAGTAGGAGAAGCTGCTTCAAAATATCATGGATTTGATGGAGATATTAAATCCTTTGGAAATTTTATCCAAGATTTTTTAAGTAAAAATGAACGTTGGGCTTCTCCAAAATACCTGGCTGGAGAAAGCTATGGTACTACTAGAGCAGCAGGTTTGGCAAAACATTTACAAGACGCCCATCGAATCTATTTGAATGGGGTGATTTTGATTTCAGCTGTATTGAATTTTGGTACGAATGATTATGCTATAGGGAACGATTTGCCAAGGGCCTTGTATATCCCATCCTATACTGCTGCGGCATGGTATCACAAAAAATTGTCGAGTAGCTTATTGTCCAAAACATTAAAATCTGTTTTACAAGAGTCTGAAGAATTTGCCTTAGGAGAGTATGCCAATGCTTTATTAAAAGGAGGATGGTTAAAAGATGAAGAAAAGGTCAAAGTGGCAGAGAAGATGGCTAATTATACGGGCCTCTCGAAAGAATATATCCTTCAGGGTAATTTAAGAATAGATGAAAATCGTTTTTACAAAGAATTAAGAAGAAAAGATGGATTAAGCATTGGACGTTTGGATGCTCGTTTTACGGGAAGAAATTTTGATGATGCGGGAGAATATGTAGATTTTGATCCGTCTTTTACGAACATCGATGGGCCATTTACGGCTACAATTAATGATTATTTAGAACGAGAGTTGAATTGGAAGGATGAAAAAACCTACAATGTTTTTGGAAACGTGTACCCTTGGGATTACAGCAATGTGCAAAATAAGTACCTAAATGTTGCAGAAAGTTTGCGTGATGCTATGGCTAAAAATCCGCATTTAAAAGTGTATTTGGGGGCTGGATATTATGATTTTGCTACACCGTATTTTACGGCTTTGTATGATTTGGAACATATGTTTTTAAGACCAGAGCAACGCAAACGAGTAAAAGTTCACACCTACGAGTCGGGACACATGTATTACATCCACAAACCTTCCTTGATTCAATTTAAAAAAGACATGGATTCTTTTTTTGATTGGAAGGAGTAGCAGAAACTTGCATGGCCAATTGCTTTGTTCTATCTTTGCAGGCCAAACAGAGGGGTGTCCGAGTGGTTGAAGGAGCACGCCTGGAAAGTGTGTATAGGCCTAAAGCTTATCGAGGGTTCGAATCCCTTCCCCTCTGCATATAATTAAATTTTCGTTAATACCTATTTTGGCGAAATAGTGCTATAATTTGAAAAAATTGTGCTATTTGAAATCAGGGAATAAAAAGTAGTTTTGGTCATCACAAAACACTATTTATTATGAGTAACCTAATTCAAAGACCTCAATTAAAAGAAAAGTACGACAATTACATCAATGGAAAATGGACTGCTCCTTCTACTGGGCAATATTTTGATGTACTATCTCCCGTAGATGGAAAGCTCATGTCGAAAGCTGCCCATTCAGCAAAATTAGATATTGAACAAGCAGTTGATGCCGCTGAAGCTGCATTTACCTCCTGGAGTCAAACTTCAGCCACCGAACGTAGTATTATTTTAAATAAAATTGCTGACCGCATCGAGGAAAATTTGGCACAAATCGCTGCTGTTGAAACACTAGATAATGGAAAGGCAATTCGAGAAACAATGGCTGCTGATATTCCTTTAGCCATTGATCATTTTCGCTATTTCGCTGGTGTAATTCGTGCTTAAGAAGGGTCAATTACTGAATTAGATAAAGATACCGTTTCTATTATCGTTCATGAGCCGATAGGAGTAATTGCCCAAATCATTCCTTGGAATTTTCCAATCCTTATGGCAGTTTGGAAATTAGCTCCTGCCTTGGCTGCTGGTAATTGTGTGGTATTGAAACCCGCTGAAAGTACTCCTATTTCTATTATGGTTTTAATGGAATTGATTGGAGATTTAATTCCTGCCGGTGTAGTAAATGTTGTAAATGGTTTTGGAGCCGAATTAGGTAGGACCTTGGTGACCAATCCTAAAGTTGCCAAAGCTGCTTTCA